>Ga0209091_10003557_pt1 | contig 12482 bp, 16 predicted proteins | sample ArcticOcean_MG_C_6_FD_187438 | JGI IMG/M metagenome (GOLD analysis project Ga0209091, IMG submission 187438) | Marine microbial communities from western Arctic Ocean - ArcticOcean_MG_CB8_128 (SPAdes) (version 2) | ecosystem: Environmental > Aquatic > Marine > Oceanic | place: Arctic Ocean...
TTTAACTAATCCGGTAACTGAACCAATGACATCAATGCCAATGAAAGGAACCGCTGCTCCAAAAATGATTTGAAGAACCACGCCTAATGCGATTAACGCAAGACCTGCTTCTGTTAGGCTTTTAATCCAGCCTGTTGCTTTTTCTAACATTTTTACTCCGTTATAAATTTAAAGACATTGGTATGTAACAATTACGTACCAGTTGAACCAAATCCACCATCTCTATCTGTTTTTTGAGAGGGTGGTTCATCAGACTCATTCAATGTATATTTTTCACATCGAACCAGTTCTCCTTGGCATATTCTGTCTCCATTATAAATTCTCACGGGTACGTTACTGATGTTCGTAACCATTGCAAAAATGGGATCGACATAATCGCTGTCAATAATCCCCTCACAATTTGCGAGATAAACTCCCTGTTTAAATGCCAGGCCAGATCGTGAATGTAATCGAATTGAAAAGCCTACTGGAATATCTGCAATAAGTCCAGTAGGAATCAACATTCTTTCCATATTATTGAGCTGTATAAAAGTATTACTAATATTTATATCAAAAGCAATTCGCCGTGGTACTGATTTAGTAGAGATTGCTTGATAATATTGTATTTCTCCACCTTCAGTTAAATTTGCATAGAAATCGAAACATGCGGATTCTCTTGTAGCAAATGTTGGTAATTGTACTTTATCGTTTAATTTGAAGAATTTTAATTTTTCTTCATTCATTGGTGATTTTGATAATGAAGCTTTAGTGTTAACCGATGGTGGATTAAGAATTTCCACCGGCTTCTCTGTTTTCGCTTTTTTCATAATTTACTTTTTTATTTCCTATATTATATTTTGCTGTTAATGTCCATTCATCTTTTTCTTTATATGAAAGAATTTTTAATTGATTTAATGGAACAACTAATTCAGCTGTTTGATCAGAATTTACTAATTTTATAAGACTCCATTCAACTAGTAAATTTGATATTGTATTTCTTCTCGCTTGATCATTTTCTGAAAAATCGGTAGGTTTACCATCTAATATAAACAATTCTTTAAAATGAACGATAAAATATCGCCCCTGTTTATGTAATATATGACAAGATTGAAATAATGTCTTGTCCTTTCTTGATGCAACCCCAATTCTTGTAAGTGTTTCTCTAATCTTTAAAAAGTCATCTGGTTCTGCTAGAGTACATTCTACCATTTCATCGATATTTGCCATTATTTTTCTCCACTCCACCTTTTGCAAGTTTATTCGAAATCTCTTTGATATCCTCACTAGAGAGGATTTCTAGAGCATCCTTTGCTTTTTCATTACCGAAACCAAAATACTCTTTGACTAGTTCTAGATTATCAATTTTGTCTGGTTTCAACCATTTAGACCACCTTTTGCGTGGTCTAATGTTATTTAGTAAATAATCGAATTGGAGTTTATTATCAAGAAAATGTAACCTATTCATTTCGTTGACTTGTATGACAGTATCTTGAAAAAAACTGAACCCGCGATTGATAAGAAAAGGAATATAATCTTTTTCCGTCATAGGATCACCATCATTCATGATATTTTTATGATCATTAATGGACTTTATAAATTCAAATGGGCCTATTTTATTTTTCATATCTCTATAATATCATACTTTTTGTATTTGTCTAGATGTATACTTAAGCAGCTTTGAGTTCCAGTTTTGAATTAATCTTATATTTAACAGCAGGAGATACGGGAGTATCTTCATAACTTAAAGATTTATTTAATGGTTTGAATTTTGGAATCTTCAATTCTACAAGACGATCCCATTTATCTACTTTGTTTCCATCAGAATCCATATTAATTTGAGGCATTGCACCCATAACGTTTAAGACTTCTACGTTTTTGCCATATACTTCTGCATATTCTGAACGTAAGGTACAATATTCTTCAATACCATTTAAACGTTTTGATATCATAGGTACTCTTGCACTGGGATTTCCAAAGTGTAATATGACATAAGACTTGTGGCCGGTTTGGGCATACTTTCTAATAGCCTGACCATAAGTACGGCTCAGACCATTTATTGAAGAAGAATATCCCCACATTTCACGTTTTTCATCCCATTTACCTCCAGAAACATATTTTGATATTTTGTCAGATAATTGGTTATCAACCCAAAGATCAATTTTAGTATCGTTCCAAAATGCATATTTAAATGGCGTACCCTCATCCGCCATAACTTGTTCTGCTATCTTGGATTTTGATTGACCTTTTCGATTGGGGAGATATTTGTCTATTCTAGCTTTAATATCTTCTTCAGTATTTGAGAGTGTTCCCCTCTCAATTTGTTGTTTAATAACATAGATTATGTTTGCATGTTTATTATACATCTTTGGAAGATATTCATTCTCACTTAAAGTAACTCCATCCCAATCATCTTGAGTTAAGTCTGAACCATGTTTTAAATAAGAGGGACTACCTTTCTTATACTTAATAATATGAAAAAACCAACCATCTGCTCCCATTCCTTTTATGGAGATTGAACGGCCAAACCCATATTTCAAGCGATACCTGTAGTTCAAGTGAGTAACATTTGAATTTTGGGGATGTTGAAGTGCGGGAAGAGCTTCAGTTAAAATTACTCCCTGACTAAATGATTCCGTTAAATCTTGGATATGTTGATTATCGGCACCAGCTTTTTGATCAGTTCCATCTACCATTCTCGCAGTATTACCTTGAGCATCATCAATAAAGATGTCGTCAAACTTCACCTTCATCGCATCTTCAACGACAATATCTAGATTTATGTGGGAATAATCGGGTGTTTTGGGTTGGACATCTTTGGCGTCAAGCGTTGTCCATGCTTCTTTTACTGTTAACATAACAGTTCTCCTGTATTTAAATTATCGTAATGACACCGAAATTGCGCATTGCAAATTTCTATTTTAATATCATGTACGCTACTATATAGTAATTTTAAATTTTTAATTACTATAACTATATTATATCATACTTCCAGATTTTGTCAACCCCTTTGAGGGCGTGCCGCTGGAACGACACTCCAGACCCCCAAACTTTTATCCGAAAAAACTCTCTAATGGATTTCTTTGTCCATAATGTGACAAATAAGATTCTTTAATTCGTTCTTTGTGATTCTTGAGGTAGATAGTATGACAACCATCTTGAAAAGTCTTTTTTGGTCTGAACAAAAGTTCATCTGAAACTTTACCCGAAAAGGCTTTTCTCAACATTGGTTTCCACATCGGTCCGTCTTCTTTATATTTTGGTGGTATTCTCAAACAAAACTCGACCAAATCTTTGTGAAGAAATGGTGTCCTTAACTCAACAGTTCCACCATACATCATTGCTTTATTAGTACGTATTAGGTTATTCTTATGAAGATTCATTACTAATTTATATCTTTCTTTAATGTAATCTTTGTCCTTATAGTTCCATGCAAATACATGACCATAAGATGCAAACAATTCATCACTACCCTCTCCGCCAAAAACAACCTTAAAACCTTCTTCACGAATTCTCTTAGCAAGTGCTAATTGGGCAACTGCTGGTGAAACTTGTGTCCAGTTATAATCTTCGACTGCATAGACTGCTTCACTAATATTTTGTTCAACCCATTCTTCATCAATAATTACTTCATGAAGTGGAACACCTATTTCTTTACTTGCCATTCGGGCATAATACAAATCATCTTTCTTACCAGTATCACCGACACTTACTACAAAAGCTTGTAGGTCTGGAATTTGTTGTTTAAGTAGATAAGTAACGATAGTTGAATCTACGCCGCCGGACAAAATTGTACACACCGGCACATCTGAAATTAATTCATTATGTACACCTTCGGTCAACAAATCTCTAATACCATCTATTACTTCTTCTTCTTTCATGTCCTCAATATCTGTTATGTCAGGAAACTCGTAAAATTTTGTTTTTTCTAAATTTCCTGTTTCATAATCAAATATGTAATAACAACCTGGATCCGCTAGCACAACATCAGAGGCATTTATATTTAATGATTTCGTGATTGTTTTTAACTCACTTGCAACTACAATTTGTTTTCCTTTCTTAAAAAAATACAAAGGAATTCTACCTATAAAGTCTCTGGCGAAAGTTAATTTCTTTTTTTCTTCATCCAAGACTGCAAACCCAAACATACCATCAAGAGTTTTGATACAATCTTCTTGATCTAAATGAAACATATTCAGTAATAATTCTGTATCACTTCCTGTATGTAAATCAAATTTCGATTTGTAGGAATCCATACTTCGCCACAGTTCACCATTGTAAACTAATGTGTATGGTGTTTTAAACATTGGTTGCTTTGCTTCTTCATTCAACCCTTGAATCGAAAGTCTATTATGACCTAACCAAAAATTAGTTTTTTCATTATAGTCAACACCTTTACTATCCTTACCACGATGATCAATAAGACTTAATGCAGCACGAAAATGTTTTTCATCAGTAAAAATATTTCCAGTTATAAACCCACACATTACTCATCTCCAAATAACGAATTTGATTTTCGTTCCAAAACTACTCTACTATTTCTGTAAGGCGGATCATACTTAGGATTATTCCTCAATAACCATTGTATTTCTTGAAACACCATACAAAAATAACGTTCATCATATTGAGTCACACCATATGCTTCCCATGCTTTATGTCCATGATAATCTACTTTTCCTGTTGCTATTAGCTCATCTCTTCCTTTAGGATCTAACATATCCATTTGAGCATTTGTTATTCTACCATCATTCACAGCTTCAAGTAATGCCTTATTATCTATACAAGCAGGTCTTGATATTGAAATAATGTTTCCATGAAATTTTTCTAACAAAGCACTATCTACAATTGGTTGAGGCGTAGGGTGTGCAGCAACAATTATTGTATCAAAACTTTCCATATATGGATAAATTGTATTGTAATCAGTTGTGGAAGTCACTTCTGTTACATCATAATCAAGGGCAAGATTAATAGCACGACCAATTTTACCTGCTCCTAATAATAAAACTTTTGGTCCTTTTTTCCATCGGTCAACCCATTTTGCTACATTGAGTGTATCTGGGTCTAGACAAACAACCCCTACTCTACAATTCTCTGCTAATTCTAAATTAATATTATCAGACCCATGTGCTCTACATTGAATCCATTTTAGATTAGGATATGCATCAAAAGTTTTTTGTCCTATCTTAGAAAACTTTACGCTCAATACTTCTGTTTCAAGATCACGTTCAATTTCATCTTGTGATCCCATGATTTTATAATCTTCCCACTCAAGTTCTTGATCTGTTATTTCATCCCAATTTTCATATCCTTCAAATTGAAATAAATCATTCATATCCTTCTTATCTTTTAATACAACCTTGCTCACCAGTTACCCCCTAGATTCCAAAATAAAATTTCACCTTCAAATTTTTGTATATTTTTTTCTAACCAATACCATGCCTTCTTGTCCCAAAATTCATTACAAGGAAATGGTGTTTCATACGATACCATCATGTCATCAAATTCAAATTCACTCTTAACTATTTCAATTTGTTCTGATGGTTGTATTTTATGTTTCTCAAATTTCTTTTTGATAGTATTCTCACCAGATACACAAACAGTATGAAATGTTCTATTGTTTCTAGGATCTAATAAAGAAGACCATGGCTCATGTTCTAACATCAATCCCAAACAAGTGACACCAGAACCAGAAGAAACAACCAAATGATCAAAGTCTAATTCTTTCTTAACTTCTTTTAGTCTTTGTCTTTGCGTTGCTATATAGACATCATGATCAAACGCATATGGTAGTCTAATGTAATTCTTTTCCCTTGCTATCTGGCCGACCTTATTATACATTATATTCATCATATTAGGTTTAATAGGAAGAACATTTTCAGATTTTTCTAGGATATGTTGTGGAAATTTCTTGGACTCTGGATAGGCCATAATAAATTCATAATCTAATTCCTTTGACACTTCAGCAAGTGCCCACCCAGACCAAGAACCATAAACAGAAAGATGTATTAGAGGTTTTGATGGTTTAATAGTGGTTAATACATTTCTGAGAGCCGTCAATTTCCCCCAAGGCGGATGTACCACACCATCACCCATTAAGTCATCGCGTTTTACATGAACTTGTTTACCTTCTATGGTATAAGTTTCAATTGGCGTAATTTCATTAATCAAAGAACCCCGCTAATGACGATTTTTCTTTAGATGTTTCTGAGAACTTTTTCTTTTTGATTGGTTCTTGAACCACGGCCGGTCCCATACCCCCCAAAGTAGAATCTTTAAAAGGAGCAAATAAATCAACATCTTCTCCGCCAGGCTTTTGAAAACACCAAACCGATTCGACAAACCACTTTGCCTGCCATTCATCGTATTTTGCTTTTTTTTCTTCATGTGTATCTCCCTCAAAAGATTTTATGCTTTTCGGGCGAGCCATGATTCTCATTCCGATTTGACCTTTGAAATGTTCCTTGAGATCATTTACTAAATCATCAGAAGACTTATGGCGTTTACCTTTAACCTTCGGATCCATAATATTAACCATTAACCATCCACCTGGACTCAATTTATCAAATGCTTTTTTCATTACAGGAAGATAGAATCCATCTCTCCATTCTTCATAAGAATTATATCTACTCCAAGATTGTTCACCCTCAAACTTACTACCTTCTGCATATCTTTCAGTAGCAAAGTATGGCGGAGAACTAAACATGATATCAATGTCATTTGGAATTTCATCCCACGGCAAATCTTCAGCGGGATATCTATAAATCTTTACTTTCTTTTTACCTTCAACAGAAAACCATTTATCACCAAATTCTGATTTGGGAGTTTCTTCTCCCAACCAATTTTCATACTGAACTGCCATCTTGTGATAATTTTCATGGAGATCACCATTAGGATCCATACCATAATATTCTTCAGCATTAGAAGTAAAAAATCCTGCCATTCTATCACCCCAACCTGAACTGGTATCAAGCACCTTTTTTGATTTAGTAAAGTCATAAAATGCTTTTGCTACTGATGGTTTGAATTGACCTGCAAAATATGCTCCGACTCTAATGCCTTCGATATACATATTATTCTTGAGAGGCATTTCACATTTTGGATGTAATCTCCAAATTGGTGAAAGTATTTGTTTTAAATTTGTTTGATCCTCCCACATTTCAATCGGACTAGGTGAACGATCATAACCACATTTCATTCGTTCACGATTCATAAATGCATCAGCCATAGTATTGTGAGTTGCACTAAAATTTAAAATTCCTATTCCCCATTCTGGAAAATTGCCCACGTAATCATCATATTTTTCGTGAACTGTTTTACATTTTTCTTTTGGGAAAATATTATCTTTTAAATTAAGATTACACAAGTCATAAAAATTTTGTCTAACTTCGTGCATATCAAATTCCCGGAATGGAAATTTGGGGTGGTGTTTTTCAAAGAAATGAATCATAGTATCGATCATGACTTTCGCCCGCTTAGACATAGGCAAAGACATATCTGTATCGACATACTTTGTATTTAAGTTTTGCCAAGTAAATAAATCGAATACTGGCAATCCAAATTCATTTGTATTGTCTTCATAAATTTTTAATAGTTCTTCATTCATTTATTGCCTTTAGACCATATATAATTCTCTGCGGAGAATTAAATTGCAATTTCCTGTTCCTTACTTTCGCTTCTCTTATTTTTTTCTTTGTTTCCTCTGAATGCTTATATCCTTTTCGTGCTTCTAATCTTTTCTTTATATGTTCTTCTGATTGTGGACCCTTCTTCTTTCCTAGATTTGCCTCACTTATTAATTTACGTTGCTTCATTGGCATTCGCTTACCATAATTGGGATTTCCTTCACCCATCATTCTTTTACTTTTTGCTTTATTATTCTCTTCTGACATTTTGTAGCCAATCATTCCATGAGCTTCAGACTGATCTTCAGAATTCTTCTTTGCAAATCTCTTTTTTTGAGTAATACTTATTTTTTTCTTTGTTTCCTCTTTCCTCGGCACACCCCACAAGTGACTGTCTTTTCCTCTTTTCATCCAATTTACATTATTTTCACCACTCGTATCAATATCATCAATCATACCATCTGCAAGAAATGCTGCAGCATATGCGTGTCTTTTATCACCTAAACGGAGATTATCTATTTGAAATTGTGTTGGTGTACAATATGCAAGTAGCAATTCCATACTACCAATCTTATGTTCCCAATGAATATTTGCATGATCTAATGCGGGAACAGTTATCGTATCATTTAGAAGGTCATCTGGGTGTATTCCTAATTCTTTACATTGAAATCTTGGTATAATATGGTGTTTATGTGTACCGTCTGCTTTCATTTTTCCTATTTAAACTCGCAATCTACCATCATCTCTGTGAGACAGGCGACTAGGTTAATTTCTTGATCTGCAACAAACGCAGACTTGTATTGATATTCTGCAATGATAAGAACAGCTTGAGGGATAGAAGTATCCTTGAGATGTTCATGTATTCCATCATAAATCTTTCGAAAAATCCTTACTGGATCATTATCGACATTTTGAGTAACCCATTTACGTACTTCAGAAAAATGTTTACCCTTTAAGGATTTCATCAATTCAAGAAGATTGATTTCACCAATCTGTGCCAAGATACCGGCATCAATAACTCCACCTGCGGCGTATCTTTGAAGTTCGTTTATCACTCTCCTCATATCTGGAAAGTGTTTCAAAACTAATTCAACAAGAACTTTTTCATCAAACTTGATTTCTTTCAATGTCAGAATTTCTTTAACTCTTTCCAAACATTCTTGTCCAAGTTTCGGTTTCTCTGATCTTGGAATTACAAATTCTATTACAGAGCAACGGCTATGGATAGGATCAATGATCCGATTACGAAAATTACAAGTAAAGATAAAACTAACATTGGCGCTAAATTTTTCAATGAACCCCCTAAGTGCTGGTTGAACCGATTCAGCATTCATGTAATCTGCCTCATCGACTATAACTACTTTTCTTCCACCAGTCATTGAGACTGAACTACAATATTGCTGTAGAAGTGTTCTGACAGTATCTATGTTCCTGCCCTCATTTGAACCATTTATCATTAAATAATCCAAACCTATTTCATCACACATAGCACGAGCTATTGTAGTTTTACCTACACCCGCTCCGCCTGACAAAAGTAAATTTGGAATTTTACCATCATTAACGAAACCTTGAAAAACTTCTTTAACAGGTTCCAATAAAACACAATCCGATACTTTCTTTGGACGAAATTCTTCTACCCATAAAAAATTATTCATATCTAGTCATTCATAATTATCGCAGTTTGTTTTTTGTCTGCTATTGCCTGTTCAATAGAAACTTTAAACGCTTTAGGAAGTTTAGGCATAAGCAACATCATTTGAAGGTGCTCTTTTGTCATTAGGCTTAGGTTACCCACAAAATCTTCTTTGTTCATGACTTCTTGAGATACAATCTTTTTCTTCTTATTCTTTGATCTGAATTTGTCATTAGTTTTCTTTTTATTCTTTTTTGCTTGTGCTTCAGTATCTACCTTAAAATTCTCAGCCATTTGGTGGGCAAGCTTACCGCCTCTTTTGGGATTAGTAAGTTCGTTAGTCCAGATCCGACCCCATTGAGGATCCTTCAATTTCCCAAGCCTTTTTACCGGAACGTTTTTCTGTATTTCCCGTGCCTTAACTGAGGCTTCAAGATTGATGCGAATAGTAGTAGGTTTTAATGCCATAGGAGTAAAAGTTAATTTAGATCCAATATACTTGTCTGCAAGATACAATTGATTTGTTGTATTATCATGACAAGAATAACACCTAAAACTTCCGTCTTTGCTCTTGCGCCATATATGTTGACCATTTGGTAGTTTATTTTGTACATCAGCCGGTGCGCCACATATTCCACATGGAGGTCGACCTTCAATTTGTTTAAAATTCCCCATTTTATCCATTATAATTTGAATTTTGTTCTGTTGCAATCCAATATTGTAATTTGGAATGTTCGTGTGCGAAATGTGCAATACCTTTGGAAGAAATTCCAACTTGATATCCACCACTCAAGAGTTTCATATTCTCAATTTTGAAAACCATTTGAAAATCAGTTTCAGTAGTTCCAACTTCTCTTCGAAATTCATCAGAAGAATTATTATTAGTATCAGTTGCTACCAAAAATATTTTACTTCCATCACCATGTACAACTAATTCTGGTAATGACAAAACTTGTGCCGCTTTTAGACAAGCATCATATGCTTCCTTTGGCATTTTGAATTTAATTTCCGGATTAGGAAAATCAAGTTTTTTCTCTGGAGGTAATACTAACATAGCTGGATCACCATAAACATAGTCTAATTCATAGTCACCACTACTAATATTTAATTTATTTTCTCCTAAATTTAATTCTGGTGCTTTTTCAAAAAGACTGAGTGCTCCTAACAATTTGTTAAGATCATAGATAGCAAATGTGCTGGGAATATCTTCACTAATTTCTGCACTAGTTAGGATATTTTTTTGGGGTGAGATTGTTGAGAGGGTTTTACCTTCCTTGAATTGTATATTTTGATTTATTGTCGCGTAATTTTTAAGTATCGCAGTTGTTTCGGCTGTTAATTTCATTATATTCCTTGTATGTTTAGTATTAATTGTATATCTTATTATATCATGTATTGCTGATTTGTCAAGTTATTTTTCTGGTGTCGTAAGAGCGACTTTATTTCCTTTCTTTTTTTCGACCCGTTCTGATTTCCTCCTTTCTTGTCTTGATTGTTTTCGTTCTTCTGCTTTAGGTCTATTGTCTATATCCACTCCGTGAGAGGCATATTCCAATTTACCCAAATCTTTTAATGTACCATTGAAAACATAAGTACCAACGTGATTCACTTCCATCCAGGGACACAACCAAGTTGTAAATCCTATTTTTCTGGCGAATTGACAAAACATATAATCTTCAGACAAATAACGATCTGAACCACTTGCACCTTTTCCTGCATATAGTTCATTGTCAATTACTGTATCAAAGAAGGCATGAATGTATCGTTTGCCATCAAAATGTTCTGAACGATTATGGTCTGGTTTGTAGGAAAATTGTGGATATTCTTCTCTGAATTTTTCAAAGACTTCACGGGCAATCATAACAAAACCTGTACCCACTTCTAATACTTCAGTAGGTTCATTTACTTTAATTTGAGTGGTGCCTTCTGTTGGATTAAATACAAAATCACCTGTGAATTTTTCTAATACATTAGGATCTTCATCTGCTAATCCTGCATCAACTGCATTTCGTACTTTTTCCCATGCAATACATTTCTTAGGATAAGGTCCACCAATGATTGGCATATCATCATTAATCATAGAAGCAAGTGCCAATACATCTTGAGGATTAAAATTAATATCCGAATCTATGAACATCAGGTGAGTATAGGGGGATCGCAAAAATTCATCAACTAAATAATTTCTTGCTCTTGTAATTAGACTCTCATTGAACAGATAAAAGAATTTAATATCCATTCCATATTTTGTAGCAGTAGTTGCCAAATCACAAGATGCTTTAGTATACATTCCATGACATTGACCGCCATACATTGGCGTGCCAACAAATATTTTCTTTTTTCTTAACTCATTAATATCTATTGAAATTTTCATTCACTTTCCTATTATAAAATTATTAATTATCATATCATTAATATATATATTACCTCAATCCACTCCAATTCATAACTGGATCATTGTACATTTCCATTTGATCTTGTTCTTTTCTCCATTGTCTAATCGCATCTCCACGTTCTTCATCTATAACGTGCTGAGGACGATTATCAACATCTTCCATAGGTTCTTCTGCAACTTTTTTGGCTATACTATCTACCATTCCATTACTCCAAAGATAGGTTAAATTATTCATATTAGTTTTGTATTACTAATTGTCGTTTGAGCTCTTTCTATTTTTTTCTTTAATAGTTTTTTCTCGGTATCATCTTCACAAGATTTTAGCTTCTCTTCATATACAAGAATAGATGCTTTTGTGCGTTCGATTGCGCCTTCTTGGCGTGCTCGTTTTCCGTGCTGTTTCATATTTTTTATAGGCTAAACATTACTACTATTGTAAGGCATAACATACCAAACAAAATTATTGCTGTAAATATTTCTTCAAACCACATTTTCATAAATTTTCTCATTTAGTGTGTTAAACTTGATTCCAATTCCGTTTTTCTGTTTTCCAAAACTTTAACACATACTTTAAGATGTTGAAGTTCTGTATTTAATCTATTAAGTTCAAAAATATTTTGGGTAATTTTTACTGCTCTCAATGTATGTAATTCCATACTCATAATGCAATTTCTCTATTTTTTATTTGACTTAGCTTTTAGTAATTCTAAAAACTTTTTATAATTTTTCTGTTGTTCCCACATTTTCATAATACATTCTCATTTATTTCAATTAAAGATTCTCTCCAATCACCCAATACAGAATCAACTCCTGCAACAGGTGGTGTAACTTGTAAAATTTTACCTTCTTTAACATCCCA
>Ga0209091_10003560_pt1 | contig 12474 bp, 9 predicted proteins | sample ArcticOcean_MG_C_6_FD_187438 | JGI IMG/M metagenome (GOLD analysis project Ga0209091, IMG submission 187438) | Marine microbial communities from western Arctic Ocean - ArcticOcean_MG_CB8_128 (SPAdes) (version 2) | ecosystem: Environmental > Aquatic > Marine > Oceanic | place: Arctic Ocean...
AATTAATCATTTATTTTAGAATTAATCAATTTATGTATTTCACAATGACATATGCATCTAAATCAATGTCTGTTTGTACTGAAGATTCTGTTGTTGTTGTTTCTGTTGATGTTTCTGTTGTTGTTGTTTCTGTTGTTGTTGTTTCTGTTTGAGTAGATGCATCTTGCGTTAGATAGTTTTGTCTTTTTAGCACCCCCAGTTTTGCGTTCCAATTGTCGTCTCGATTTGGCACGTGCATAAAACAAGGAAAGTTGTGTTTGAATGTTCCTATGTACGGCATATTGGTGGGTAATAGTGTATTGTTAGGATTGGAATGTATAAAAGCTGGGCCTGACGTTTTGTATTGAAATAATCCAATATAGGGACTTTTGATGTGTGTTTTTATTCTATCTGACATTTAAAAAAAAAGCATTGGTGTTTTTATAGTAATATTTATTTAGGAGGCCCATTTATTTAGGAGGCCCATTTATTTAGGAGGCCCAATGATAATGGTTGTGAATAAGTTTGGATCGATGTATTCGTGAATGGCTTGATTTACATCGTCTAAGCTTAACGAATGAACCATTTTTCCGAATTTCCGAAATTCATGCTCTGGATTTTTATTTTCCAATATATATTTCAAAACCATCGTATGTAAATTATCAACGGTATCTGCCATAATCGTACGACTGCCAATCATACGATCTTTAGCATTTTTCAATTCTTGTGGTGTCACACCATGTAGCTGCCATTCTTGTACCAATTGTTTCGTGCACGCAAGTCCCTCTTCTAACGAGGCGGGACTGAATGTGCCTTGTATGCAAAAGATGTTTTCTGTTGTTTTACTTACAGATTGCATGACTGCGTATAATCCATACGTACCAAGGCCTCGTTGTTCTCTAACCGTATGCATCAGTCTCCCTGTCATACCACCTCCTAAAATTTCGGCGGCACAACGAAGTGCCATGGCTTCTTTTGAATCAGGACAAACAGCAACTGTTTGACCCATCATGATCTGAAACGACCCGTATCCTGGAAGCGCGATCCGTTGCTCTTGAGATTTCCTTGTCTTTGATGTCCATGTTAACTTGTCTGGTAATGTATGTGTATCGATCTTATGTGTAGGGAATATTTCACCCAACGCGGACGCAATTTCCGTTGTAGGCGTTACTAATGTAATGTACGAGGATTTGTTGATCCATTTTTTGTGAAATGAACATAAATCAATGGCTGTGAACCCACGTATCTGTTGAATCCTGGCGTCCAAAGGTGTATCGTAAGATGTGCCTGTAAAAAGACTTGTAATAAACCGACTTTTCACTTGAAACCCTTGGTCATGTTTCAAAGATTGCATTTCTGCAATCATGTGTCGTTTTTCAAGTTCAACGTGTTCCGGCAACAATTCTGGGTGAAGCCATTCTTTTTGAAACATAATGTTCGAAGCTTTTTTCAACATCGTTGATTTGATTGGCATGGCCATTGTCATGTGGACAAATTCGTGGTCATGTGTAAAATTTCTTTCGGCGTGTAATGACATAAGGGCGGATGTGGTTGATTCGCCGTGATTTAAAGTCCCATTACCCATCGAAGCCACAAACAGTGAGGCCAGATCATGTTGAGATGGATCGAATCGTGCAGAAAGTGTTACCCGCGCATAGTTTGCACGAGGTACATGTAAAATATTGGTAGCCGACGACAATGGTCGAACTGCCCATCCTTGATGTCCATTGGATATTTTTTGAATGTTGGCGGGTAAAGGTGCCTGTTGTATTTTGGAAGTAGACATCGGTGTCGGTACAGTGACTGGGGTTACTTTCGCTACAGTGGGGATGACATGGGTTACTGTCATGTTTTGTTTCGAAAAAACGTTGGTCGCAACTTTTTGTAAGAAAGCAGGTGTCACAGCATCTAATGCCATATTACGATCGTGAAAATCTTTCCAATTACCCATCGATACTCCCTGTCCCAATTCATTCATCATATCTGTAACGGATTCTGTTGAACGGTTCCAATCATCTCTCAGCGACATTTTGACTCCTTCTAATTGAACATTCGAAACAGGATTCACGATAAATGTTTGTAAAAGATGGAACATTTGTTGTTCTAATTTTGTTCGAATTTCAACAGAAGTACGCTCCTGTGTACCGTGGAAAAACCACAAATACGGGTCAAATTGCCTGGGAGAATACGTTGAAACGTCGTGCAGCGTATTATCTTCTAACAATGACTTTGCAACACCTTCGTGATTATACCAAGTCAGACGAGAAATACATTGCATGGCCAGTGAATCTTTTGTTGATCCTTTCGGTTGTCGGAAAGCCATACATATCATGGGACACGGTGCTTCAATGTTCAATTCGACTACGCGTTTTCCTTGTTGTGGGGGTTCTTGGGTGTGCACGGGATGACAATCATTTCCCATCAACATAGCCCCAAAATGTTGATCGACATGTTGTAGGATAGCTTCAGGATCAAACGCCCCACAAAATATCAACGTCGTATTGTTTGGAACATAAAATTTTTGCCGAAAATGTTCCATGTCCAAAGCAGTCGTTTGTTTGACATCGGTCATTGTACCAATCGTACTGTGGTGATAGGGATGCTGCAAAATGGCCACAGACGAGGTTGTTTGAAACATTTTATTGCCCGCTTGTTCGCCACGTTCTAATTCGTTCATGACAGCATGACGTTCAACGGAAACTTTATCAGCGGGCACAGCAGCTTGGCCAAAACGCTGAGCATCAATTTCAATTGTTTGTTCGGTTTGATGGGGCAGATGAACAACATAAAAACGAGTAGAATCCATATTTGTTTCGGCGTTAATGACGTCGCCTTTGGAAGCCAACGACCAAATTTTACCCTTTTGAATTCGGAAAGACATGTGCTCTATGAAGTGAGCAGCTCCCATGGGTACGCACGCAGCTTCATCTTTTGATCCAGCGTTTACAGCACGCATATATCCACAAACCGCAGCACCCTCAACAGGACATAACAATACACGCAATTTGTTTTTTTTATGGATATATTCGTACACTGTTGAATTCGACATTTGAAAGGAATCACCAGATGTAAACATTATTTATTATTTCATTTGTATGTTTATAGTCTACTTTTTTAACTACGCAGGTGTCCGAAACATGGTAAATTATAACGCTCAAATTTTAAGAGCAAACGATATGTTTGATAAAGGGATCTTAATACTTCGGGCGTTTCATAGCCATGCATTTCAGAGTTCGTACGACCGCCACGTATAGAAGCCAGTGCCACAAAATACACATGGTATATTAATTCGCTGTTTTTAATAATAATATCATAATCGGTTGTATCTTCAACAACTTGATGTAATTGACAAATGATTTTTCTAAATGTTTGAGTATCTAATTGTGTATGGATGAACTCGTCATTATATTGAGTAAATAAAAAATTCAACATTTGCCAGAATTGGTCATGGTTTTGACTGAAATTGGGCATATTCACCGCCTTCACCACATCTTGTGGTGTGGATGCCATCTTAATTGTTTGAGTTTGTAGTTGTGTACTTCGTTTCATACATATTCCATATATATATTAATATCTTGGGAAATTTTCAAACAAATAAGAATGACCAAATGTTCAATGCCTAAAAAATTAGCTGCCCTGAACAACGAACACAGTGATGACATTGGTTCAGATGCTAGAAATTGCAAAGGCCAAGTTCTAATTTCAGTTTCAGATGGTTGGAATTTTCGGAGAGGGGGCGGCATTGGCAATTTTAAAAAATCTAAAATTTTAGAGATTTCAACCGAAGAAATATATTCCAAATAAATCGAACTTTCGGCCATATCGTCCAAAATTGTTGTTCCGGTCGGAATTTGATAATATTTTCCATTTTTCGTTTGAACATGGATATGTTCCGCAGACACCGGTTGTGGACAAAATGCATAAGAAGACCAAAATTGTTCACGAGTACCCCGAACAGCACATAAGAAATCGACCACCATTTTTTCGTGAACGTCAGGCAGATTATATTTTTCAAACAGAGCTGAAATCTGAGCCTTTTTTTTTGTCCGTTCTTTTATCACGGACTTATACAACTCTATAAATTCTAAATATTGAGGCTTTTCAATTTGAAAACGAGCGGACGAACAGTGGCCCCATTCATCATTTTGACAAAACGGCATTGACAATTCGTCACGCGACACACAAGCATTCGTTTGAACAATATGTTCAAACACCGGATACTCACTAGTTAAGATTGTCAGCAAAAAAGTATCTGCTATACAACACTTGTGACGATTTATTTGTGTTTTGCTGGTCGTGATATAACGACCTTCGCCGACTACGAATTTATATAATTCTTGCAGTATCCACAGCACATTGCGCGTCGGATTCCAGTGCAAACGAAACATTTGACTACAGATCGTACTTTCACGAATTAGTGGGTGATAGACTGGAGTTTCAAATATGACACGCGGTGGTGTAAATGGATACTCTTGTGTAAATAAAAATCGGATACGGATTTTATTAGAATTGTATGCAGACTGAGGGGATGAACCGACATGAAGAATCACTGTCCAATTCATGGGCAAAAATTGTTCGAGAGTGAAAAAATTATTATTGTGTGAGAGATCCGTTAAATGATCCCATTCTTTCTTCAAACGTCTTGACATTTGTTTAACAGAACCTATATATATAAATATCCTCATTTAAAATAAAATGAGGATTGATTTTTTCAAAAATGGATATATCATCTGTCGTGGCCTTTTAGATGTAACTGATGCTCAAAAAGAAATGCAGCAGCATTTTCCTAGAGATGCAGAAAATCCAATTCAAGATTTTGGATCGGGCGACAAAGCGACATTCTTTTGCACGCCAGCATTAAACAAAACCACGGTTCACACGGATTTATTGGCCATTGTACGCACACTTTTGAATACACACGATATTCTGTTGAGTCAATCCGTTGCTTGGGGGAAATACGGTATACCCGCTGAAAATTCGACATCAAACCGCGATCAACGCATACACATGGACTACGGCAACCATTACTGGACAACACCCCCTCGAGATTGGTATCAACCAGAAGCTGTTGCTGCCATTGTCTATTATTCGGATACTACAAAAACAGGTGGTGCCACCGCAGTCGTACCACGAAACGGAGACGACGATCCTATCTACAAATGGCCTTTTCAACATATGCCAGGAATATGTGGGACACCATTTATCAACCAAAGGAAAGAAGCAGAAGAAATGATGGCGACACACTCACCAGTATCCGCGAATATTCGCCAACAATGCTATGATCGCGAAGTGCAACCAACTTTTAAACCGGGGGATGTTTTGTTTTATCGTCTGGACACATGGCATAGGGGAACACCGGTCAATGATGGCCAAGTTAGACATGTACATAATTTAGTGTGGAAACGAAAAGATGCTGAAGGAATTCAACAATGGAACCCAGGATTCACACAACACATGTATGGCGGCACACTAGAAAAGTTTATCTCTGGACTCGAGCCAGGTCAACTGGAAACGCTCGGATTTCCAGACAGACGCTCTCGAAAATGGAAGTCAGAAGATTTCTGTGCAGCTGTGCAGAAAAGATATGCTGACGCGGGATTTGACCTAGCCTCTTATATTCTTATGGACAAACACCCGCCACCCGTTCCACAATATTGGCACTTTTCACATTTTAAAATAGAATCAATGGTACCAGCTACAATTTTGAGAGACAGACTTTTTCAATACTATCAAAAACTCGGTTTACAGATTCGTCTACTTCATTCGGGATGGAAATATGAACTTACAAAAGACGATCTAGAAATCGAATGTTATTTTTTTCAAGTTTTGGATAAAACAATCATTGATATCAATTTACTTTGTGGTGATAGGTGGGCATGGTGTCGATTAAATAAACTAATGAGAGAACATATTGCACCTTATTCATGTATGTAATCCCTAACATAAAAGAAGTTTTTGGGTATATAAGTCCATCCTCAAAGAATACAAATGATTTTTATTTTATTATTTTTATTTTTTATTGATTCTGTACAAGCAGCTTGTCCTACCGGGACAACGGCATTGGATGGAGGTTGTAAAGGAAAACTAGCAACTGTGCTAGAATCATCCTCAGCTTGTGCACAGAACGGTAATTTAGAGATATGGGTCAATTCAGCTCTCGGTGTGAATGAAATCACTTCTATTTTACAGACAGACATTGAATGTGCTACAATACAAGCGACTGGTCGGATTACAGGTAACTCGGTAAATATTGTAGATAAAATCACTACTGATAAATTGCAAACAAGAGAACTCGTTGTCGGCAATACCCTGGTTATTGATGGTAGTTCCAATGGTGCTGCGGCGACGTTTGCCGGCAGAGCGGCAATTGCAACAACATGTACAGGTAATGCGGCAACTGCAACTAAATTATCAAATCCGGTTTCAATTGGTGGCGTATCTTTTGATGGTTCAGCAGCTATTTCCCTACCAGGTGTGAATGCTCCGGGAACAATGGCCACGTCTGGCAATGCAGACAGTGCAACTTACGCAGAAAGTGCTGGAAGTGCAGCAACAGCTACCTTTGCGACAACGGCGGGAAGAGCTTCATCCTCAGGATCTGCGTCAAGTGCAGTAAGGTTGACACCAAGGATCCTCCACGCTGGGGGAGCACCAACAAGTTTTGGCATTGCTCCGAAGGATTTGCCTAGTTATAGTGTGCAAGTTGCCATTACAAATTGGGCGTACAATACCTGGAATGAAGGGTATGCAGACTCAATTCTTTTGAATACGTGGTACGATAGTTCTGGCGGAAATGTAAACATATTGAAAGTGAGAAAAAATGGGATCGCCATGAAAGTTGAACAAGGGGGTTTTAATTCTGGGAGCAGAATGGCAACTTGGAATAATGTACAAATGACCGCTGGTTCAGATGAACGATTAAAGAAAAATATTCAAACCATTGAAGATCCATTAACAAAAATTACCAAATTGAGGGGTGTCAATTTTGAATGGAGAAAAAAATTTGTCACAAGCAAAATTAACGAAACCTCAGAAATAACTTATAATGACAAATATGACGAAGGATTGCAAATGGGATTTATAGCACAAGAAGTCAACAAAGTTATTCCAGAAGTTGTTGAAAATGATCACATAGGTTTTGAAGGGTTAGACGGTGTTCTGGCATTGGACTACGCAAAAATAACAGCTTTGTTGGTTGAAGGAATAAAAGAACTGAATAAAAAGGTTGAAAAACTTAGCAAAAAAGTCGAAGAATTGACAAAAAATTAACAAAAATATATATTATCTGAATAATGACGTATTTGTAACCTTTTAAATGGTGTTTCTGAAGAAAAATGATGGGGACGCAGACGACCTCTATGAACCTCCTCTTCCAAACAACATTTCAATTTCACCAACAATGCACCGACCGCAAATCCTTCGTAAAACTCCGGTTCAAGATCAAGTTCGTTCATAATCACAGAAACTTGCCGTGTCCACTCCAAAACCTGTTTGTCCAAAAAAACGGGACGATCTAATTGGCGAATATACAGACCTTCGTCAGATCTATATTCGTCTATAAACCTTTCAAATTCAATCAACTGACCGTCAATAAACACATGTCGACCAGCAGAGTGAATTACCAGACCAACATGTTGCCAAAGGTCATCATTCAGTGTTACACACAAATCCGAACTAGGTACCAATATTAGATCCCCCGTACGTGTTATCAATGCCTCTGAAGATTTTTTTAACAACGATTCGCGCAAAGGCGATTCACTCTTTGAAAACATGAATCCCATAAACTTTATTCAATAAAAGATATATTTATAGTTTATACTATTCATATTATGCAAGCAGACAATTATAAATGTTGCTTTTGTTTACAGACCGTGGTTCATCCAGTTTTAATGTGTCACCAAACACATATTGGGTGTTTCAGCTGTGTGTGTAAACAATTGAGATTGAATCCACAGTCCGAGTGTGCTGTGTGTCGACAAAAATGTTATTTTCGTTTTGATCGGTTAATTACAGCGACATCAAATTGTTTTCGCCGAACAAAACGAAAAAAAACAACCTGCAACCGACACACAATCTTTTTAAAATTATTGCAATTAAAACAAAAAGATTCGTTCAGACCTTTCACAAAAACATTGAGCCGTTTTGCAGTTGTGACAGAAGATGAAGAAAAACTAGAACAAATATCACAAGATATTGACAATATCGTTCAGGCAAGAGAATCTTGTCAGCGACTTTTAAATCACAAATTATACGACCACAGATTAGAACGTCAGACGTCAATGCATATATAAGCACGTCTTTGATAGGAAATGAAATACAAAGTTGTTATTGTCGGAGATTCGGCGGCTGGAAAAACATCCATATTAAATAGATATGTCTATGAAAAATTTTGTACCAGTGTTCCCACCACTCTCGGCGTTGATTTTACACACAAAGAAGTTTCAGACGATACAGATTTGGTTTTATGGGATACTGCAGGTCAAGAAAGATTCCAATCCATTACGTCGTCACTATACAGAGGCGCCCACGCAGTCATGTTTGTCTATGACGTGTCGTCACCAGACTCGTTTTATAATTTGGAAAAGTGGTATCGAGAATATCGGTCTTTTGGCAATACACGCGAATCAGTGGCCATGTTAGTGGGAAACAAAGCGGATCTCGAAAGAAAGGTCTCTTTAGAGGAAGCTAAAGCATGGGCAGCTGTAAAAAATATGTGCTATGAAGAAGTTTCGGCCAAAAACAATCAACACGTAAAACGTGCATTCTCAATATTAGTCAACAGATTAAATAATTTGCCATTTGTACGCAAACAAAAATTCGACTTTAAAAATAAACCGAAATCGGATAGGTGTTGTTATTAAACATAATTATTAATTTGTATTTAAAATTTTAATTCAATTTTTTTCAATAGAGACTGACCTTCCTCTATTGATATTTGATTTCCTTTCAATACATACTCGCGAGATGTAGATTTGTACTCGTTTGTATTCTTTCTACAGAAAGAATATAGACAACCACAACACATTAAAACAAACACCACAGATACCATCACAACACTGTAGTCGTAATCAGCCGATTCATCAACCGATTCATCAACCGATTCATCATCGACAACTGATATTGTGATGGTATCTGTATATTCAATTGGTAATTCGAATTCTTCTTGATTTGTCATTTCGATCAAGACAAAGTAAACACCATGAGTTTTGGTAACATTGTCATAGGCTTGCAATGTTACCTTTTCTTTTTTGTTCAGACTCTCTTTCAGTACTTTTTTCTTAGACGTCCCTAATGCTCCGACCACAGAAACCCTCGAAACAACTTTGTGAACAAACCCAGTTGCCCTTTCTTGTGCCGATTCGATATCGGCGTTTGTTAACGACGAATTTTTAATAGTAATGGCATACGTAATATCGCCGCGTTTATTCTCGATGGGATTGCATTTTACAAACTCCAAATTAAACCCACGATCACATTTAGAACATTTCTCTTGGTTATGAGCCAAACATTCCGAAACAATCGTGCCGTTTTGACACGAACAAACATTCGGTGAACAGGCCAACAATGAATCCAGATGATAAGTGGCATCACACGAATGGCATTCGTTCGCTAAATGTTCTAGACAAGCTTTCCCTGATCTCGCTTTGCCATGGTCACATTTACATATATTTTGTTCACATATTTTATCGTCGCCAATTTTAAGATGAAAGCCTTTCTGGCACGCTACACAATATTCATCTTGATGTATTGAACACGGATCTTGTGCATCTCCATTGGTGCACGTACAAACATTTGTCTGGCAATCCGTTTCGCCTTCAATGGCTGCATCGTGTTTATTCTCTGGACAAGCGCCCTTGACCCAACATTTACGATCTTTCAAATACCGACCGTCCGAACATGCCGAACAGTCTTCAGATCCATCACCACCAAGCAAGCAATCTCCCAGTTGGCCGTGTGGACACTCACATGTCCATGGATCTTCACATGTGGCGCCCTTCCAGCGTCCTTTACATTCACACGTATATTTGGCTATACCATCTGTACAGATAGCAGAATTTTTACACGGGTCGGCGGCACATTCATCAATATCTGTTTCACAATCTGTGCCCTCAAAACCGTCTACACAATTACATTTGTATGTTTCAGCAGTAAAATCCGAATCGCATGCCCCGTGTCCAGAACAAGTTTGTCCCACGCAATAATCTTTTTCGGAATCACATTTTGATCCAAACCACCCAAGATTACAATTGCATTTATAACTTCCCGGTTCGTTTTGACAACTACCTTGGTCACATTCATCCGTATTTGCGTCACATTCGTCAATGTCCGTGCATGTAACACCATTACCTTCAAATCCTGGTTTACAGGTACACGTGAAACTTCCGACGGCATTTGAACAGGTCGCTTGTGCATGACAATTATCGGTATTTGCGTCACATTCGTCAATGTCCGTGCATGTAACACCATTACCTTCAAATCCTGGTTTACATTCACACGCAAATCCTCCAACTGTATTCGTACATGTCGCTTGTACATGACAATTATCGGTATTTGCGTCACATTCGTCAATGTCCGTGCATGTAACACCATTACCTTCAAATCCTGGTTTACATTCGCACGCAAATCCTCCAACTGTATTCGTACATGTCGCTTGTGCATGACAATTGTCTGTGGTCGCGTCACATTCGTCAATGTCCGTGCATGTAACACCATTACCTTCAAATCCTGGTTTACATTCACACGCAAATCCACCAACTGTATTCGTACATGTCGCTTGTGCATGACAATTATCGGTATTTGCGTCACATTCGTCAATGTCATCATCACATTGTTGGCCATCGAACCCTGATTTACATGTACATTTACAATCATTATCTGACACGATGCCCGTAATAGAGATTGTATTTGTCAGTGAACATAGTTTTGGATCGGCACCTGTCTGACTGCCAATTCCAACATTAGAGCATGTTTTTTTAGAAGAACAGTCGGATCCGTCGAATGGAGATCCGTTCGGCCCTTCATGTCCTTGACATTGACAAGTATATCCATCGCCAGGAGCTAATACGTCGGAACAAATGCCGTCATTTTGACAAGGTTGATATTCACAACCGTCTATCTCAATACATACGCCTTCGTCTAGGCCACCACATGTTGGATTGTGTTTGCCATCATCGCAATCATCACAAGTTGTACATTCTTCGTCTTTCACAAATTCTTGCGCTTTACAAGTTGAGCATACACCTTCGTTTAGGCCACCACATTTAATTCTCGCATAATCACATTGTGTACCATCGGCCAATATTAGATTATCACACGATAAACAACTCGACTGGCCTGTCTGCGTTTGATATTGACCGGTTGGACAATTATCACATTCGCCTTGACCTGGCTCTTTAGAGTATTTTCCAGCTTTGCACTTGGAACATTCGTCCGGCCATGTATTTGAATAGTACCCTGGTGGACAATTGCAAGAATACCCAGCTCCTGGGTCATTATCAATACAAGTTCCAAGGTCATTTTTATTTTTACTGTTTGTATTTGTCCATTCATAATCTGTGCCACTCAGACAGCGCCGAGACCCGTTCGGCCCATAACATTTATTTATATCTGTACATTGGCCACTAGAAGCGGGCGATTGCTCCCCATCCAAACATTTTAAACAATTATCTCCTGTGGCATCCCATATTTTATCATGATTATATACCCATTCGTTGTTATCTAAATAGTCCCATGGCCATACTATTTGATTACCATCCACATCTGTTGATTCGGCGGTAACACCCCAATCTTTTGGACATAATTGTTCAGCACACGGTGCTCTCGAAACACCATTATTAATATGTGGTTTCTTACAATCTTCACATAAACCTGTTGTAATAATCAATCCTCTGCCTTCGCCACAATCATTGCACGTATCGCCATGAAATCCCGTTCCTTCGCAATCGCATTTACAATTATTATCCACCAAATTGCCTTTCATGGATCCATTGTTTTGACAAATATTTTCACATTGTTTGGGTTGATCACAGGCGGCGCCTATCCAGTTTGATTCACAAACACATGTACATCCATTCACTTGATCGCCTACTGAACTGCCTTTTCCATTGCAATTATTTGTACATCGTTTTGGTTTGCATGTACCTGGGCCCAATGTTGACGAACAACCTTCTAGCGTTTCGCTGTTATTACAGACAGTACATGATTTACACGGGGAATTGTCTACAGAAGACGAATATTTACCGATGCACGTTTCACACGAGTTGCCATCAAGACCATAACCAACGTTGCACGACACACAATGATTATCTTGTGTTCTTGAAGATTGAGCTATTAAATTACCATGACTACACGTTCCACCCCAAGCTAAACAAGATTTACCACTTAAATGGTAACCACCGTTGCACGACACACAATGATTATCTTGTGTTCTTGAAGATTGAGCTATTAAATTACCATGACTACACGTTCCACCCCAAGCTAAACAAGATTTACCAC
>Ga0209091_10003562_pt1 | contig 12469 bp, 9 predicted proteins | sample ArcticOcean_MG_C_6_FD_187438 | JGI IMG/M metagenome (GOLD analysis project Ga0209091, IMG submission 187438) | Marine microbial communities from western Arctic Ocean - ArcticOcean_MG_CB8_128 (SPAdes) (version 2) | ecosystem: Environmental > Aquatic > Marine > Oceanic | place: Arctic Ocean...
ACTCCTCCTCCTCCTCATCATCATCATCATCGTCATCACCGAAGAGTTATTCGTGCTGCATCATCATCTTCTTCTTCTCCTTCTTCTGACGATGAAAGTGGCGATAATAACAATAACAATAATAATAATAATAACGAGACCGATATGAACATGGAAGTATTGAAGCTGAGGATGGAACAGCTGCGTTTGAGAGAAACGGAAACAACTCCTCTTCGAGTGTTGGTTTTAGATGCATCTTTACCTAAGCAAAGACTTGGGTTGAACTTTGGGACGCAAGGAGACGCAAAAAGAAGTTTGAACTGCGGGACGAGCATGGGTGAAGGCGACATTCCACTTGGGACGAAGTTTGCGATGTTAGGTATGAGCCCAACGAATAAAAAAGTCTTACCGTGCGGAGTAGAAGTAGAAGTGACGCAGTTCGAAGTGAACGAAGACGGGTCCACGTTCGTCGAGCTCACAGGAACGAAGCGATTCAAAATTGACGAACAAGGACCGTACTTGGACGAAGAAGAGATACCACACGTCCGGGTGCGATTTATCGACGACGACAAAGCGTGCGGTAGTTTGGATGATTACATACCGAGACCAGGGACGGACTCTTTTGCGATGATGGAATCTTTGAGAGAACTCGTCGATAACGAAGAAGCCTTGCATGAACTATCGACCGATCTGGACGACTTGTTAGAAAAATGGGAGAGATTAGTCGTCGAAGGGAAACGAGAACAACAACCGAACCACTTGGAGTTAATCAAATCGCATCTTGGTGAGTTTCCAGACGTCAAATCTTTCGCGAAGAGAGCAGTATGGGTGTGTTCGTACATCAACCCAATTCCATCGCTTGGAGTTGCGTACGAGATTCGGCCGGCACTTTTGATGGCGCCGACGGTCGGGGACATGTTGAGAATCGCCAAGGCTGGCTTAGAGTTGAGCATTACGAAAATGTCAAACGAGGATAAAAACATAGGTCCTCAAATAGATTGATTTTACTAATAAACTCTCTACTATTATTAGTCTCTCTCGGAAATAGCAGTGAGATGGTCCTCGATGGCGCCTTCCGACAGCAATCTAAATTCTGGTGCATCCGCCGTAACTACCGCCACTTCTAATTCCTTCGCTTTCACATCTTCACCTAACACGTGTTGCAACGTCGAGATGGCCAATCTGCACGCACCATCGACATCGTTCACGTTACTTTCGCGTTTTATTTTCTTCTCTAAAAAGTTTACCGCTTCCACCTCTTTGTTCCCGGCTGCGCACGCTTTGTATCCGGCGTAATACCCACTCGGATCGCATTTGTACAAGCTCGCGCCTCGCTCTTCGTCAATCCCCATTAATATACACATCGTCGCTAAAGGTCTCATGTACGCGTGTTGCGTGTACACTTGAAACTCGTCCGCCATTTTATTCGCTAAAACGTCCACTGGGATTTCGTATCCGTATTCGAACCGAAACTCTGCGGCTTGTTTTCTCGCCTTTTGTACCACGTTTCTAATATCGGGATCTTTCCCAGTCATGCACATCCCCAACGTTTTGGTCACTTTAAACATGTGCGTCATCGCCGATTGATCGATTAAAATGTCCGGACATTTCTTTTGCGTCACGGCAACGACGCAGTCTTTCCCTTTCACCGCGATGGAATTGATCCCGACCGCCTTAATCGCCTTAAACGCGTATTCTACTTGATACAAACGACCTTCCGGTGAGAAGATGGTGATGTGACGGTCGTACCCTCCGCCAGCGCCTCGAGACATTTCTTCTTCTTATTGTTATTATTATTATGTGTGTGTGTGTGTGTGTGTATCTCAGCGCAAGTGCGTTAGTACTCTGAAGAAAGAGCAAATCTGGTGGAAGAGCGATCTGAGAAAGAGTTTTGGAGGAAGACAGACAGAGAAAAAAGAGGAACGAAGAAATTTTTTCAACAAACAACGCGAAGAAGAGAAAGAAAGCGAAAAGGACAGAAAAAACACTTCAATTGTTTTTCAAAATTAAGAGCGCTCTCATCAAAAGAACGAGCATAAATCATGACGCGCCGCACGAGCGCAGAGAAGAGGAATAGTAGTGCTACTATCGGAGAAAACGCGCGGATGAAAACGATGGAAACGACGACGACGCAACAACAACAACAACAACAACAACAGAATGAAAACAATTTAAAAGAAGAAAACTTTTACGACGAAGGGGAAAAGAAGAACGTCGTTGAAGAAGAAGAAGAAGAAGAAGAAGGCGTCGACGCGGAGATGTATTTACAAATGTGCGTCTCGAACGCGATGCATAAAATGGAATATCAAAACGCCATATTCATCGCCGAACGCTTGTTTGCGGTATCAAAAACCGAAGAGAACGCGTTGACGTTAGCGAGGTGTTATCGGTTGAACAAACAACCGTATCGAACGTACGAGATTTTGAAAGACCGAAGGAGTCGAGATTCGAGATATTTCTTCGCGAGCGCGGCGTATGAGATTGGGAAATTAGCCGACGCGGAAACGACACTGACAGAAGTCATAGACTACGAAGACCTCTACTTCTACTCGGATGACGAAACAGACGACGAGGACGACGATTATCGAGGAGAAGAAAACAGAAATCCAAACATCGAGAAAGCGACAAAGAGAGAGATGCGAAAGAGAGCGATGGAAGAAGAAAATGCAACTATTCCAGGAGGTGCGTACGGAGAACATTTACTCGGTAAGATTGCAAAAGACACTGGCAGACGTCAATTAGCCATTGATTGTTTTAAACGCGCGTTAGAGCTAGATCCGTTCATGTGGGCTGCGTTCAACGAACTCTGTTCCATGGGTGCGGACGACATTACGTTTGCGCATACCAAAAGAGTCGAAACGATGATGATGAGAAATAGAACATCGTTCGATCGCGAGGAAGAAGACGTGATTTTCTTCGGTGCCCCAAACTTCAACGCTGCCAACGTGTTTTCGCCTGAAGTTTTCTCAACCGGCGGCGGCGGCGGCGGGGGTAGTCGATACACGCACAGCAACATCAACAGCAGCATGTTTTTGCGTCGAAAACCAGCGATGACGTTTAATAGCAGCGTTCGCAGCAGAGGGTTCCCGGGCAATCACACAGCGACGGGTCCGACGACGGTTACTAGGGGAGCTGAGAGTGCGTTGCCACCTTTCGATTTAGGAGATCACGACGGTCAGCAGCAGCAACAACAACATCAACAACTAAGAAATCCCGCGGACGGCATGCGATACGTAACGCCGTCTCCTCTGCACTTAGGTATACACGAAACCCCGGTGGTTCCACGTAAACCACCTCAACATGGAGGAAAACCTCCCGCCTCAACGGCTTCGACTGCGTTTAATACGAACGATCCCGTCGTGCTAACGCAGCAAACGGCACCGCTTGGAGGTGACGGAGTATCGAGCAACCCGTTTAACGACAGGCGTAAGTTTATGGACGAAGGTAAATTGAGAAAAGTTTCCGGACGATTATTCGGAGATGCCCAGGAATCGGCAATTACCACGAGTACAACCGCAACCACCACACACGCGGCGCATGTCGAGGCTTTAGGAAATGCAGAAGTAGGCTTACGAAGAAGCTCACGTCTGGCGTCGCAGGGAGCGGCTGCACCGGCACCACCGGCTTCCAATATTTTTGCCTTAGGAACGCAAACGCCATCGATAGCTTCGACGCCGATGACTCCAGCGCAAATGTTTGATCAAACTACGACTACTGCGAAAAAGAACGACGTCGGTATGAACGCCAGAATGATGACCGAAGAAGATCACAACAGAGCGAACCAGCATCTTCATTCTTTTTCGCAGATCCAGCCGCAGCAACAAAATCAGCAACATATCGTAGCGATGCATAGAAGTGCCGTCATGAGCACTCAAAACGTAGGCGAAGAAACGAAGCTCGTTATTCCGAAAGATTCAGTCGCGATGGTTGCGAGAATATTCCATCCCATCATGTCTGGCGCGAGGCATTTAGCAATGTTTCGATGCCATGAAGCCATAGCGGCTTTGAGGACGTGCAGCCCGGAACAATTTGAAACTGGTTACGTTTTGACTCAAATAGGCAGAGCGTACGCGGAAGCTGTGGAATACACGGAATCCGCGAGAGCTTTTGAGCGCGCGCGCGAAATCGCGCCGCACAATTTAGACGGTATCGATTGCTATTCGACCGTGCTTTGGCATTTAAAACGTGAGGTTGAACTCTCTCATTTGGCGAGAGAGGCACAAACGATTGATCGACTACACCCGCACACGTGGTGTGCTCTTGGAAATTGTTTCTCCTTACAAAGAGAACACGATTCCGCCTTGCGATTTTTCGCGAGAGCAATACAGTTGAATCCGAAATACGCGTACGGATATACCCTTCGAGGGCACGAACATTTTGCAAATGAAGATTTTGAGAAAGCGACTGAGTGCTATCGAGCGGCTTTGAGTTTGGATCCGAGACATTACAACGCCTGGTACGGTCTGGGTACCGTCTATTTTCGACAAGAAAAGTATGAAATGTCCGAGCACCATTTCAAGCACGCCATTGAAATAAACTCGAAGAGTTCCGTTCTGTTTTGCTATTTGGGGATGGCGCAACACGCGTTGCGAAAGACCGAGAAAGCATACGTGTCTTTACAAAAAGCGATTCAATTGGACGAGCGCAATCCGTTGGCGAAATACGAAAAAGCGTCGGTTTTGATGAGCGAAGAGAGATATTCTGAGGCGCTGGACGAGTTAGAACAGTTGCGAGAGGTGGCGCCGAGAGAAGCTTCGGTCTACTTTTTGATGGGTCGGATTTTCAAAAAGTTAGAGATGCCAAACCGAGCGATGTTGAATTTTTCGCTCGCCTTAGATTTGAAGCCGTCCTCGGCAGATGTCAATTCAATCAAAGCCGCCATCGAGAAGCTCCACGTACCCGAAGAAGAGGAAGAGGAAGAGTTGTAATCATTAGGAAGAGCAATTTTCTGAGGGCAAACAACAAGAGAATTTCATTAGAGAACTTGAGTGAAGAAAAATGCTCTAGATTAGCGTGTAATAAGATTTTTTGTTTTTTAGAAACTTTTTATTGCAATTTTGTAATTTTACAGACGCGGGAATGTCCCTAACACAGAAAGAATATCACTGCGTGGCGGCCACCTGCGGTCGATTCTCGAGTTGGTCGTACGAAAGCATGAAGTTGTCCTTGCGAACACGTTCCCACGTTTGGACGTCAAACACCCAAAACGCACCGCATTCACCGTAATCCGTTTTCGATGTCGGCTCCGTGCCTTGAACTCGCATCAACCACGCCTTGATTTCTTTGTGGAACCCCCAGCCACGATGAATCAGTTCATCCGCAGCGTACAATTGAGCCTCCTCACCAGGCATGGAATAAAATATATAGAACAAAGTCTCGTGCTGAAACTTTGAAAACATTGCAGGGTGTGCTCGACCTGCCGTGTGCTGATTATAACACGCCGGAATGAGCATCTCTAACTCGTGCTTCGGCGTGGCATCCGTCAGCCATGGCGGAGAAAAATTCGTGTACAACGGTTCAGACGAATTCAAGTTTAACCCAAGCATTGTCAAATCCGTTCCAAGAGCTAAAGTGGTCAAGTTTGGATCCGTCATTCGAATAACGTTCAACAAACCCATGAGACCATACCGATCGTTCGGATCCATATTCGCCGTTTGTTGCGCGACAGAATTGGACGACTGACCAGAACTTTGGCGTAACAGATCTTGACCATTATATCCACCTCGAGAGTTCCCCATTCCAAAGCCCCCGCCGGCATCGAAGCTCGGCTGTCTTTGTTGTTGCATTCCCAAATCATTATTCCCATCTATGCCGCCGCCTTGCCCACCACCCGAAAATATTCTATTCACTCCCCCAATATTCCCAACTCCACCACCCCCTATTTGTTGCTGCTGTTGTTGTTGCTGCTGCTGCTGATGTTGCTGATGTTGCTTCGCAACACCAGCCGCAACCGCAGCCGCAGCATCCGAAGGTTTTCTAGGACCACCGCCTCCACCACCCATACCCCCAAGCGCCGGAAAATCTTCCTGCTCGATAGCAAACTCGGGCGGCGGCTTCGCATAGTATCCTCCTACGTGACCGTCTCCCCCGAAACCATCGTAACCGTTCCCGTGTGGATACTGAGGGGGATACGTGTCACCGTATGGTCCCTGACCTCCACCACCTAACGAGGGAAAGTCCGAAGCATCAAAGGAAGCTGTGCGCGCAGGAGCTCCATATCCTTGCTGCGGTCCTCCTTGCTGAAACGAACTCTCGCCTCCTAAACCGTTACCCGCACCTAAACCAGATAAGTTTTGTTGCTGTTGTTGAATTGGATCTATACCGAAACCTCCGTTCATTCTCGGAGCAGCGCTTGGATTTGGTCTTCCATCACTACCGCCCCCAAGAAGGTTCCCGATGTTTTGTTGTTGCTGGGCGTTTGCACCGCCGACGCCTCCGGAAGGAATCGGCGGAAACCGACCTCCTAAACCAGCAGGTGGCGGAGGTATTCCACCAGCGTTGGTGTTATCTCTCCGATACCCGCTTTGCGAAGGAGACCCTCCGTACAAACCGCTCATTTCTCCTCCTCCTCTCTCTTTCTCTTACACGCACCCACTCTTATTATTATTATATTATTATTATCGCCCCTCTCGATTCTCTCCTCCTTGGATCCCGACAATCACGAAAACAAAACAAAACCACCAGCTTTAATGAATATAAAATATATGCGTCCGCGATCTCTCCCGCCTCTCTTTAAATATAACAACGACAGTTCGTACGCGTCGTGATGATCTTCGGTTTCTTATGTAGCAGTGCGTATGCTCTCTTTGCACAACCTTTCTTCTCCTTTCTGTTTTGTTGTAAAATTAAGAGGGAAAATTTTCGTTTGTGAGTTGAATGCGACGGACTAAACGCGGATTAAACGGACTAAACGCGCGTCCGAAGACAATCGATGCGCTCGAGCGCGCCCTAGGACCCGTTCTTGTCGTTTCTTTTTTCCGGAAATCTCTTTCCTACTCCTCCGAATATCCGAGTTCAGATCGTTCAATCAGAGCGGAAACGACACTTCAACAACAACAACACCGAAGTAAAAATTAAGAGCGCGGAATTGCCCACGAATAGATATCGCGCGAAGAAGTTCGTACCCTTCCGAGTCCGTAATCGCGCGAGGATGTTCTTTTTCGAAACAGAATAGCGGTTCAAATGCACTTTCAGTGATGCGCAGTCGCGTGTTTTGACGTATTGAGACGCGTTTTTAAACCGAAAAATTCTCTTTTCTTTCCACGAACTCTGTTTTTTACTAAGAGCAGTTTTTCTCCCCCAAAACACTTCTGCTCTTCTCATCACACTCCTCCTAAAAATTTTAAGAAGTTTCTTCTTCTTTTCTGCTTAACACACACACACACACACAACACACACACAACACGCGAGAGAGAGAGCTTCGCTGCGCTGCGGCAACTGACCACCCCTGGAATCCAAAAAGACGTCAAACGACTCGCATCACCATGCATTCGAAATCGTTTCGAGTCGTTCGCGCGGATTCGCCGAAGAAGTTGAGACTGAACGCACTTCGCTTGGTTCGCGATGCTTTACGAGCCGTCGCGCCAGAACTTTTTCCATCGTCAAAAACTTCTCCTTCATCAGGAGCAGGAGCGGTCAAGAGTGCGAAGTCATTCACTCCGCAAGAGTTAAAAGCGATTGCCACGTACGTTAAGATTGTTTGTGAACAGCCAAATCTGAACGTTGTCGTCGGCGTGGAGGATTTCTCGGCGTTCGTGAAATATCGCAAAGGTTCTTTGACGTACGTCGTGTGCGATGTGAAACCGAAGCCGGTGAGAGTGTTGATTTACGAGTCCTTGAAACTCACCGCCGCGGAGGATGCCGAGATTGAAAACTCAAAAACAACCCCCGAGCGCGTCGTGGAAGCAGAGATGAAGTTTCGAGCGATTGACGAGTCTGAGGATGCGACGACGAAGAAGAAGATGAAGAGCAACGCGGCGAGCAAGAAAGACGCCGCGGTCGTCACGGAGGGAAACGAAACCTTACCAAAGTGCGTGGAAGCTTTAGCTTTGGCAGTGTTGAACGATAAGTCATACGAAACCACGGAAATAAGAGCAACGGAATTGCGCAAACGGTTTTCTGAGAATTTTGGGGATTATTGGCACGTTATTCACGATGATAATCCATTCGTCGTGGCGTGCGATAAAACGACGTTTACAATTATCGAGAACAATGACGATAACGAAAAGACGAAGAAGAACGATAGAGAGAACGATCAAGACGGCTTAGTAGAAAAAGAATTGTATTTCGTCGCGCAGAAGGGTCGAGCGGTGTACACGGTGTGGCATCATAACGCGCCAACGAAGGAAAAGTTCTTCGCTTGGTTTTGGAGAATGGAATCGAGCGAAAAGCTAAAGTTGCTTCGGTATTTCTGTCTCTTCAATGCAACTGGACTAGCGGTTATATCGAGAGCAATTTGTGGCTTCGAAGAAGGCGGAAAACAAAATACGAAGAGCATATTTTGTCAGGCGGGTCCGACGTTTACTCCGGTATTAATCGGCATCTTTCTCTGCATCGCATTCAGTACTTCTGTGTTTGCAAAGATTCGAAGGAATAAAGAGAGACGCTTAGCAAACACTTTATCAGCAGCAGTAGCGGTAACTTCTCCTTCAAAGCGTAAATATTAGTACAAAGATCATAGTAGTAGTAGCTTGTGTAGGATAGTGTCGTCTGTACTTTTCATTGTGCTGTTGCTAATATTAGTATTAGAAGGGTAGTTTATTCATTAAAAAATTGGTTCTCATTCGTCCTCTTCTTCTTCTACTTCTTCTCCTTCCTCGTCGTCGTCGTGATCCGCATCGGGTGGTTTCAGATCGTCCAGGAAAGCCATGACTTCCTTCTCCAGATCTTGATCCATTTCTTCGAGTGCGTCGGTTTCTGTTGTTTCCATTGATTGTTTCTTGGCACCGGCAGCTTCTGTCGAGAGAGGAGGTGCAGCTTCCATCATCTCACGAAGCTCTTTTGCACCTTCGACGTTGGTATTACCATCGAAGAAGAACAAATCGTCGTTCGCCGCTTTTTCAGGATTTAAATGCGCCGTAGTTAGGAACTTCTTCGCAGATACCCAAGCTATGAAGATGGATTCAAATTTTTCTTCGGAAATCGCGGCGAGCTCCATAGATGCGGACGATGGGTCTATAGCTCTGATCATGCCTTCTGGCAACTTTGCGAGTAGAAGCGTTGGAGCCGGCGTGTTTCCAGAGCACCGCATGAGAGTGTCTGCTTTATTACGACCAATGGTTGTTCTCTTGCCTCTGAGAACGGAAATGTACCGGCGCAAGACGCGCAAATAGTCGAAATAAGCGCGAACTTCACCGATGGTACCGCTAGCTGTATCGTTCTCGTCTCCTACATCTATTCTATTTTTCCCCGCCTCGGCGGCGGCTCTCTTGTTATATCCTTCTTGTTCTTCTCTTGGCACTTCGAGCTGTTCTTCTTTGTAATACTTTGACTCGTCAATTATCATGTCTGGATCATTGGCTGGTGAATCGTCGTCGTCGTCGCCGCCGCCGTCGTCGGCACCATTGCCAGCACTGCTACCGACTTTTTTATCTTCGTTGATACGGAGGGAAGATAAGTTGATCTCCACTTCTTTACTAAAATTCGACGGAACGTCTTCAAAGGATTGCCTCTCAAAATTCCAGCGTTGCAACATTGGACGTCGCACGAGGTCAGGACCAGCGCTCGCGTTTATGCCGACGTTCTTAGTCGATATTAACTTCAATCCGAGCACGCGTGACGCTTGTTTTTCCCATTCCTCGTCAAAGTCACCCAAACCCAACGTGGCTTCAAATATTTCGTCGTCTTCTTCTAAAACATTCGGCAATAAATCCACGAGGAACTTTGACGAAGGAAATACATTATTTGCATCGGTATTATTCCCTATTTTTTGGACCGAATGAGCTCCCATAGAGTCTGCTAAAAAGTGAATGATGTCGCCGCGATAATTTCGACACAATACCGCAGCATCGTGCATGGCTGTTATCCCCCGATCTCTGCGTTGTTCTTTTAAAGCGCTTTTGCTTTTTTTCCCTTCCGCAGAATGTTCGTCCGTGTTAGTCGCTTCTACGGACGAGATTAGTCGACGCATGTGTTTCCTGAATGCGTATTTGAAAAATACTAAACGAGCGATGTAACTCTGTAAATCTGGCGGACATTGCAAAACGCATCCCGCGGCGCGACGTAAAGTCGTAATCTCAGTGATCTTACCCAATATTTCCGATAAGCCTCTCGCATCATCTTTATTCAACGGCGTACTCTTACCGCTGCTCGTGCTTGTGGTGCTCTTCTTGTTGTTGTCAAATGACATCGATAAAAAGTACTTTACGCATCGCTCGACGCAATCAATGCACGTTTTCGTAGAGCTTACGCGTTTTGCTTCAGCCGCGGCGATGGACTTCGGCTCCGCTCCGCATTCTTTCCAGACCCAACCCGGGATGTCGAAAGATGCCCGTTTCATCGCATAGTCTGCTTGGATGAGTAATTCTTCTAAATTCAGCTTGGACCAATCCGTCGGGATTTCTTGTTTCAACGCAAACCAAGCGTTATCGGGATCTTCAATTTCAGTTTTCAACTTATGCAACTCTGGATCCATTTCCGCGAGCGGTTTGCACTCCTCCTCTCTGAATACTCTTTGGATTAATAACTCCGAGTATAACTCGAAACTATCTTGAATTTTCTTCTTTGCTTTCGATTTTTTCGGTAGCCCTTGGACGGACTCCGCGAACGCCATCTTCACTGTATCTTCGTTCCAATCGTCGTTTCGCTGGACGCTCTCGCGTAGAAACTCGGCGACTTTAGAAACGAACTTCTCGGCTTCTGACACGTTTTTTGCAGCACCCGAGGTGTTGTTCACGGTAGTCATTTTCTTCACAATCAATCACTCTTCTGTATTCCGTGAGGTGTTATTATCGGCTTCGTCCGGAAACCTTGCCTTTTCGTTTGGATTTCTTTAACCGTTTCGACTGGGCGAGATTTTTCTTGAATTCTGGGTTCGCTTCGTTTCGTTTGCCTCTGCCGCCTTTTCTGTTGGCGAGTTTTAATGCAACTTTTGCTTTCTTTCCAAGCGCTTGCTTCGTCGCTTTGCTCCGATCTTTCTGCACTCTCTTCGAGGCTTGTTTCAAATTCAATATCTGATGCGGTTTCAAGTTCTGCGGGACGTAATACTTTTGTTTGTGACAGTCGTGTTGTTTGCCCATTTAGCCTTCTTCAACTTCGTCTTCGTTCCAAGGTTGCTTGTGAAAGTGTGTAATTTTGTGCGCTTGACAAATACAAACACAAACCGCGCCGCCGACGACGACGATTCAATCGACTCTATAACGTCAACGACAATAGGAAAGAGAGGATAAAACACTTGCTTTTTCCAAGTTAGAAACGAAACGGCGCGCCGGGGTGGTCGCACAATTCTTTTGAAGAAAAGAAAGTGTTTGCGGCTGCCTTTCTTTTTGGAATGAAAGAATTGGTCCCGATAATAGAGGAGGAGGCAAAAGAAAAAATATCAGACGGCAGAGGAAGAACAAAAGTGTGTTATATATATTGATTTTTTAGTATCACAACTCCTTTAGCACATGTAAACCCGCTTTCATGGTCTAGCAGTTTACAAACCAAAGACGGACCCACCTCTGGAACCGGCAAAGCTGCCTTCCGAGGCGCAGATCTTGCCAGATCTGGTACCTTCGCATTCTAATTTGATATCGTCAGACAAAAACTTGACTTTGCCAAACTCGGCGGCGTTTTCGCAACCCAACAAGTTGTCCGGGAACTTGCAAGAGCCATCCGTGACCGTTCTGGATCGAGCAAAGTTAGCAGAAGAGGTCATCGCGCGCTTCTTGTCGTTCATTTCTTTGTTTGCTTCGGAAGAGGCTAACAAGTCTTCGGTCAAGCCGGCGTGCGCTTGCATGACCGGGTTGGACAAAGTGACGACGACAGCCGCGGCCAAAGCCGCGGATTTGTTGAAAGAAACCTTCTTTTGCGCGGAGGCAGTCGGCTTTGCGGCAGTCTGTGTGTAGAATAGAGATGAATGATGAATGATATCGTCGTCGTTAGTATACTATTTTATATTTCCATCAAAAGAGAGTTTGTTTGTTCTCTCGTTTTCCTCCCTTCCTTTTTTTTCATTTTTAGAGAGAGTCCAAAAAGAAGAAGAAAAAACAGGAGACAACAAGGAAAGAGGAGAAAGATCGTTCCAAAATCGTTTTAGAATCTCTTTCTCTCTCTCTCCCGTTTCGTCGCGTAACAGACGCGCTATCCTCGCGACATCGATACTAAAACAATCGCGGCGAAAAGCGCTCAAAATTCCATCGATATGATGCGAGTTTATATAATAAGAAAGTCCTCTCGGCGGACAATTTTTTCTCGTTATCTCTCTCCTATTTCCTTGCGAAGTCTTATTTATGTCCTGCTCTCTCCTCGAATCGAAGAACAAAAATTAGGAGAAAGAGGGAGAGAAGAG
>Ga0209091_10003566_pt1 | contig 12464 bp, 12 predicted proteins | sample ArcticOcean_MG_C_6_FD_187438 | JGI IMG/M metagenome (GOLD analysis project Ga0209091, IMG submission 187438) | Marine microbial communities from western Arctic Ocean - ArcticOcean_MG_CB8_128 (SPAdes) (version 2) | ecosystem: Environmental > Aquatic > Marine > Oceanic | place: Arctic Ocean...
TCAATTATTACAGATTTCCCTCCTTTCTCATTTTTGGGAAGAGGAGGTGGTTCAAAATGAGCTTCGTAACCAGGTATATTATCAAACCTTTTTTTCATCGTGTCACCTCCAATTTCCACAGCTTTTTTCTTAATATTCGTATCAATTAGATTGTAAATTTTTTTTGAAAAACGATCTTTAGTTTCATATTTTTGATCAATATGGGTAGACTTTCTAACACTAAATATATGATTTTTTCCTAATTTTGAATAAACATCAACTCCATTTTTTAAAGCTGATTGATGCATAATAGCACCTGGTATAAAATTAACTTCTGTTTGTACAGATGAAATAAAGTTGTATTTTTTTAAATATTTTTCCATTTGGTCATGAATTAAAAGAGCTTTAGCTAAATTTGCATAAAACATCCTGTTAAATGTATTTATTGTGCCTATTCCAGAATATCTTATACAATGATCATAAACTGCTTTACCTATGTCTACCCCATTAATATTAAAGTCCAAAAATTCATCCATATTCCTACAAGATCTAATTTTAAAATATGCTTTTATAAAATATCCTAATCTTATAAAAAAATTGGAACTTTTTAAAAAAATTATTTTATTAATTCCAAAACTTCTGAATAGTAATATTCTTTTTAAATCATAATAGTTCAGAATACCTATGCCTTCAGCGTTATGTATGTTTGTAAGATTTTTGCCCAATAATACCTCAGTAAGTGTATAACCCACATGGTTAAAAATATTTGTAACTAATATTTTTTTTCCATTTGTTTTTTTAGAATTATCTTTATTTTTCCATTTTTGTGAATTTTTTAATATGTAAGTCCTGAATGTTTTTTCTCTAGAGGGTATTATTGAATTATTCAACAAATAGGCAAAAAAAAGAAAAATATTAAATTCTTTAAAAAAAACATATAAAATCTTTACACGTCTAATATTTAATTTTATTTCTTCTATGAAAAAGTAAAGTAAAATTAATAAAAAATCTATATTTTTTATTAATTGGTAAAATTTTCCTTTTTGCATATTTAATTAATATTGTATATTTTGAAAAAATATCCCTTTAAAATTTATAATCCTCTTCCTTTATCGTATAGTCTATAAAAAAAAGCAAACTTTACAAAATTAATTTTTAAATTTTGAATGTCTTGTTTGAGCCATTAAACTATCAAACTTTTTTAAAATTATACATAAATTTTTCATTATGTAATAACTTGAGTCAGATATAGTGTTGAGTTATAAATAAATGTGAGTATAAGCATGAAAAATCTGTATGTCTTCGTGGTGAAATTGGTAGACATAAAAGACTTAAAATCTACAAATAGAGTTAAATAATAGTTTCACTCCGACCCTGACCGATCCAGAAGTATTGATCTATCTGGATATCCAAAACTCTCTCTCTATATTTGATATATGGTAACGATAAATAAATCGGTGGGGGTTACCCACCAGTCACCCACAATCCAAAACAATAATAAAGATTTTGAAATTGGAAGTTATCCTTTTTTTAGACAAGGTAAATTAAGTGTGTCTATTGTTATAAGATCTGTAAACCAAAATGACTTAGATAAATGTAAATCACAAATTTTAGAATTTGTTAAAGAAAAAAATATACAGGTGATTGAAATAAATTAATGTTGTATTTTGCTTATGGTAGTAATCTTAATTGGCATCAGATGAAAAAAGAAAGATGTCCAGGTTCTAAATATATTCAACCATATATTTTGAAAGGATATAAATTAATATTTAGTCAACGTAATCTCAATAATAAATATGGCCACGCTAATATAGAAAAAAATAAAAATTTTAGTGTACAAGGTGTAATATGGAAAATTTCAAAGCAGCATGAAAAAACTTTAGATGAATATGAAGCTGTTAATTACAATCCACCATATTATTATAAAGAATATTTACTTTGGAGAAAAAAAAAGTTTTAGTTTACGTTCAAAAAATTCATACGAAAAAAAAACCATCCTCTAGTTATTTACATACAATCATAAAAGGTTATAAGGATTGTAATTTAAATATAAATGCCCTCAAAAAACAATTAAAAAGTATAGTATTAATTATTCTATTAAATGGTGATGCAAAAGTAATTAAATGAATAAATTAGATGTATTAATTTACTTTCTTAAAAATTATAAATCTATTCTATTTAAGGTCCTTCTTTACGAATTGTTTTATTCATTAAAATATCTGGAGTTTCCTTTTTATTATATGAAGATTTATAAAAATTCAAAGTTTGCCACTGACAGTATTCCTTGCCTTTATTATTATTTACATGAGATTGCTAAATTTATTAATAAAAGAAAAATAAAAAAAATTACTGACTTAGGCTCTGGATTCGGAAGGGTCACGAATTTTCTTTCCAATGAAACAAAAGCTAAAGTTATAGGCATTGAGTTTGATAAAAAGGTCTTTAATAAAGCAAATATTATTAAAGCTAAAAACGTAAATTTAATTAATAAAAATTTCTTAAAATTAAATTTAAAAAAACATAAATCAGAGTGTTTTATAATGGTAGATCCACTAAAATATTCTAAGGATACAATAAAAATACAAAAAAAAATTATTAATGCAAATAAACAAAAAAAAAGACCATTATATTTAATTGTGATTAATGTTGATGATAAATTAATTAATAAGAAGTTTAAAAAAATAAAATCAAAACTTCAGAAAAATAGTAAAAAAAGATCAATTTTTTTTTATTATTATTGAAAAAATGAAACTAAATGATAAATAAAATAGTCAGAATAAATCCTTTAATTTTTTTAATAATAATATCTTTTATTACAATCTTTTTTAAATGGTCTAGTTCCTTTTATATATATCCTGAAGAAGCAATTAGTTTAAAAAATATTTTAGATTTAGAGGATACTTTATATTTTCCATTTATTTTAAATTTAATTGAGTTAAATTTTACGCCTGAATATATTGACAATATTAAAACAGAAAAACTTTTACCTTTTCCATTTTATTCGGTAATCATCCATTCCATTTTTTATATTTTTTTTAAGGATTTTTCTTTTTTAATAATTGAGTTTTTATCTTTATCACTTTTTTTAATAATATTATTTAAAATTTTTAGAGAGTTTAAAATACCTGATCATTTATCAGTACTATTGTCAGTATTTATTTTTTTATTTAGCCAAGTAGCTTCAGATATTTTTTTACAACTAAATATTTCATCTATTAACGTTGATGTTTTTTTTAATTTATATGGTTTTCGAACTCCAAGGCCTATTATTACGTCCTTATATTTTCTTTTTAATATTTTTTTATTAATTAAAATTTTTAAAAATAAAAATGAAAAAAATAATCTTCTATATGTTTTACTTGGTTTATTTTTAGGCTTAAATTTAGGAAGTTACTTTTATTTATTTAATGTTCTAGCACTTTCAACCTTATATGTTTTATATAATAAATTTATATATAAAATAAATAATTTTTCTAAATTATTTTTAAAAATTCTATTTATACTATTTCCATTTTTAATAATATCTTTACCTTTTTTTTTCATAGCATATTTTGCAGAACCAGATTATTTGAAGAGAATAGGTACAATGCAGTTGAATTGGGTTCAGAAAACAATAGTTCTAGAATATATTTTTTTAAAAATTTTTGAATTTAAATTTATTGGATTATTTTTTTTAAATACCTTTTTATTTATTTATTTAAAAAAGAATAGTTATATCTTATGTGATAAAACATTATCTTTGTTATATTCTCTTTTTATAAGTTCAATTATATCACCGTTTATATTTATAACATTTAGCCCATCTGTTATTGAAATTTATAACTTTTTAAATTGGATTCTAATATTAGGTATAATTGTTTTTATAGTTTTTGGATTCATTTATTTATTGATTTTACTCAAATATTTTAAAACAAAAAATTTAAATCATAAATATTATGAAAATTTATTTTTATATTTATCTTCAGTAATTTTAATAATTTTTTTTAATTTTAATTATTTAAGTGAGTATAAAGATAAAAATGTTGATTTTAGGGATGATATGAAAGTTTTAAATAATTTTTTTAAATCAAATAAGTTAAATTTAAATACTTTAATGACTTTTAACCCAAAATTACAAACATGGTGGCTATTCAATGGTAAAAAAAATTTAACAACCGTTGACTCTTCTCTTACAGCTCTTACTGATAATCAATTAGAATTAAATTTTGTTAAAAATTTAAAATATTTAAAAATATCAGATGATACTTTTAAATTAATTATAAATAATTCAAAACAAGGATGGAGATACTACAATATAAATTTAAAATATTTGTCTTGGTATAAATATCAAGCTAATTCGATGATTACATTTGATTCCTCTATTAATTTTGATAAAAATATTCTAACTCATATACAAAATACTCCACCTACTAGAAGTCAACAGATTGTAATACCTAATGATGAACAGATTAGATTAATAAATTTGTATAAAAATTATAATGAAATCTTAGATAATGAAGCAGATATTATTATCTTTAACAAAAATTCTATAATTGGTTCGAAAGCATCAATTGATAACAAAAAATTCTGCAAATTGAACTTAACAAAACAAATAGATATATATATTAAAATAATTAAGGCTAAATGTGATTAATAGAAATTTTACTTATTAGACTTGTTCAATTATAAATATTAGCATAAACACTCATGAAAATAACTCATGCCCTCGTGGTGAAATTGGTAGACACAAAGGACTTAAAATCCTTGCCATTTATGGAGTGCCAGTTCGAGTCTGGCCGAGGGCACCATTAAAATGAAAACTTTAGTTAATATTGTTTTTGATAAAACAAAAAATTCTTTAAAAATTAAATCTCTTATCGAAAAAAAAATTCAATCTGTTTCCTCAAATAAATCAGATCTAATAATTGTTATTGGTGGTGATGGATTTATGCTTCAGATCTTAAAAAAAATGCATAAATATAACAAACCATTTTATGGTATTAATTCTGGCAACTATGGTTTTTTAATGAATAAGTTTTCCAATAAAAATTTTATTAAAAATTTAGTCAATTCAAAATCTATTCAAATCCACCCTTTACACATGTCAGTTAAAACAAAAAAAAATCAATTAAAAAAATCTATAGCGATAAATGAAGTTTCAATATTAAGACAAAGTAAACAAACAGCATCATTGAAAATTTATAATGGTAAAAGTATAGTTATAAAAAAATTGATTGCAGATGGAGTTTTAATATCAACACCAGCTGGAAGTACTGCTTACAATTTATCAGCACATGGTCCAATTTTAAATTTAGATTCAAGAAAATTAGCCATCACACCTATAAGTACATTTAGACCAAGAAGATGGAAAGGCACTACCATTAGTGAAAAATCTAAGATTTATATTAAAAATATGAATGTAAATAAAAGACCAATAAGTGCTGTGGCTGATAACTTTGAAGTTAGAAATGCTAAAAATATAATGATTAAAGTTGATAAAAAAATTAAATTTAATTTACTTTACAATAAAAGCAACAGCTTACATAAAAAAATAAAAATTGAACAATCAAAAAGAGAAACAAGTAGTTCCTTTAAGATGTAATTAAAATTTTTTTATATTTTAAAATAATTTTTTCCCAGAGAAAATTTTCAGAATTTTTTTTTGCATTTTTACCTAATTCGATATATTTTTTTCCAATTAACATTTTTTCTATAGATTCATGAACTTCATTTAAACTATTCCCATTACATAGAATTCCAGTTTCATTGTTTATAATAGCGTCAGGAGCTCCACCATCCAAACCTCCTAACGAAGGTAGTCCATATTGAGCCGCTTCTATAAAAGCAATACCAAAACCTTCAACAGATCTTTTGTATATAATTGAGGGCATTACAAAAATATTTGATTTTGCAACTAGTGCATTTTTCATGTCATTAGAAATATTTTTAAAAAAAATAACTTGTTCATTTAAATCTAGTTCTCTAACAAGTTTTTTGAGGTTTTCTTCCTCATCGCCATATCCAACGCATGTATAAATAATATTAGGATAAATTTGTTTAAGATTTCTTACTGACATGATAATTTTTTCATGATTTTTCCTTTTATCAAATCTTGACACAGTAATTAACCTTGGGTTTTTATTTTTTAATAGATTTTCAGTATTAGCTAATAATTTTTTATCTATCTCCGTAACGGGGTCTACACCTGGATTAATAACTGTAATTTTTTCAGTATTAACTCCACAACTAATAGCTAAATTTTTTGTATATATAGAATTAGAAACTATATTATCAACATTATCTAATACATTTAAAACTCGCCTATTTAACCGAGTACCCTTATCATGATTAATTTCTTTAGAATGGATTAAACAAATTTTTTGTTTTTTTGTTTTAATTAGTTCTAAACTTTTCCAGTGATCAGCTATAATGCCTTTTATATTTTTATTGTTTTTTAATAGCTCATTTATTAAATACGCTTTTCTATATTTTCTTAGCAACTTCATTCCACTAATTCTCGTTATTGAAAATGAAACATTTTGATCTAAATCCTTATGATCTTCATGATAATCTGCAAATACTTTAACCATATAATGTTTACTAAGAGCATTAGTTAATCCCCACATTAGATTTTGTATCCCTCCTATCTCTGGTGGAAAAGATCTTGTAATTATTAAATACATATTATTTTAACCATTTAATACTACATCCCATACTTGGGCTTTGTTTTAATGGGCCTTTACCAGTTTTTCCAATATCAATCATGTTCTTTAATAATTCATTTTCAGATCCGGTTACTGCTTTTAGATTATTAAACTCTCTAATTCTACCTCTATACTGGAGTTCAAGATTATTATTATAACCAAAAAAATCTGGAGTGCATACTGCATCATATATGTTTGCAATTGATTGATCCTCATCTATTACATATGGAAAAGAAAAATTATATTTTTTAGCAAATAAAATCATATTATCAAAAGAATCTTCTGGATAACTATTAGTATCATTGGACATAATTGCTAATGAATTGATTTTATATTTTTGAAGCTGTTTTGAAGTTTCAACAATTTCATCTATTGTTGCAATCACATATGGACAATGATTGCAGATAAACATGATTAGAAGTCCATTTTTACCCCTTATATTCTCTAAACTTATCAAAGTGTTGTCAGTAGATTTTAATCTAAAAGTATCTGCCTTTTTACCAAATTCACATAGTGGAGATTTTGTAAGAGACATGTTAAACATTATATAAGATTTGCTTTATGATTTGGAAAATAAAAAAATTAAAAATTCAGGTGATAACTAGATTGTTTCTACCACAACAATCATTGGTGATGTAACACTAGAAAAAAACACAAGTATTTGGTTTAATGCTGTATTAAGAGGAAATATTTTATAAAATTATATTAGTAAAGCTTATTTGTGTAACTATAAATAACAGATTAATTGACCACTTTGTGTCTCTATACTTCTGTTTAAATTAATATCACTATCTTTTACAGCTGCTTTTACACCTTCTTGGTTTATAAAGTTATAATCATCAAATAATAAAATTGCATTTTTTTCTAATCTTGGAATAATAAATTTAATTGCTGCAAGGGTTGGTGCGTATAGATCAAAATCAAAGTGAACAAAAGAATATTTTTTAGATTTTAATTCCTCAAAGTCTTCCTTATTAATCTGGTCAGGAAAATGACAGCAAATAGTTTTTAGATTACAATCTTTATCTAGTATCTCATTATTTAATGAGGATTCTAAATTCTTGTAATTAAATTGCTTAAATCTAGTCTCTTTAGTAAATGGCTTGTAAGATCCTTTATAATGTGGATCAAAGTCTGTGATATTTTTCTTAATATTTTTTGCATAATTACCGAAACTATCTAATGCGTATATTTTTGTCTTGGGCTTAACAAATCTGCATAGTGTAGAAATAGTTCCACCTCTATCAACCCCAAACTCAATTACGTTTGTTTGTTTATCTTTAAAAAATTCATTATGCAGTTTAATAATTTGGAAAATAGTAAAATTTCTTTCTTTATCTTGAGAAGAAATGCTTTTTATTTTTTTCCAATTTTCTACATATTCTCTAGGATAGTCTATGACAACACTTAAAAAATATTTTCTCAATGACCAGTAAAAATCAGATAAAAAAATTATAATAACCATCTGAATGTTTTCTGAAAATAGCCTACCAACTAAAGATCTTAATGATTTAAACATTTTGATTAATTTTTAAAATTGTCCATTTTTTAAATTTTTGATGAATTGTATAGTTATTTAAAATATAATTATTTACAATAGTTAGTCTAGTTTTTGGATCATTATATATATCAACATCAGACTCATACAGTATATAAGTTGGTTTTTTTAAAGCTAAATCTAATAAAAATTTTCTTTGTAGATTCTCAGGCGATGATGTGTAAACAAAATAATACTTTGAACATGTCGGTTTTTTCACAAGATAAGGGATGGCAGTTTCATTTGTAAATATTTGTATACATTTTTCATTTTTTGATATCTGTTTATAAAATTTGATTAGTTCAATATAATTTTGGTCTAAATATTTGTTATCACCTTGTTGAACTAAATATTTTAAAGATTTTGATGAATCTAAAAAATTTTTAATGCTAACATTTTTATCTTTGTAAAATAAAACTACAACAAATAAAAAACTTAAAAAAATAATTTGTAAACTTTTATTAGTTGAATTAATTTTTTCTATAAATTTTAAGGGCTTAAATTGATTTACAAATAAATATAATATTGAATAAAAAAGTGGAATATATGTAAAGGATAATCCTGATTTAATGTGTCCAGTATCAGATCTGCTTAATGCTGTTTTAAAGCTTACACATGCTATTAAGAATAAAAAAAATAATGACAGCTTACTCTCAAATGATATTTCATTATTCCTTTTAAAAATTAAATTAATGATTAGAACACCTGTTAATAAAATTAATAGTAAAGCTCTTGTTGAACGTGCATCTTTAGAAAAAAAAGGAGTTGGATAAATTAATCCTTGAATATACTCAATTGAAGAAAACAAACTTATAATATTATTATAAAATGCTAAAAATTCATTTTTGGGTAAGAGAAGAAAAAAAATTGCCCAGCCTATTAAGGCATATGTTATAAGTAAGAATACTTTGGTTAATTCTTTTTTTAATATAAAATAAATTATCAATACAATAATTATACTATTTACAAATGCACCAATATCTACAAACCAAAAAAAAGATATACTTGAAAAAAAACCAATTCCTATAAAAGAAAAAGATAAATTTTTAAAATGATTAAAAAAATTCAGTAAAGAATATAAAAAAAATAATAAAACAAATAATCTTAAATAGAACGTGCTAGCTCCTAAATCATAATTAATTAAACTTATTAATGAAAAAGATAATGAAATAAATAAAAAGTTTTTTTTGTTAACACTTAATAAAGTCTTTTCTACAAGGTTTTTAGATATCAATATTAAAAAAATTTTATTACATAGCATAAAAAATAATGTCACAAATCTGGACATGCCAATTGAATTAATTCCTGTAATTTTCCAAATAAAATAATTATAAAAATTACCAAATAATCCCCTTCCAACATATGAGGATTGCCAGAGTTCATTTGTATAAATTGCATTTGAAGATGCTGTTAACCACAAACCTTCATGAAATATATCTAATTGATAAACATATTTTTTAAAATCTAAACATAAAAACTGAATTATTACACTTACAAATATTAATTTAAAAAAAAAACTTAGATCCCTGTTGCCAATTATTCTTTCATTTGAATTGTCAAATTTTATAAAAAGATCATTATAGAAAATTTTTAACTGCCTGTTTTCAACAATTAATTTTGTAATAAAAAAAATTATGAGTGGTAAAAAAATAAAAACTAAAAATCTTACAGAGTCATTAAGTGGATTATGTAAATTTTTTAGATAATGTTCTCCAGGTATATTTATTTCAATATTGAATGGAAACTTAATATATTCCCAAATTATTGAGGCTAATAGGATAAAAAATACTAGAAATAAATATGGGGTAATTTTTCTCAAAATAGTTATACCGTTATGGATGTTAATTAATATTTGTAATATATTATTAAAATTACGCAACAATTAAAAGATAATGAGCTTATCACTAATCATTCCAGTTTATAACGAAATAGATCAACTCGGTTATACAATTGACAAATTAATTAAATTAAAAAAAAAAATAAAAAATATTGAATTTATATTCATCGATGATTTTAGCAATGATAGTTCTTATGAATACATTGAGAAATATAGTAAAAAAAATAAATTTATAAGATTAATTAAAAATAAAAAAAAAGGTCTTGGTTCTGCGATTGAAGAAGGTATAAAAAAATCAAAACTAAACTATGTATGTGTTTTTATGTGTGATATGTCTGATGATATTAAAGATGTAATAATTTATTATAACTTAATTAACAAAATTAAAAATGATGCTATCCTAGGAACAAGATTTTCAAAAAGATCCAAAGTTAAAAACTATCCCTTATTTAAATTAATACTTAATAGACTTTCAAATAATTTAATTAGAATTATATTTTTTTCAAAATACAATGACTTCACGAATGCTTTTAAAATATACAAAAGAAAAACGTTATTAAGTTTTTTACCATTAGTTTCTGAAAATTTTAATGTTTTTTTAGAGTTGCCACTTAAAATAATAACTCGAAAATATAAATATACGATAATTCCTATTAATTGGACAGGTAGAATACATGGTGAGTCTAAGTTTAAAGTTAAGGAAATTGGATCTATGTATATTTTTACATTGTTGTATTGTTTATTAGAAAAAATTTTATTAAATAAGCATAAATAATGAAAATTTTAATTACTGGTGGGTGTGGTTTTGTTGGAGCGAATATATGTATTAAGCTTCATAAAAAAAAATATAAAGTTTTCTCTCTGGATAATTTATCTAGAAAAGGTTCTAAGTTTAATTTAGATATTTTAAAAAATTTAAGTATTAAAAATTTTAAAGTGGATATATCCAATTATGAAAAAATTTTAAAATTACCAAAATTTGATTTAATTATTGACTGTTGTGCAGAAGCGTCGGTTGAAGTTTCTAGAAATGACTTAGATAGAGTTATTAATACTAATTTTATTGGTACTTTTAATATTCTTAAAAAAGCTAAAAAAGATAAATCAAAAATTATTTTCATATCCTCTAGTAGAGTTAATTCTATTAACACTATATTTAAAATTTTGAATAAAAAAAAATTGCATAAAGTTATAAATATAAATAAAAAAATTGATGAAAACTTTGAAACTTCTAAGCCTAAATCAATTTATGGATTAACAAAATTAGCCTCCGAAATGTTAATAGAAGAATTTTCATATGCTTTTAATTTAAAGTATATAATAAACAGGTGTGGTGTTATTTCTGGCCCTCTACAATTTGGAAAACAAGATCAAGGTTTTGTAAGTTTATGGATATGGAGTCATATCATTAAAAAGAACTTAAAGTATATTGGTTATGGAGGGCACGGACACCAAATAAGAGATGTACTTCATATTGCAGATTTAACTGAATTAATAGAAATACAAATTAAAAAATTTAATAAGATAAATAATAAACTATTTTGTATTGGTGGCTCAGATTTTAGCTACACTTCATTAAAAAAATTAACTAAAATTTGCGAAATAATTACTGGTAATAAAGTTAAGTTTACAAAACAAACTAAATCATCAATATATGATATTCCATATTTCATAACTGATAATTCTAAAATTACAAAAACATATAATTGGAAACCAAAAAGAAATATATTAAAAGTAGTTAGTGATACATATAAATGGCTCATTACTAACAAAAAACAATTAAAAGAATATCTCTAAAGGATTCTTGGAATCTATACTATGTATTTTGTAGGAAAAAATCTGGGAAATTTAATGATCCAAAATTATACAATGATCATGATCAATGTAAGGGAATTGATTGATATCTTGATTAGAGGTTAATATGAAAAAACTTTTAGGGATCGTGGTTCTGGGTTTGTTATCTTTTAACATTAATAATGTTATAGCAGCTGAAAAAGTTGCTTCATTTTCTTGTGGTACTACAGATGGCCCCTCGGAAGGCATATTTCTTAGTATTGATTTAGATAAAAGAACTATGGAATTTGGTTTGCCCAAATATAAAATAACTTCGATAAGCGACGATGCAATTATAGCTTGGAGCCCAGGCAAAGATAATGGTAAAAATTTTGAAAAATCACTAACATTCGACCGTTACAGTGAAAAACTTACGCTGATTCATTACACAAAACCACCATTTTATTGGAATTTAAAATGCAAAAAAAAAAACTAAATACAAAATAAAGATAAATGAAAAAACTTTTATAGATCATGGTTCTAGGTTTTTATGAAAACTAAAGCCTTCACCCTAATAGAACTCAATGAATAAATTTTATTTCTGTTTCCCTGTGATATTATTATTCATCCTAGTTTAATTTTTAAGTTTACTAGA
>Ga0209091_10003568_pt1 | contig 12459 bp, 10 predicted proteins | sample ArcticOcean_MG_C_6_FD_187438 | JGI IMG/M metagenome (GOLD analysis project Ga0209091, IMG submission 187438) | Marine microbial communities from western Arctic Ocean - ArcticOcean_MG_CB8_128 (SPAdes) (version 2) | ecosystem: Environmental > Aquatic > Marine > Oceanic | place: Arctic Ocean...
TGTGTTCAAGTAAAAGCTGGAGAGTTAATTTTCACTCCACCGATGGAAGATCATGCAACTGTTTTTCTTGAAGATTGCGATCTGCTGGCGATGAGTCGTAATCCTCGAGATCAAGAGGCGTATGAGGAGGATGTGCGTCGTGTGATCTTGGTTGATCCAGAAAATATAACTGTATAAAAGACTATAATGCAATCTAATTACTATTTTAAAGAGAACTGTCGAATGTGTGATAGTGGCTCTTTAGTTAAAGCTGTTTCATTCACCCCGACACCACCAGGAAATGATTTTCTTACTGAGGATGAGTTAGGTCGGGATGAACCAGTTTATCCATTAGATCTCTATTTTTGTAAAGAGTGTCACCATATTCAGTTGGGACATGTGGTCGATCCTAAGATCCTCTATCAAAAGAACTATAGTTATGTATCTGCTACATCTTCACATTTTGTTAACCACTTAAAGAGCTATGCAGAAGATATGGTTGAACGTTTTAGTTTAGAGGCTGGTGATTTAGTTGCAGATATTGGCTCTAATGATGGAACTTGTTTAAGCTTCTTTAAAGAGAAAGGAATGAATGTAGTAGGGGTTGACCCTGCAACAGAGATCGCGGAAAAGGCTACTGAATCTGGTATTAATACAGTTGCAGATTTTTTTGGATATGAACTTGCGGTAGAATTGCGCAAAGAGTATGGCGCTGCAAAATATATTACCTCTCATAATGCTTGTGCACATATTGACAATCTATTTGATGTAGTGAAAGGTGTTGAACATTGGCTAGATAAGGATGGTATATTTGTACTAGAGGTTGGTTATTTTGTTGATGTTTATAATAACACCTGGTTTGATACGATTTATCATGAGCATGTGGACTTTCATACAGTTGCACCCTTTGAAAAACTGTTTGCAAGAGTTGGAATGGAAGTAATCACTGTAGAACGTATTACTCCTCAAGGGGGGTCTATTCGTGTGATGGCACAAAAAATAGGTGGTGATATAAAAAGAGATAATTCAGTCGATGACCTGATTGCTCTTGAGTATAAATTAGGATTGGATCGGGTAGATACACTGAGTCGGTTTAATGCCAGAATTAACACTATTCGCGACAGATTACAGAAGTTGATTTATTCTCTAAAAAAAGAAGGTAAAACAATTGCTGGGTTTGGTGCACCAACTAAGGCAACAACACTAATGGCGCATTTTGGATTGGATGAAACAATGCTTGATTTTATTGTTGATGATAATCCTCTAAAACAAGGATTATTTACTCCGATTACTCATATACCAGTATTATCATCTGAGGTATTATATGATCGAAAACCAGATTATTTATTGATTTTGGCTTGGAATTTTTCTAAGCCAATTATGAAGATGCATGAAAAATATAGTAATGAGATAGGTAAGTTTATCATCCCCATGCCAGAACCTAAGGTTGTATCGTGAAACATAAGAAAAGAGTATTGGTAGTAGCACCTCATCCAGATGATGAAACGCTTGGTGTTGGCGGTACTATTGCAAAATATTCCGCTCAAGGTGACGAGGTTTTTGTATTAATGGTATCTGGTCACTTACCACCAATCTATAGTCGTAAAGCATATGAAGAAACTGTCTCTGAAGCTTATTCAGCATTTAGTGTGTTGGGTGTTAAAAAGTCGGAATTTTTAGAAATTCCTGCCACTATGATTGGCGATCAACCACTTCATGAAGTGAATGGTAGAATTTCAAAGGTAGTTAATGACTTTAATCCACATATAGTCCTGTGCCCTTATCCAGATCGACATATTGACCATCGTTTAGTTTTTGACAGTGTTATGGTAGCAACTCGTCCTGTTGGAGTAGGGAAAGATATTAAGATTGTTGCAGCGTATGAAACACTATCTGAGACTCACTGGAATGCCCCGCATATTGAGCCAAATTTTACCCCTAACTGGGTTGTGGATATCTCAGACCATATTAGTGAGAAGCTTAATGCGCTAGAATGTTATAAATCACAAATTTCTGAATTTCCTGGACCAAGGTCAATTGAGGCGGTAGAGGCGTTAGCTAAATTTAGAGGCACACAAGCAGGTTTTGGTTACGGCGAAGGTTTTCATATTGTACGTATGATTAGTTAATTTATAATATTTTGTATGATTAAAAGTTTAATCAATCTTTCAAGGGCGGATAATCAACCAGTTACTATCATTCCAACTTTGAAGATATCTCATCGCACTAGCTTCTGATTTCCTCCTCTGAGTAAAATTCTCTCTAGTGGTATATCTTTATTTAATAGGTCAATCGCAGCTCCAACTCTAAATGAGTGGCCTGATAGTTTGCCAATTTGATTCAGGCCAGCTTGCTTTTGAAGACTCTTTAAAATATGGTTAATTGATGCAGGTGTAAGAGATGAGTTTGTAGATAGATTTCGTTTAAAGATTCTAAGTATATAGCAACTATTTTGATCAATTGCCACTGACCAGCTTGAGATCAGCACAGATAGATCATCAGATATTGGTATTATTTTCCTTTGATTGATACCCTTATCAACTATAATACAACTTATTTAAGCTTACTTAGACACTGTTTTAGATAAACTCATTAATTTGTCGCGGCATAACAAACAGTTTGTTATGCTGTTTGTAGATTTTGCGCTGATTGTTTGATTCTGCATTGCAAGAAAAATAGATTTAATTGATTAAATAAAATTACATTATATTAAGAAAGTGAAGTTGTTATTTTCTAAAAAAAATACTTGTTTTATATTGTCTTTGGATAATGTTTAAAATAGATCTTTATCAGAAACGTAGGAAAGGATGAGCAGCATTGCAATAATTTCAATTCAGGCCTACTCCCTAGAGAATTTTCGTGGTCCGTTGATTCGAGCACTAGCGGATAGAGATGTATGCGTTTATGCACTCGCACCTGATTTTAGCGATGATTTGCGCACCCAAATCTCGCAATTAGGGGCAATACCTGTGGATATCTCATTATCACGAACTGGTATGAATCCATTGAAAGATGCGGCAGATATCTATCGATTGTCACGATTACTCAAAAGACTTGCACCCGATGTGGTGGTTAACGGATATATCAAACCTGTGATTTATGGTTCGATTGCCGCATGGTTGGCAGGGGTTCCGAAACGTTTCTCTTTGATTGAAGGCTTGGGATATGTCTTCCTTGATGCCCCCGAATCGAGAACATGGCGACGGCGTCTGCTGCGTTGGGCAACTACTCGCTTATACAAGCTTGCCCTTCACTTGAATCATAAGGTTTTTTTTCTTAACAAGGACGATGCCTCGCACTTTGTAGGAGAAGGAATTGTTTCCTCCGATAAGGTGGTCCGAATTGATGGAACTGGGTTGGATCTTGATCATTTCACTCCCGCTCCCCCAGTTTTTGAGCCTGTAACTTTCATTCTGGTTGCTCGCTTGCTCCGTGAAAAGGGTGTTTATGACTTCGTTGAGGCTGCGCGGCAGGTTCGTGAACGAAATCAAAAAGTGCGATTTCTGATTATAGGGTATTGTGACGAAAATCCAAGCTCAGTAACGGAAGCGGAGTTACACCACTGGATGGCTGAAGGTATTATTGAATGGCCTGGTCGGGTGGATGACGTCAGGACTTGGCTGGCTCAATCCAGTGTCTTCGTCTTGCCTTCGTACTACTCTGAAGGTTTACCTAGGAGTAATCAAGAAGCTATGGCGATGGGTCGACCAATTATCACTACAGATTGGGTCGGATGTCGAGAAACCGTACAGGAAGGTGTCAATGGCTTTCTGGTGCCTGTTCGTGACCCGGCGGCGATCGCACATGCCATGGAGCTTTTTGTGGAGTCTCCTGATCTAATTGTGAAGATGGGACACGAAGGACGCCGTATTGCTGAAGAGCGATTTGATGTGAATAAAATCAATCTCCGAATCATGGAAATCATCGGAATTTGATGCTATGAAATTATTATATATCGAGTTCAGTATTTTATAAAATGGAAAAATTAGTGTTAATTAAAAAGGGGCAACATAGCATGAAAGCATTAGTGACTGGTGGGGCGGGCTTTATTGGAAGCCATCTTGTTGATAGATTACTTGCAAGTGGATATGAGGTGGTTTGTATCGATAATCTTTGTCTTGGTAGGAAAGAGTTTTTAGTAGAAGCGAATAAAAATAAAAACTTTTCTTTCTATGAAATGGATCTGCTTGATATCGATTTATTGAAAAAAATATTTTCAAAATATTCATTTAATATGGTTTTTCATTTAGCAGCGAATTCTGACATTAGGGCGGGCAACGACTCAACGGATCGAGATCTAAAGCTTACATTTTTACTAACTTATAATGTACTTGAATGTATGAGGCTATACGGTGTAGAAAAAATCATGTTTACTTCTTCTCCTGCTATTTTTGGCAGCCATGATACACCCCTAACTGAAGACCTAGCCATTAGGCCGGAATCTTTATATGGGGCAAGTAAGGCAGCATCTGAGTTATATATTAGAGCTTTTGCTAGTTTATTTGGAACAAGAGCGTGGATACTTAGACTTTCAAATATGATTGGTAGTAGGGCAACACACGGAATACTTTATGATTTCACTAAAAAAGTTGTAGACAACCCTAATGAACTGATAGTGCTGGGTGACGGTAATCAAAATAAACCATATATGCATGTCCATGAGTTAATTGACTGTATGTTTTTTCTATTAGAAAATGCAAAAGAAGACCTAAATTTTTTTAATATTGGACCGGGCGATGGTATTAAGGTGTCAACAATTGCTGAGATGTTTTTAAAAGAATTTGGTACAGGTCAAGTTATTAAATATTCAGGTGGAAAGTCTGGTTGGAAGGGCGATGTTCCATTTTATAGCCACAATTCTAAAAAGTTAAATGAACTTGGCTGGGCGCCTAAGCTGTCATCTAGAGAGGCGATAGCGAAATCTATTAAGGAATTGGTTAATAATTAATGAGAAATTATATAGAAGAAAATGCACATTATTTTTCTAGCAAAGATATTATAATTTCTGGTGCTAATGGATATATCGGACAGGAACTTGCTAATCAATTAGCCCTTAATGAAATCAATTATAAAGGAATTGATAGGAGGCCACAAAAGGGCTCAATCCATCTTGTTCAAAATCTTGAAGATTCTAAATCTATAAGTCTAATTGAGTCTTTGGATTGTGATTACTTTGTCCATGCTGGAACACATTCTGCTTTAGCATATCAAGATAATTTTGTTGAAAGTTTTTGCGAAGACATGACTAGCTTGCGTAACATTTTTGCAGGTTTAGCCAATAAACCAAAATGTCGTTTAATCTATTTTAGCTCGTCTTACGTGTACAGTGGGATTTCAAGAGAGAATCAGGTAACAGAAGAGACGGTTTTAGCGCCAGTTCATAATTTTGGTTTAGCGAAAAGTTTTTTTGAGCAAATGGTCCTAAGAAATTACTCCAACTCTATTATTTTTAGGTTATCATCAGTTTTTGGCGGTGGTAACTCTTTGCATCCTAATGCTATTACGAATATGGCTAATGAGGTTAAGAGCAATGGATATTTGACAGTCTGGGGTAATGGAGATCGTCAGATGCAATATACCTATATAGAGGACGTAATTAATTTCATAGTTCATTCGCCGAATTTAAGTCCAGGTATATATAACTTAGGAGCTAATGACTATAGTTCTGTGCTTAACACAGCAAATAAAATTGCTCAGTATTTTGGTGGTAAAGTTAAAAAACTCCCCAAAAAGGTTGAAGGTTTTACTTTACCGTTTATGAAAAATAATAAAATAGTTGCCGCTAGTGATTTGAAATTTTCTACTAATCAGACAGGGAATTTAAGAACATACTTAGGCCAATTAAATAACTCGTTCTGAACTATAGATTATAATAATTATGACGCATAATAAAGATCAAAAAACTAAAGATTATAAGAATTATATAGAAAGGATATCTAATGAGACCATACCTTGTTACGAGCCTGATGTGGGTAGCGAAGAGCTCGAATTAGTTAAAGACGTAATAGACAGTAATTGGCTGTCTGAAGGAAAATATGTCAGAGAATTTGAGAAAAGGTTAAGTATTGCTAGTCAGATGAAATATGCTCTTGCGTTTAATAATTGTACTGCTGCACTGATAACAGGTATGAAGAGTTTAGGTATAGGAGTAGGAGACGAAGTCATTGTTCAGAGTCTTGTTCATTCAGCTGACCCTAATGCAATTTCAGCTACAGGTGCTACGCCAATTTTTGCTGATGTAGATAAACATACCCTTTGTTTAGGTATAGATTCAATTAAAAAGGTAGTGACTAAAAAAACTAAAGCAATACTTCATGTTGCTCTTTATGGAAATACATCTAATTTAGATGATTTAACAAAGTACTGTGAAGACAATAATTTTTTACTTATAAACGATTGTGCACCTGCTATTTTTGGTTACTTTAAAGGGAGATCTATTGCATCATATGGGCATTTTTCTGCACTTTCTTTTTTTGCTGATAAAACTATTACAACTGGTGAGGGTGGCATGTTGCTTACGAATAATGCTGCGTTAATTGGAGAGTCAAATATTTATAAGCATGACGGTAGAAAAGAACGTGGTGTTGATGTAATAGAAAGAAAGGGATTTAATTACAGACTTACTGAATTGCAAGCTGCTGTAGGCGTTGCTCAGTTAAAGAAAAGTGATTACTTTATTCAGAAGAAGAAAGAAAATAATTTATTGTATAAGTCATTATTAAAAAATGAGAATGTAACTGTATTTGATTTTAACGATCGGAATGAGAATATCCCTCATAGGAATGTTATTTTTGTACCTAATGCTAAGCTTTTGGTTGACTATCTAGTAAGCAAGGGGGTCGGTGCGAGAACTTTATTTATGCCAATGCATTCACAACCAGTTTACGATACAGGTGAAACGTTTCCTGTAACAGAAAAGCTGTATGAAACTGGAGTTTGCCTGCCTTCAGCGCCATCGCTTACGGTTTTACAGATAGAATATATATGTGAATTGATTAATGAATATATAGAATGATTATGAGAAATATAGCTGCAACAAAACCAACTTTTAATTCTGAAGATATAGATTTTATAACTGAAAAGTTTAAGGACATACTTCAGGGGAACTCTTTTTTATCCCAATATAAATATAGTGAAAAATTCGAGTCAGGTTTTGCAGAGTATATAGGCACTAACTTTGCAGTAAGCTGTAATAGTGGAACGTCAGCGCTAGAATTAATTTTTAGAGGTCTTAATATTAAGGGCAAAGAAGTAATTCTCCCCTCTAATACATTTATTGCTACTGCAAATGCTATTATTAATGCAGGTGGACAGCCTATTTTCGCAGATTGCAATGATGATATGTGTTTAGATTTTGACAGTGTTATTAGCTTAATAAGTGATAATACAGTAGCTATATGTCATGTTCATATCGGGGGGCTGGTATCAGAGTCAGCGCTAAGGCTATCAGAATATTGCTTAAAAAATAATATCTATTTTGTTGAAGATGCTGCGCAAGCTCATGGAAGCTCGAAGATGGGTAAGAAAGCTGGCACGCTGGGGGTCGCTGCTGGATTTAGTTTTTTTTCAACGAAAGTAATGACTACAGGTGAAGGGGGAATGGTCACGACAGATGATGAAGAGCTTGTCTCGAGGATGAAGTCATTGCGAGAATTTGGTAAAATAAAGAAAGGAATCTTTACAAATTATCATACTTCTTTGGGATACAACTGGCGAATGCCTGAAGTGTCTGCATTAATGGGTATTCGTCAACTTCTTTCAATAGAAAACTTTATAGATGACAGAAAAAGCATTTCAAATATTTATGATTCGTTTTTAAATAACATAAAAAACATTAGGATTATAAAACCTTGTGTTAGCTCAAGATTTAACTATTTTAAATATGTGGTTATTTTAGAAGGGGTAGACAGACAACTTATTCATGAGGCTCTTCAAGAAAAAGGGATTAATGTTAGTGGCTATATCTACGAACTTCCGCTACACAAACAACCGGTTTTCAATTCCTATAATGAGGTTTCGCTTCCTATGACAGAGTATTTATGTGCACAACATATATGCTTACCAATTTATCCAACACTTGATAAAGGTGATGCTGAATATATTGCTAAAAGTCTTATGGAGATACTGAGCTTGAACTTAAAATAGTTATAGGTAATTTTATTTTACTTTTTAGCTTACAGGTACACCTATTCACAATGAGGTGGTAACTCATTGTGATTTAGGTTTTCGGCAGTTGGTAAGTAATAAAGTACTTAAAACTATTATCACTATAGAAATGAATGGGATGCAACTATTATTTTCAATTCCAATAGCATATCAAATATTTGCGATTGTTTTTCATCACTTGACCAGCACCAGATCAATATTTTGAGTGAGCTTTTATCATTGTGAAGTCGAATCCTGTAATAAGCCAGGTTTGGCATCTTGCATCAGAATCAACATATCTGGAGTTTTAGAAAATATGAACATTGATATAAATGATACCTCTGTGCCAAAGGAGAGCTTTTTAGAATGAAACAGGCAGTTATTTTAGCAGGTGGAAAAGGTTCAAGATTAAAAAGTATTTCAGGTGATTTACCTAAATCTATGGTGCCTATATTCGGAATTCCTTTGTTACGCTATATTATTGAGCAATGTGTTTTTTACAAAATATTAGATATCAAGCTATTGGTTTCTTATAAAAATGAAGTAATCGAAAATTACTTTGGTGACGGTCATCAATTTGGAGTATCTATTCAATATATTGTTGAAGATATACCTAGAGGAACTGCTGGCGCTTTAATAGACGCATTGCCCGAATTAGATGAACAATTTTTAGTTGTCTATGGAGATACTTTTTTTGACATAGATTTGAGCGCTTTTTGGGAGTTTCATCAGAATCAAGAAGGTGACATCTCTATCTTTGTTCATCCTAATGACCATCCACATGACTCAGATTTAATAGAAATTGGCCCAAGTTTTCAGGTCCAAAAAATTCATCCATATCCACACGATAGACAATGGCGCCAAAATTTGGTTAATGCTGCTGTTTATATGTTTAATAAAAATGCATTGAAAGGGGTTAATTTTATTTCAGACAGGCCTGATATTGCAAAAGAGTTATTCCCTATGATGCTGGAATCTGAAAAGACTCTATATGGGTATATATCTACAGAATATATTAAAGATATGGGTACACCAAAACGTTTATCTAAAGTAGAAAAAGACATTAATTCTGGCAAGGTTAAGTCGTTAAAGAAGCAAACGCCAAAGATAGCAATTTTTTTAGACAGAGACGGTACTATTAATCAAGAAGTAAATCATTTATGTAGTCAAGATCAGTTTAAACTTATTGACGGTGTAGGTGAGGCAATTTGTCAAATCAATGCAGCGGGAATTTTGGCTGTTGTTGTGACCAATCAGCCAGTGATTGCTAGAGGCAAGTTAAAAGAGTCTGAGTTAAAAGTAATTCATAATAAAATGGACACATTACTTGGTAGACAAGGCGCTTACCTTGATCGATTGTATTATTGCCCTCATCATACAGATCGTGGATTTCAAGGTGAAGTGAAAAAATTAAAGTTTAACTGTGATTGCAGAAAACCAAGCATAGGTATGATCAGAAAGGCTAAGCACGATCTGAATATTGTTTTAGAGAAATCGTGGTTGGTGGGTGATAGTACTCGAGATATATTAGCAGCAAAACATGCAGGAATGAAAAGCGTTTTAGTTCAAACTGGTTTTTCTGGCAAAGATGGCGCCTTTGAAGTTGTTCCAGATTATATAGCGAAAGATTTGAGTGAGGCGGTTACGTTGATATTGAAGGAAATAAATTCAAATGATTGTTAGTAGAACTCCATTAAGAATGAGCTTTGTCGGGGGTGGAAGTGACCTACCTTCCTACTACAGGCAAAAGGGTGGTGCAGTCTTGTCCACATCAATTGATAAGTATATATATGTCACAGTTAATAAAAAGTTTGATAGTGACATTAGGCTAAGTTATTCACTTACTGAAAATGAAAGTAGCGCCAAACAAATTAAACACCCTATTGTGCGAAATGCTTTAAGCTTTTTAGGAATTGAGAGAGGTATTGAAATCACCTCGATTTCTGATATTCCTTCTCATGGCTCTGGTTTGGGCTCATCTAGCTCCTATACGGTTGCATTATTGCATGCACTATATTCGTATCAAGGAAAAAGCATATCCAAAGAAGAGTTAGGTAGATTGTCAAGCTATATTGAAATTGATTTGTGTGGAGATAACATAGGTAAACAGGATCAGTATGCAGCTTCGTTTGGTGGGTTGAATTTGATCAAGTTTAACGAAGATGATTCGGTAGAAGTGAGTCCTATTATTTGCAAACCTGAAACAATTCTGAGGATGGAAGAGTCGATCCTAGTATTTTATACTGGTCGAACGCGCAGTGCATCTTCACTGTTAAACGATTTGTCCGAGAATATGAAGCGACCTAGAAAAAGAGCATTGATGTCAGATATGGTTTCTATTGCTTATGAAATGAAAGACTTACTTGAAAATAATGACGTTGACTTTGTTGGCGAATTATTGGATAAGAACTGGAAGTTAAAGCGGCAAATGACACTAGGTATTAGCGACGCACAAATTGACGATTTGTATAATAAAGGAATACTAGCAGGGGCAACTGGTGGTAAATTATTGGGTGCAGGCAATGGTGGCTTTATAATGTTTTTTGCCCCAAAGGAAAAACATGTCAATATTACGAAAGCAATGAAGAACTTAAAGTCTATACCGTTCTCTTTTGAAGGTGGCGGTAGTAAAATTGTATTTTCAGATTAAATAAAGGAATAAATTGATGAAATTTACTATTAAAAATTATATTGAACAGCATAATTTAGTAATCGAAAAATTAGATTGTCAGGAAATTGAGAAAGCAGTTTTATTAATTAAAGAAACTATCCAAAGAGGAGGAAGGGTTGCTGTCTGTGGCAACGGTGGCAGTGCTGTAGCAGCATCACATTATATTACCGATTGGAATAAGATGGTTTATACCCACACTAAAGTAAGATTTAATGGTGTTTGTCTTTCAGATAATGTTGGTTTGATTACAGCATATTCAAATGACTTATCTTATGATGATGTTTTTTCAGAGCAAGTCAAGAATTTATTGAGTAAGGGCGATTTATTAATTACCCTAAGTGGTAGTGGCAACTCAGAGAATGTTGTCAAGGCAACAAATGTTGCAAAATCAATGGCAATTCAAACTCTGACAATTTGCGGCTATGATGGCGGAAAATTAAAACAAATATCTGATAATTTTGTCTGGATACGCTCAAATGATATGCAACTCTGTGAAGACGCTCAAACTGTATTTGGGCATATAGTAATGAAGTCGCTTTGTAAAATTTTAATATCAGTTTAAAATATGGATAAGTAAAGGTGTATTGTGCCCCAACAATTTAAGACTTCTTATTTCGAACGAATGAAACTAAACCCAACAATTCGGAGTAAAAAAACGAACCCATTTATACTCTGTCTTATGATAAATGCCCTTATCAACTGTAAAATAACTCATTTAAAGGGACTTTGGTAGTGTGCTAGATACAATCATTAATTTGTCACGACGTAACAAGAAGCTTGTCATGCTGTGTGTTGATTCTGTGCTTCTAGTGTCATCGATACTGCTGTCGTTTTCGATCCGGCTTGGGCACTTTTACTTGCCAGAGAGTGGTTTGATTTATTGGGTGGTATTTGGTGCGCCTGTTGTCGCCATTCCAATCTTTGTACGCTTTGGCCTTTACAGCTCAGTGATTCGTTACATTGACTTTAAGGCGTTGTGGGCCGTTGTCCAGGCGGTATCGTTATACGTCTTAGTGTTGGGTTTGCTTGGGTATATGACTGCGGTTGGGTATATTGCTGAGGTTGAAGGGATACTGCGCTCACTTATACTTATTAATTGGCTTTTGGCCATCGTAGCCATAGGCGGCTCTCGGATGACTGCGCGCTGGCTTCTCTCAGGAATTGATACTAGAAAAAATTCTGCAGGGAGCACTCATGTGATAATTTATGGCGCTGGCTCGGCAGGCAGGCAGCTGTCGATTGCTTTAACGCAGTCGGCTGAGTACAAGACGGCGGCTTTTATTGACAACAACCCGGGACTGCTTGGCCAATCTATTCACGGCATTAATGTTGTTCCAAGAGATGATTTAGGGCAACTGATTAAGACAAAAAACGTCACCGAAGTGCTACTGGCGATTCCGTCACTGAGCCGCGCCGAGCGTAATGAAATTATCCATTTTTTGGAGCCTTATCAAGTGCTTGTGCGCTCACTGCCAAGTGTGTCAGAGTTGGCGCAGGGCAAGTTAAGAATTGCTGATTTAAGGGATGTGAGCATTGTAGACTTGCTAGGGCGTGATTCTGTTGCTCCAAATAGTGAGTTATTGGGCCTTAACATTACCCATAAAGTGGTCATGGTGACCGGCGCTGGCGGCTCGATTGGCGCTGAGCTGTGCCGGCAGATATTA
>Ga0209091_10003570_pt1 | contig 12456 bp, 12 predicted proteins | sample ArcticOcean_MG_C_6_FD_187438 | JGI IMG/M metagenome (GOLD analysis project Ga0209091, IMG submission 187438) | Marine microbial communities from western Arctic Ocean - ArcticOcean_MG_CB8_128 (SPAdes) (version 2) | ecosystem: Environmental > Aquatic > Marine > Oceanic | place: Arctic Ocean...
AAAAAAATTTTATGAAGACGGTCAAATATTTTTTTGAATTTATATGTGTAATTTCTTTGTTTTGTATTTTTAAAATAATAGGTCTTAAAAACGCATCAAACTTAGGTGGGGTAATTGGGAGATTATTTGGCCCATTATTTAGATCAAAAAAAATTACTAAGCAAAATATAAAAAATGGTTTAGGAGAAATTGGTAATAAAGAAGAAACAAAAATTATAAGTGGGATGTGGAATAATATTGGAAGAACTTTTGCGGAGTACGTTTATCTAAAACAATTTAAACTTAATGCGACTAACTTTAATCACATAAAAATTAATGGACTGCAGCACCTGGATGAAATTAAAAAAAATAATGAGTCAGCAATTTTTTATTCAGGGCATTTTGCAAATTTTGAGCTGATGGCAATGGAGCTAGATAAATTTGGAATTAAATGTGCTGCAATTTACAGACCATTAAATAACTTTTTTTTAAACCCTTTAATGGAATATCTAAGAATGAAATATATTTGCCCAAATCAAATCCCAAAAGGCCGGATGGGTATGCGTGAAATAATTACTAAAATAAAAAATGGATATAGCATTGCTTTAATGGTGGATCAACGTGTTGGTGAAGGTCCCAGAGAAATTTTTTTTAATAAGCCTGCTCACACTACTACTGTACCAGCCCAAATTGCTTTAAAATATGATTGCAAATTGGTGCCTATTTCTCTTAAAAGAAAAGAAGGTGTTCGATTTGAAATGACCATTCATGAACCATATAAAATCAACAAGACTATTAACGAAGCTGAAGATACAAGAAATATTACACTTAAAATTAACAAAATTTTAGAAAAAATGGTAATTGAAAACCCAACGCAATGGATTTGGTCACATAATCGCTGGAAATAATAATGCCTAAAAATAAAAATTTTAATCCACGTCAAGCCGAAATTCCTGGAATAGCAGAGAGAAAAAACGAGACAATAGATCAAGAAAAAATAAAAGAAATAAAGCCCCTCAGAACTCGTAAAGGAAGTGTTTATGTAAAAGGATCAGATACAATTTTTAAAATTAGCAGATCTAAATTTAATAATTTTTTACAGTGCAAAAGGTGTTTTTATCTTGAAAGAGTCAAAGGATTAAAAGATCCAAGCATGCCTGGTTGGTCATTAAATTCAGCAGTTGATGAACTGTTAAAAAAAGAGTTTGATGAATTTAGAAAAAAACAAAAACCACATACATTTGTAAAAAAAAATAATTTGAATCTTGTACCATTCCAGCACGATCAGATAGATTATTGGAGAAATGCTTTGAGAGGTGGTATTTCTTTTTTAGATACAAATACCAACATAGAAATTCATGGTGGTGTTGATGACCTTTGGTTTGATCCAGAAACAAAGGAGTTAGTAGTTGTTGATTATAAGGCACAATCAAATAATACTCCTGTCGAGACCAAAAGTTATTTAAACAATATTTATCATCAAGGTTACAAGATCCAAATGGATATTTATGTACATATTTTAAGGAGAATGAATTTTAAAGTATCTGATACCGCTTACTTTTATGTCTGCAATGGTGATAAAAATTATAAGAAATTTGATGGTGCTTTAAACTTTACTACAACTCTAGTTCCCTACCAAACAAATACTTCATGGATAGATCAAAAAATTATTGAGATGAAGCAAACTCTAGATTCTGAAACTGTTCCTGAAATAAATAAAAGCTGTGAAAAATGTATGTATTTAAGCGCTGGTAAAGATTTTATATAATATTATTTTTTAATATCTAAAGCTGTAGCTGGATCTAACCGAACATTAAACCAATTAAGTCTAACATCTAGATGGGGTCCTGTAGCTCTTCCGGTTGAACCTACCGTTCCAATAATATCTCCTTGTTTAACTTTTTGACCTTTTTTAACTAAGATTTTTTCCATGTGCATGTATAGTGTTGAAACACCATGTCCATGATCAAATATTAAGGTCCCCCCTGTATAAAATAAATCAGGTTCTACCAAGGTAACAACACCATCTAACATAGCTTTAATTTTTGTTCCCTCATCTGCAGCAAAATCTAACCCATAATGAGGCCATTTAGGTATGCCATTTAAAATTCTTTGACTTCCATAAACACCTGTAATGATTGCATTTTCTATAGGTACAACGAATTTATTTTTAAAAAAATTTAAATCACTGTCAGTGGCCCTAGCCTCTCCTATCCATTTATTTTCTCTTTTAATTCTTTCGTAAAATTCTTCAGGTGGTGTTACTTTCTTTTTTTCAAGCCCATCTATTCTTTGAATTTTATATTCTCTTTTAAAAACTTTTTTTACAATCCTTTTATTATTTACTGTTATTATAACGTCATTTTTTCTATCTCTACCTAGCCCAAAAACAAAGTACCCATCTGTTGAAACTTTGATCTTTTTTTTATCAATGAAAACTTCTGAGTCTGGGTCTGTCTTACCAAGAATAAAAGATCCTTGAATAAATTTGCCATCAAAAGTAACTGCAAAACTTGAGGTTGTAAAAAATAAAAAAAATAAAACTATCAAAAGTCTCATTTTTTATTTAACTCCTCATATCTTTGTTGGGCTTCTTTTGGAGAAAAATAAGCTTCTTGTAATTCAACATTCCAATATGTCAGCTGATTTAAAGGGATATTTTTTCCTGAAACGGAACAAACCACATAATCTCCCTCTTCAAGAATTTCAAAATTGCTTGAATTAAATTTAAGTTTTGCTTTATTTTCGTTCATGTATATTTAATTATAAGTATATCTATATTATATGAATTTAGCAGTCATAGGAAGTGGTGGTAGGGAGCATGCTATTTGCTACAAATTGAGGCAATCCAAAAAATTAAAAAAACTAATTTGCATCCCTGGAAATGCAGGCACTCACTCTATAGCAGTAAATATAAAAGAAGATATTTCAAACTTTAGAGCTATATATCAAATAATTAAGAAAAATAAAATTGATATAGTGGTTGTTGGTCCAGAGCAGCCTTTGGTTGATGGAATAGTTGACTACTTACACAAAAAAAAAATTAGGGTATTCGGCCCTAATAAATTTGCATCTCAGTTGGAAGGGTCGAAAGCATTCATGAAAAAACTATGTAAAAAAAATAATATTCCTACCGCAAATTTTGGTATTTTTAATAGCTATAATAACGCTTCAAATTTTATAAAAAAAAATAAACTACCAATAGTTGTAAAAGCTGATGGTCTGGCCGCAGGAAAGGGTGTATCAATTTGTGCTACTCTAAAAGAGGCTTTAAAAAAAACTAAAGATATTTTAGATGGAAAATTTAAATCTTCAAATAAAGTCTTATTAGAAGAGTTTTTAGAAGGTGAAGAATTAAGCTATTTTTCAATAGTAGATGAAAAATCATATTATTTTTTTGGTTCTGCGCAAGATCACAAAAAAGTTGGGGAAGGTGATACCGGGCCTAACACCGGAGGTATGGGCGCCTACTCTCCGTCGCCTTTGCTTACTAAAACCCTTGAAAAAAAAATAAAAAAAAGAATTATTGATCCTACTATTAAAGCTATGAAAGATTTAGGTCATGCTTATAAAGGCTTTTTATATGCAGGCTTGATGATTAAAAAAGGGGAACCTTACTTAATTGAATATAACATAAGAATGGGTGATCCAGAATGTCAAGTGATAATGATGAGACTAAAAACAGATTTGTTAAAAATTATAGACCACTCAACTAAAAACCAGCTTAATAACTTAAAAATTAAATGGGATAATAAAAATTGTATTACTATTGTTTTGTGTGCTCGAGGTTATCCATCTACGTATATAAAAAATAGTGAACTAAAAAACCTGCAAAATTTACAAAATGATAAAAACTTCCAAATATTTCATTCTGGAACTTACATAAAAAATAACAAAATTTATTCAAATGGTGGAAGAGTGCTAAATGTTACTATATTGGAAAATAATTTAATTAAGGCACGAGACAAGTCTTTAAAAAATATTAAAAAAATAAAGTGGGATGAAGGATTTTATAGAAAAGATATTGGTTGGAGAGCAATTAATACTAAATAAATATAAATATTATGAGGATCATTTCGGGAAAATTTAAATCTATAAATCTTTATGGTCCAAAAGATAAAAAAATAAGACCACTTAAGGATATGGTTCGAGAAAGTATTTTTAATTTTTTAACGCATTCAAAAAAAATGTCATTTAAAATAGAAGGTTCTAATATTTTAGATTTGTACTCAGGCACAGGATCTTTTGGTCTTGAATGTTTATCAAGGAACGCAAATAAAATTATATTTATTGAAAAGGAAAAAGAAGCAATAAAAATTTTAGAAAAAAATATTAAAAAAATAAAACAAAATAAAAATACAGAAATAATTCATAACGACGCATTGTCATTAATAAGAAAAAATACTATTAATTTAAAATTCAATCTTATTTTTTGTGACCCACCTTTTAATGATAAAAATGTAGAGATATTAATAGAATTAATTTCCCAGAAAAAACTGCTAGAAAAAAATGGTGTTATAATTTTGCATAGAAATAAAAATACCACAGACAAAATACCTCGTTATTTTCATATAATTGATGAAAGAAATTATGGAATATCTAAGATAATTTTTGGTACTCTATGAGGTTAGAATTTTTCGTGTTTCGGTTTTAATTTGTTCAATGGCAGGCTGATTAAAAGGATTAACCTTCATTAGTCTTCCTAAAAGTAATGTTTCTAAAACAAAAAAAGTAAAAATTGTACCTAGTTCTTCCTCATCTTTTTTATTAAAACTAATTTGCCTGAAAGGAATTTGTTTGATCTTAAAAACATTTGCCACTGCTTTTGATTGTGCGTTTACTATAGATCTTAATTTTTTATTTTTTAAAAATTTAAAACTATTTTTTTTGTTATTTGAATTAAAAAAAGTAAAGAATTTATCCCTTGGTCCATCTAAATAAAGTTGCATTGTGCTATGGTGATCTTTGGGAGCTTCAGCAATTATTGTTGTTATGCCTCTACCTTTTTTTCCTAAACTTTCTGAAACTAATTGCTGATACCAAAAAGATAGATCTTTTAAATCAGAATCATAATTTAAAATTACTGAATTTTTTAAACCCTCAGAGTTTATAGTATAAATGCTAGCCACATTTTGAATTAAAGATGTGGTAAAGTTTTTATTGTTAATAAGTTTATTCAAATTTTTAAATTTTTTTATATTTAAACCCATTAAAGCTGCTGGAAACATTCCGGTCTCTGACAAAACTGAATAACGCCCACCTATAAAATTTTTGTGTTCTATAATTTCAGCTTTAAGTTTTTTTGCTATATTCAACAAAGTGCTATCTTTAGTTTCTGTAATAAAAACTAATTTAGTTTTTAGTAAAAATTTAGAAAATATTATACTTAAATTGGTTATAGTTTCGATGGTTTCTCCTGATTTTGAAACTATAATAAAGCAAGAATTTTTTACCTTCTTAATTTTAATAAATTTTAAATATAAATTTTCATCTAAATTATCAAAGAAAAATACTTGTTTTTTAATTCTGTTTTCTAAAAAAGAATAAATGCACTTTGTTCCAAGCACTGAGCCGCCCATACCTATTATTATAATATTTTTATATTTTGAAAAGTTTTTTATGGTTTTTGCTGAAAAATCTAAAATGTAATCTTTTTCAAAACTCTGCAAAACCGGAATTTTATAATTTTTTATATCTGATTTAATTTCTATAAAAAATTTTTTTGTTTTATTTAAATTTTGGTTAAATTTTTTTGATTTTATTGGATAAGTTTTAAAAAAATTACTTTTTCTTAACATCAATTTTTATCTTTGTTTAATTTTTTTAAGTATCGATTCTTCAGTAGAGCTTGGAATCGCATCGGTTCCTTTAGTTAAAATTTTTTCTTTTAATTTATCTGTAATATTTGAAGATTCTACTTTTCCTGTTCCGCTTGCGCTGGGAGTTGGTAACTCATCAAACTTAGGAGGCATACTGAGTGGAGCTTTTTTTCTTACAAAAAATTCATCTGTCGATTTTACCTTTTCGCCGGTTAGGCCTCGCTTTACAGCCCCCATTGTTTCGCAAGATGTTACAAACAACGCTAGTAATAATAAAATAATTATTTTTTTAAACATGATTTTCAATTTTTTTACTTTTAAACAATTCTAAAATTATAATACCAATTATACCAATCGTTATAAAAATATCAGCAACATTAAATACAAACCAATGAAAATTTCTAATATGAATATCTATAAAATCAGGCACTGCATAATAATACAATCTATCAAACAAATTTCCTAATGATCCACCAATTATTAAAACTAATAAATATGTACTACTACCTTGAGATTTTGTTAAAAAAAAGATTAAAACCAAATTAATGCTAAAAATAACAAAACTTAATAAATGGTAAAAAATGTTAGATTCTAGAGATATTAGGCCAAAACCAATGCCTGTGTTCCACACCAAATAAATATTTAATAATGGATTTACATAAAAATCTATATCTGTACCGGAAGCTTGAAGGTTTATTAAATAAATTTTAGTTGCTCTATCTAAAAAAAATATTGTTAAAATTATAATAAGTTTTTTCATAAAGGTTTAAGCGTTAGACCCACATCTTACGCAAGGATCGGGGAAAATTTTCCAACACCTGGGACACTTTTCACCCTCTGCTTTTTTTACCATGACTTTTACATCCTTAATTTCACCTAATTGAAAAAGATTATTATCATCAATCATTTTTTTTGCCTCAGCTTTTGATGTTATAAAGCTTTCAGATAAATCAAAGTCTTTAACTATTTTTAAGTATTCATCGCTTAAGTATACTTTTATATCTGCCTCTAAACTTGATCCGATGTTCTTATTAGCTCTTTTAATTTCCATGGCAGCATTTACCACTTTTCTAATTATTTTAAATTTTTCCCATTTTTCGTATAATCTTTCATTCATCCAATTTTTTGGAATTTGCGGAAAAGATTCTAAATGTATACTTAAACTTTTGTCTTTATTTATAATTTGATAAATTTCTTCTGTCGTAAATGACAATATTGGTGCAAACCACTTTAAAAGCATATCTAGAATTAATCCTAATAAATTAATACTTGCCTGTCTTTTGGCTGATGATTTTGCATCACAATAAAGTGTATCTTTTCTTATATCAAAATAAAATGCCGACAATTCTAAAGAGCAAAAATTTGCTAATTCTTTGTAAAGTTTATGAAAATTATACTCTTTGAAATATTCTTCAAAACTCTTGTTTAATAAAAAAATTTTATGTAACATAAAACGTTCAAGTTCTGGCCATTTTTCTATATCTTTTGAATGTAAGTTAAAGTTAGTCTTTTGATCATTTAAGTTTCCTAATAAAAATCTAAAAGTATTTCTAATTTTTCTGTAAGACTCAGCATGCTGTTCTAAAATTGAATGATCTAATTTTAAATCTTCAGAATAATCTGACGCCGCAACCCAAGTTCTGAGAATATCTGCACCATATTTTTTTAAAATATCTTCTGGTGCTATTACATTCCCTGTAGATTTTGACATTTTTAGACCTTTGCCATCGACTACAAATCCATGTGTTAAAATACTATTATAAGGAGCTCTTCCTCTGGTCCCGCAAGATTCTAATAAGGATGAATGAAACCAACCTCTATGTTGATCGGAGCCTTCAAGGTACATTGATGCTGGCCACATTAAATCTTTTCTTTTTTCTAATACATAACTGTGTGAAGCGCCGCTATCAAACCAAACTTCTACAATATCTGTAGTTTTTATATAATCTTCTTTTTTATATTTTGTTCCTAAAAACTTTTGTGCGTCTGCAGTAAACCAGCAGTCTGATCCTTCTGTTTCATAAATTTTAGCGATATTCTCTATTACGTCCATATCTCTCAAAGGTTCTTTTGTTTTTTTCGATACAAATAATGGTAATGGAACACCCCATATTCTTTGTCTTGAGATACACCAGTCAGGTCTTGTTTCAATCATTGATCTTATTCTGGCTCTACCTCTCTCAGGGTAAAAAGCTGTATCATCAATTGCCTTTAGTGCTTTTTTTCTTAAATCATTTGCTTCCATTGAAATGAACCACTGAGAAGTAGCTCTATAAACTAGAGGAGCTTTAGATCTCCACGAATGTGGAAAACTATGTTGGAGTTTACCGCTGCCTAGTAAACTTTTATGTTCTGATAGCTTTTCTATAACTTTGCTATCTGCTTTAAAAATGTGCAGTCCTGAAAAAAAAGGCACTTCATCGGAATACAAACCACCATTGGTTATAGTATTTGAAGCTTTAATACCGTGTTTTAAACAAAGAGTAAAATCATCCGGACCATGACTCGGGGCCGTGTGAACTATACCAGTTCCTTGATCTAATGTAACAAAATCAGCCTCTAACATTGGAACGTCATATTCGTATCCCATATTTTTTAATGGATGCAAACAAATGGAATCTTTAAAATCTGAACCTTTAAACTCTTTTAATATTTTAAAATTTTTAAAATTACATTCTTCAGAAACTTTATTTATAAGTTTGCTAGCAATAACTATTTTTTTATCTTCAAAATGCTCTGCATCTTTGTCTAGTTGAATAACTGAGTATTTAATTTTATCACTATAAGCTAGAGCTCTATTAGCTGGAATTGTCCATGGTGTAGTAGTCCATATTATAATGTGTGAATCTTTTAAAAATTCTTTATCTGTTTTTTTAATTTTAAATGAGGCGTAAATAGTATTGGAAGTATGGTCTTGATACTCTACTTCTGCATCAGCTAATGCCGTTTTCTCTACTGTTGACCAAAGAACAGGCTTATATCCTTGATATAAACTTTTATCCATTAAAAATTTTCCTAATTCTCTTACTATCTGCGCCTCTGCTTCAAAACTCATTGTTGAGTAATAATTTTTCCAATCACCCTCAACTCCTAATCTCTTAAATTCTTCTATATGAATTTTTATCCATTTCGCAGCAAACTCTCTACACTCCATTCTAAAGTTCTTAATCGGAACTTCATCTTTATTTTTTTTGTTTTTTTTATATTCTTCTTCAATTTTCCACTCGATGGGTAATCCATGACAGTCCCAACCTGGAACGTAGACCGAATCTTTTCCGTTCATTTGATGAAATCTAACAATTATATCTTTAAGAATTTTATTAAGGGCAGTACCCATATGTATATGGCCATTCGCATACGGAGGACCATCATGTAAAATAAATTTTTCTTTTCCTTTACGTGATTCTCTCAACTTCTTATATAAATTTAAATCTTCCCAAATTTTTAAAATTTCAGGTTCTTTTTTTGGTAAATTAGCCTTCATTGAAAATGAAGTTTTAGGTAAATTAATATTTGTTTTACTCATGTTACTAACTTTGTTATTAAACCTTTTTTTGCAGAAATCACATCTTTATTCATCTGCTTTATTAATTGCTTGGAATTCTTAAATTTTTGGTCACCTCTTAAAAATTTTAGAAAATATACTGTTATTTTTTTTTTATACAAATTTTTATTAATACCAAAGATGTTTGTCTCAAGAAAAGTTTCTTTGCCACCAAAAGTTGGGCGTGTTCCTAAATAAGAAACGCCACCATATTTTTTATTTTTATCACCGATAGAAACTTTAACTGCGTATATTCCTGGTTTGGGCAATATATAATTTTTTACTTTAATGTTGCATGTGCGATACCCTAGTGCGCGACCTATTTTTTTTCCTTCTTGGACTCGACCATCAATAAACCATGTCCGTGAAAGCAGTTTGTTTGCTAGATCAATAGATCCATTTTTTAAATATTCTCTAATTTTGGTAGATGACACTGTTGATTCTAAATATTTGTAAGGATCGATATTTAATAATCGGTAACCATAAATGTTTTCAAATTTTTTTAATAATTTTACATCGCCTTTTCTATTTTTTCCAAATTTAAAATTATTACTAACAGCAATTAATCTAGGATTTATTTTTTTATAAATAATTTTTTTTATAAAATTAATAGCACTTACTTTAGAAAAGCTTTTGTTGAATTTAATACTTATGATGAAGTCAACTTTATTTTTTTTAAATAGCTTTAATTTGTGATCTTCGTTTACAAGTCTAAAATTTGTTATTTTTTTATTAAAAAACATCGCAGGCAGTGGTTTAAAGGTTAATACTCCAAATTTTATTTTATTTTTTATTGCAAATTTTCTTGTTTCATTAAAAACTTTTTGGTGTCCTTTATGAACGCCATCAAAATTACCAATAGCTATAGCTGAATTTTTATAATTACTTGGTATAGATAATTTTTTAAATATCTGCATACTTACCAATTTAAACTTTCTTGATAATAATTGGTGTTTGTTTCATATTTGTTTAAAATTTTATCGTAGTCAGCTACTGGTAAGTTTAAAAAATCTTTTTTATGAATTCCTGCAGTTATTAACAATGAATCTAATTTCATATTATTTGCTCCTTTAATATCTGTTCTAATATTATCTCCAATTACAAGAATTTTTTCATTTTTTTTTATACAAAAATTATATATTTCCGGATAGGGTTTTCCAAAATAAATAACTTTACCTCCTAATTCTTTAAAAATTTCAGCCAACGTACCTGCGCAATACTCTTTTTTTAATCCTCGATGTACTATTAAGTCTGGATTTGTACAAACCATTTTAAGATGTGAATATTTTTTTAGAAAACTTTTATAATATTCTAGTGAATCCTCTTTATTATCTAAAAATCCTGTACATAATATAAAGTCTGCTTTATCTAATGGTTTTTTATTTTTTTCTAATCCTTCAAATAAACTGCTATCTCTTTCGGGTCCTAAATGGTAAAAATTTTTTCCATAAATATTATTTTTCAAACTTTTCAAAGCGGCTTCTCCCGAGGTAAATATATTTTTTATTAAATTTTTCTTCATTTTTATTTTTTGAAGAAAATTCTCAACATTTTTTGAGGGTCTCGGAGCATTAGACATTAATACAAATCGTTTTTTTATATCATTTAATTTTTCTAATACTTCCACGGCCCCAGGGTGTACTTGAATTCCATCATGGACCACACCCCACAAATCGATAAAAAATGTATCATATTTTTCTTGTACTTCACTTAAACCCTTAATTAATTTCGTTTCCATGATAATAGATGATTAGCTCAAGAAGGATTAAAAATACACTGTTTTGGTGTTTTTTTTGCATAAATTATATGTTTTTCGATAAGGTATTGAAATTTCTGTATCCAACACTATATATCATTCAAATAAAAAAATTAGGAGTTAATTTAATATGAAATTTAGACCCTTACATGATCGTGTTTTGATTGAAGTTTTAGATGGTGAAGAAAAAACTGCAGGTGGAATAATTATACCTGATACAGCTAAAGAAAAACCACAAGAAGGAAAAGTAGTTGCGATAGGATCAGGATCCAGAACTGAAGATGGAAAAATTATACCAATGGATGTTCAGGTAGGAGATGTGGTGCTTTTTGGAAAATGGTCGGGCACTGAAGTTAAAATTGATGGAAAAGAATTTAGCATAATGAAAGAATCTGACATTATGGGAATATCGAAAGGAAAAAAATAAAATGTCTAAAGTTATATTATTTGATACTGAAGCAAGAACTAAAATGTTAAAAGGGGTTGATACCCTTGCTAATGCTGTAAAAGTAACCTTAGGACCCAAAGGAAGAAATGTAGTTTTGGATAAGTCGTATGGTGCTCCAAGAACAACTAAAGATGGCGTTACTGTGGCTAAAGAAATTGAGCTTCAAGACAAATTTGAAAACATGGGAGCTCAAATGGTTAAAGAGGTTGCGAGCAAAACAAATGATGAAGCTGGTGATGGAACTACAACTGCAACTATACTGGCTCAAGCAATAGTTAGAGAAGGAATTAAATACGTTACTGCAGGCATGAACCCTATGGATGTTAAACGTGGTTTAGATAGTGCTGTAGCACACGTAATAGAAAAATTAAAAGCATCATCTAAAAAAGTTAAAAGCAGCGATGAAATAGCTCAAGTAGGAACAATTTCTGCAAATGGCGAAAAAGAAATTGGAGATATGATTTCAAAAGCTATGCAAAAAGTTGGTAATGAAGGAGTAATTACTGTTGAAGAAGCTAAAGGAATTGAAACAGAATTAGATGTTGTTGAAGGGATGCAATTTGATAGAGGTTATTTATCTCCATACTTCATAACTAATGCAGATAAAATGACGACTGAGCTTGATAATCCTCTCATTTTATTACATGAAAAAAAATTGACTAATTTACAATCTATAGTTCCGCTACTAGAATCTGTGGTTCAAGCAGGAAGACCACTTATGATAATCTCTGAAGATGTTGAGGGAGAAGCTTTAGCGACCCTAGTTGTAAATAAACTTAGAGGCGGCTTAAAAGTTGTTGCTGTCAAAGCTCCTGGTTTCGGTGATAGAAGGAAATCAATGTTGGAAGACATAGGAATATTAACTGGTGGTCAAGTAATTTCAGAAGATTTAGGCATTAAATTGGAGAAT
>Ga0209091_10003575_pt1 | contig 12444 bp, 10 predicted proteins | sample ArcticOcean_MG_C_6_FD_187438 | JGI IMG/M metagenome (GOLD analysis project Ga0209091, IMG submission 187438) | Marine microbial communities from western Arctic Ocean - ArcticOcean_MG_CB8_128 (SPAdes) (version 2) | ecosystem: Environmental > Aquatic > Marine > Oceanic | place: Arctic Ocean...
ATCCAGGTGCATGGACAGGTGGACTATCTTCAGAACGATTATGTATCGAACCGTGTTCGCTCACTTCTTTTGGCGGGTATTAGATCGGCGGTACTCTGGCATCAACTCGGAGGGCGTCGCTGGCGTCTCATCTTGTATAGAAAGCGAGTGCAAGAAACGGCGAGCGCACTCAGGAAACGCCTGCTCACATCGATCTAGAGCAAACGGCGCAGATACCCGCTAGAAACACGAAATCAACACTGATACTGACGCTAACACCGATACTAGTAATTATAAGACAAGTTTTACGAAAACCAAGGAATACACGATGGCAAACGATTCAGACAATTCACTATTAGCAATATCCCCATTGGATGGTCGCTATAAGAGCAAATGCGAAGACCTCGCACCCTATTTCAGTGAATTTGCGCTGATGCGATATCGCGTCTTCGTTGAGGTTAAGTGGCTACAAAAACTATCGGAACACGATCTGATCGACGATCTGCACGCCATCAGTGACCGAGGTGCAGAGTATCTAGACGATCTTATCGAGAACTTCTCAATAGCCGACGCACAGCGGATCAAGGAGATCGAGGCCATAACTAATCACGACGTAAAGGCTGTCGAGTATTTTATTAAAGAAAAATTTGAAAACAGCGCGGAACTTAGTAATCAACTCGAATTCGTGCATTTCGCCTGCACATCCGAGGACATCAACAATCTGGCATATGCACTAATGCTGCGCGACGGTCGCGACAAAGTCATGCTTGATCAAATGCGAGAAATCGAAACGCGACTAGCACAACTCGCTAAAGACTTTGCCGATCAACCAATGCTGTGCCGCACTCATGGGCAGTCGGCCTCCCCCTCGACCGTGGGCAAAGAGTTTGCAAATGTCGTCCACCGACTGAGACGACAAATCGCACAGATAGAATCTAATGAGATACTAGGCAAGTTCAATGGCGCGGTTGGCAACTACAACGCACACCTTACCGCTTACCCAGATATAGATTGGCAAGCTAATGCTAAGGAATTTGTAGAAGGACTTGGACTCAGTTGGAATCCGTATACAACGCAGATCGAACCACATGATTACGTCGCCGAGTTATTCGCGGCTGTATGCCGATTCAATACTGTGCTGATAGATTTCGACAGAGACATCTGGGCCTATATTTCCTTAGGCTATTTTAAGCAGCGAACTGTAGCCGGCGAAGTCGGTTCGTCGACCATGCCCCATAAGGTAAACCCTATCGACTTTGAGAATTCCGAGGGAAATCTCGGGCTAGCCAATGCGATCATGTCTCATCTCTGTGAGAAGCTACCAATCTCCAGATGGCAGCGTGATCTAACTGATTCAACGGTTCTTAGAAATATTGGCACTGGTTTAGCGCATAGCCTTATAGCGTATCGCGCCACTATGAAAGGCGTAGGAAAACTCGAACTCAACGCCAAGACGATAGATGATGATATCGACTCCTGCTGGGAAATATTAGCAGAGCCCATACAAACTGTTATGCGAAGATACCGTATTGAAAAGCCCTACGAAATGCTAAAGGAATTAACTCGAGGCAAGCAGATAAACCAGCAGTCTGTTCAAGACTTCGTGCAGACTCTCACTATTCCTGAAGCTGCTAAGCAGGAGCTGCTGCAACTTACACCCCGCAAGTATCTAGGGAATGCTGCAGAGCAGGCGCGTGCTATTTGAGCAAACGACACCTAAACGAGGCATTCGATAGCAAACAATTTCTAGCGCAGTATTGGCAGAAGAAACCGGTGCTGTTGTCGAAATTTATACCAGATTTTAGTGATTCGCTGGCTCCCGAGGAGCTAGCTGGACTCGCGTGCGAAGAGCTCGTTGAAAGCCGGCTAATTATCGAACCCGAGCCCGGACAATGGCAACTTCGCCATGGGCCATTCGAAAATTCTGATTTCACGCAGCTACCTCAGTCGAATTGGACTCTGCTAGTCCAGGCTGCAGATCAATGGGTTGAAGACGTCGCCGATATAAAAACTCTATTCAACTTTCTTCCTAGCTGGCGTATCGATGACATCATGATTTCTTTCGCTGCCCAAGGTGGTAGCGTCGGCCCCCATTACGATTATTATGACGTCTTTCTTCTGCAGGGACAGGGTGGGCGCTCTTGGAAGATCGGCGATCGCTGCGACTCCGAAGCCAAGGTTGTTCCAGGCAAGGATTTGCGCTTGCTGCAGAACTTTGAAGCCACTACAGAATTCAATCTAACTGCAGGTGATGCGCTATACGTTCCTCCGCGATTCCCTCACTGGGGCACTGCTACAAGCGACAGCCTCTGCTACTCCATAGGGTTTCGCGCGCCTTCTATGGCTGAAATGATAGAAGGCTTTAGTGATTTTATCATCAAAGACCAAGATCCAGCACAGCGCTATGAAGACAGCTATTCGCTGGGTGGACTACAAAGTGCAGAAATCAGGCCTGAATTGCTAGATGCTAGCTATCGCCAACTCACAGAGCGACTTGCCCAGAAACAGGATTTTGCTGGCTGGTTCGGCTGCTATGTCAGCCAGCCAAAATACCCTGAACTCATTCAGCCCCTAGATGATGAGCTTTCCCCTGAGGATTTTTCCGCCCTAATGAGTGACGGGGCACAACTGACCAAAAATCCCAGCTCTCGATTCGCCTTTATGGAATCTGCCGCGAAGGACTGCGTTTTACTGTTCGCCGATGGCGCCATGGTTAGCTACTCCATGAAGCAGCTTTCGAATATTGTCGCATTCTGTGAGGCACCTAAAATAGTGCCTGGTACATCTAGCGAATTACTAGCAGATCGCGAAATAGCGGAACTTCTGCGCCGGCTGTTAAATCAAGGTAGTCTTCTAGCCTCTGCCTAGCCATTAACCTTGCTGTAGACCGCATCACCGCAAGCATGCCCTATGTCTTTTACGAACAGCCGATCTCTACCCTACTGCCCTGACAGCGAGCTTTATATGCGCGCGCTCAACAACCTTGGCATGCCAGCATTTCTGGACAGCGCGAACCACGGGGGAAACAGAGGCAAGTTAGACATTTTAGCTGCAGCACCCACTGCTTACTTGAAAGTCGAGAACGGAGTCCTTTCTCGTTCCGACAATGTGGCGAAACTCATTGGAAGCTCAAACAATAGTAATGAATTGCTTAGCTATATCAGAGTATTAAAAGAGAAATTTCTACCATCACTTAAGTTGGAAACTACAGATGAGCATCAGCTAGAACATGCAGGCACCCTCATCGCCCATCTAGGCTACCCTACTCTGACCGGCAAAGCTGACTTCTTAATCAATGATGCCTTCGTCGGAATTTACCTCTGGACCCTTGTTGTCGATCACCAGAGAAGAAGCTGCGAGCTTAGGATGCACCCACGCTACTGCGCCACCATCGATCAAACGTTAACCGCTATCGAGCAGGCGCTTAGTAGAACGGCCACAACGAACCCTGCTGCATTCTACCTCGAATCCCCTCTAGTAAACCGAAGCAGCTTTGCGGAGTATCAGGATGCCTTCGCTGAGATAAAGTCTCGAATCGATAGTGGCGATTGTTATCAGGTCAACCTAACTCAGGGTTTCACAGCGAGAGGTCGCGGGGAGCCTCTAGCAGCCTATCTAAAGCTACGCCGCGCAACCACGGCCCCATTCTCGGCCTATATAGACTGGAATAGTGGCGCGCTATTGAGCTTGTCTCCGGAACGCTTTGTCAGCCTGAAGAAAGGCGCAGTCCTAACACAGCCAATAAAGGGGACACGCGCTAGGGGCGAATCCAGCGATGAGGATAGGCGCCTTGCACGAGAATTAGCCGCTAGCGAGAAAGACCAAGCTGAGAACCTAATGATCGTCGATCTACTTAGAAATGACCTTGGTCGCGTTTGCGAAATTGGAAGCATTAAAGTAAATCAATTATTTACTATAGAAAGTTTTAGCAATGTACATCATATGGTAAGCGATGTTGCGGGCAGACTGCTGTCAGGCAAAGATGCCCTAGAACTTCTCTCAAGTTGTTATCCCGGAGGCTCTATTACTGGCGCCCCAAAGCTCGCCGCGATGAAGATCATTCAGGAAGTTGAACATGAAGCCAGACGCGTGTACTGCGGAACGGTGTTCTATCTGGGGGCGGATGGCAGCTTCGATAGCAGCATCACTATCCGCAGTCTACTGTGGGAGGCCGGCGGACTCAGTTGCTGGGCAGGAGGGGGCATCGTAGCTGACTCGGACTGCGAACAGGAATATCAGGAATGTTTCGATAAAATAAGTAACATTTTTAGTGTTTTAGCGGAGCTGTCTTAAGCTATAAGCTAAATGTAGCGCCCTATGCGCTTAGATCGCGTTCGCTGGCAACACAAAATTCCCGCCTGAGTTCTTCATAGCTCTCAACCGCTGGATATTGTGGAAACTCCTCAATAACGTTGGCCGGTGCTCGGAACAAGATACCGGCATCTGCCTCTTCCAGCATGGTTGTATCATTGTACGAGTCGCCGGAAGCTATCACTCGAAAGTTAAGCCCATGCAGCGCCTTAATAGATTGGCGCTTAGGGTCTTTTTGTCGGAGCTTGTAGTCCACGATCCTGCCGCTCTCATCCGCGACCAGCCGATGACAAAACAGCGTTGGGAAGTCGAGCTGGCGCATCAAAGGTTGCGAAAATTCATAAAAAGTATCTGATAAAATAATAATTTGAAATCGTTCTTTCAACCAATCTATGAACTCTTTAGCGCCAGGCATTGGCGCCATTGTCGCAATAACCTCCTGAATGTCTGGAAGACCTAAGCCGTGTTGGTCGAGAAGGGCCAGGCGCTGTGTCATTAACACGTCATAGTCCGGGATATCGCGCGTAGTTGCCGCTAACTCATCGATGCCTGTCTTCTCGGCAAACCCGATCCATATCTCGGGCACTAGTACTCCTTCTAAATCTAGGCAGGCTATTTCCATGACGTGTAGTTCTCCTTATGTGGTATTCAATTATGCGTACTAATCCAGCACTGCTATCTAACTCGGCCTTCTCTACGTGGTAAGCCACATAAAACAGCATGAATTTACCAGATATTGAGAAGCCGGAACAGCGGTGTAACCAACTCTGTTGCTGTCCAATTACTAGATATAGATTAAGCAGCGCAGCAAACACCAATATTTAGTAGAATAGTTCATTTATACACTCTAAGTAACTAATTTTATGAGAGTTTTTACGTGGAACATTCCTGCCGAAAAATCGGTCAGCTAGTTTAATTGAACGACTGAAAGCGTCCTGCGCCCCTACACTTTACCGAGGACAGCAAATAGCCGAGAATATGCCGTACTCAGGTTCTGGGACAGCGCCTAGCCACGAAGACTCTAATGACACAAACAAAAGATATAGAAGAACTAAATACTCGCCTTAGCAGCAGCAAGCCTAAGGACATAATCCAGGAAGTCAGCGAGCTGTGGCCTAACCTAGCTATCTCATTCAGTGGCGCTGAAGACGTGGCCCTTATAGATATGGCTAGCAAACTGATAGATGAGCCCGCTATCTTCACACTAGATACCGGCCGACTGCATGCGCAGACCTACGAATTCATTGAAAGCGTTCGTAAGCACTACGTGCTGCCGATCGAGACGCTGCACCCCGACCCGCAACATCTAAGCCGACTCATCCAAAACAAGGGACTATTTAGCTTCTATGAAGACGGCCACGAGGAATGCTGCAGCATTCGTAAGGTTGAACCACTGAGAGGCAAGCTAGCAACGGTAGATGCCTGGATTACCGGCCAGAGGTGCGATCAGAGCCCGACTAGAACCGAAGTGCCCATTATTCAGGTAGATAGCACCTTTTCTACCTCCGATCATCCCATTGTCAAGATAAACCCCCTCGCTAACTGGAGCTCAGAAGATGTGTGGAATTATATTCGTATGTTCGACGTACCCTACAACCAACTTCACGATGCTGGCTTCATCAGCATAGGTTGCGAGCCCTGCAGTCGCCCGGTAGGACCAAACCAGCATGAGCGAGAAGGACGTTGGTGGTGGGAAGAAGCCACAATTAAGGAATGCGGCCTGCACCGAGGCAACGTAGAGGACTAGAGAGCACTAGCATGTTCTTCTAAAAATCAGGGCAGCCTCACAGCACGGGCAGCTCTATACCCTCAACTAGCTCATCCACTTCGGCCCTAGTTTTCGCTTCTAGGCTTCTGCGAACTAAATCCCGATCTAAGTGCGGTGCAAACATCTCAATAAAATCATACATATAGCCACGAAAATAACTGTTACGACGGAAGCCAATCTTAGTAGTACTTGATTCGAACAGACTGCTAGCATCCAGCGCCACCAAATCACTATCAATCTCTGCATCGAACGCCATGCTGGCCGCGATGCCAATGCCCAGGCCCAGCCGGACGTAGGTCTTGATAACGTCTGCATCTGCAGCCGTTAAAACAACCCGGGGCTTAAGGCCTTGCGCATCAAAAGCCTCATCGAGCTTGGACCTCCCAGTGAAGCCGAAAGTGTAGGTGACTATAGGATAATTCGATATTTTATGAAGGCTTAGTTTATCTTCATCCACTAAAGGGTGACCTTTTGGCACGAGAATCGACCTATTCCAGCGATAGCACGGCAGCATGAGCAGGTCGGTATACAGCTCGAGCGCCTCTGTCGCGATGGCAAAATCAGCCCCGGCGTCTGCTGCTATGGCTGATATTTGAGTCGGTGTGCCCTGATGCAGCTGTAATGCGACATCGGGATACTTATTCATGAAGCGCCGAATAGTGGGTGGCAATACGTAGCGGCACTGAGTATGGGTTGTGGCTAGCGATAGGCTTCCCCTGTGCTCATCGCTATGCTCCTGAGCTAGGGACTGGATCTTCTCTATCTGCTGTAAGATTTCCCCGCTTGTCTCCAGAATCTCCCGGCCGGCCGGCGTAATCTCAACAAGATGTTTGCCCCTGCGAGTAAATATCTGCAGGCCCAGCTCTTCTTCTAGCAATCTAATCTGCTTACTGATGCCTGGTTGCGAGCTGTACAGGTGGGCCGCCGCCTGAGAAACGTTTAAGTCCTGCTTCGCGACCTCCCAGATATATCGAAGTTGGTGCAACTTCATGTCCTACTCCTTTGCGTTATCCGAAATGCAGAGGTTATTCTATTTAGTTATAAAAATATTCTTAAATATTCCTTTATTGCATAAAATCTTCAGTCTACTCTCGCTCTGTAAATACACCCCAGGGCACAAGTCTTACAGAAATGGAACTTCTCCTACATATCTCAGCCGGGGCCATCGTTGGCTTCGCCATCGGCATTACGGGTGTCGGAGGCGGCTCGCTAATGACCCCTTTATTGCTACTGTTTGGTTATCCAGCTCCCGTAGCTATAGGTACAGACCTACTCTATGCCGCTATAACTAAGGCTGGTGGAGTCCTATCTCACCACCGCGCAGGCAACGTCGACTGGGGTATCGCCCGCCTTCTCGCTTTAGGCAGCGTACCTACCGCTATCCTAGTCCACTCCGCCATTAGCCAAACCACCTTCCAGGAATCGCCAGAGTTCGGGGAGCTGCTCACATTTAGTTTAGGCGTAATGTTAATTGTCACCGCTATCATATTGATATTAAAAAATAAACTTAGAGAGAAAACTGTAGACAATAAGCTGCCTTTTCTAATGAACTTCATACAGCGAAGGCGAACCGGACTAACTTTTGCGATGGGAATCGTACTGGGGGTCTGCGTGACGCTCTCTTCGGTTGGAGCGGGAGCATTTGCCGCGGCGATACTTCTGACGGTTTACTCTCAAACCAGGACTGTGAAGATAATTGGCAGCGACATCGCTCACGCAGTCCCACTTACCTTCATTGCCGGTCTCGGTTACCTATTTGCAGGCTACGTCGACCTGCTGCTACTGCTAAGCCTCCTTATTGGCTCGCTGCCAGCTATTGCGCTCGGTTCGCGCCTCAGTGATCGGGTGCCAGAAAAGGCACTACAGAGTCTGCTGACGGTAATCTTGCTTGGCCTAGGTTTGTATTACACTATATTTAATAAATTATATTAATTATATACAGTAACTATTTGTCATTAGTTATTTCATTAGATATACCGTGTGGTACATGCCCTGTTGCCACATGATTTCGCGCTGATTCACAGTGCCCTTCTTGATCGTCGAAGAACACGTCCGCATCGAAGGCACGAAGAAACTCCCCCTTGTCGAGCCCGCCAAGAAACAGAGACTCATCGATACGTATGTTCCATGCACGAAGCGTGCGGACCACCCGCTCATGGGCTGGAGCGGCACGGGCTGTTACTAAGCAAGTTCTCAGAGGAGACTCGCCTGGCGGAAATGCCATCTGAATCTGCTGCAAAGCAGCGAGAATAGGCTTAAATGGGCCGCCACTCAATGGCTCGTTAGCAGCCTCCTTCTCGTTCTCAGTAAAGGCTGCTAAGCCTTTGTTCTTAAAAATCTTCTCGGAATCATCCGAGAACAAAACGGCATCTCCGTCGAAAGCAATCTTGAGCTTTTCATTGGGGGTTACGCTTTTCTCTGAAGGCAAGATTGTTGCAGCAGCCACGCCTGATTCCAAGGCCTGCCTGACATCAGCCCCATCCGTGGAGAGGAAAAGATGGCTATTGAAGGCTGAAATATAACGATAGGGACTCTCACCACCACTAAACGCCGCACGGCTTATGTCTAATCCATAGTGCTGAATCGAATTAAAAACGCGTAGACCGGTGTCTGCGCTATTGCGCGAGAGGAGGATGACCTGCACCGGAGATTCGTTCAGCAACTTATTCAGTCCTAGGAGTTTCTGTACGAGCAGAAACGCATCGCCCTGCTCTAGTGGCTGGTCTTCCTTGGAGATTTGATATTGCTGATACGCATCTAAGCCCTCCTCTTCGAACACTCGATGGCTGTCTTCCAAGTTGAACAAAGCGCGGGAAGATATCGCAATTACCAGAGGATCTATCTTTGCTTGAGTTACCATTACAGGCTCGTGTTACCAGTTGCTACTATGATAGATCGCTACCGCTCAGTTTGCCATTAGGCAATCCGAATAAAACAAGGTGCAATAAACTAGGTAACAAGTGAAGTAATTCTCATAACCTGCTCGTCATTCTGTGGACTATAGCAGGTGCCAGTGCCTGCCATGCCACAATAGTCTGCTGAATTCTTTGTTAGATATTGCTATATCCAATCTTCCGGATAATAAAAACTAGTTAACCATCTGTTTCAATAGTTATCAATGAGAGCCACCTGAAATGCCTAACACTGGCTTTCGCTTCCTGCAATCGTTCGGCATCCCCCAAAATCAGCCTAGGCCAAATACCATGTTCTATAGAAGTTCGGAGATACCCGACTCGATGAATCGATTGCCCGAAACAATATGCTCAGCTACTAGTCGAATAACTTCGATTCGATGTGCACAGCTGATGTGGAATCACGATGTTCACGTGATTCTTTATTGAGTTAGAACAAAGCCTGTTTCCCATCTGCAATTTCTACATTGAATGATACAATCTGATCCGGCAAACTAGCGTGGCTGTAAGCGTCAGCGCCATCTTCAAACAAATTAATTTAATGACTTAGGATAAAGATATGAGCTCTGCCCTCATGCAGAACTATGGAACTCGGGAGCTGAAGTTTGACCGCGGCGAAGGTTCCTACTTGTTTACTAAAGATGGCGAGCGCTATCTCGACTTTGGGATGGGAATAGCAGTTAACAGCCTTGGGCACTGCAACCCTAAATTGATCGATGCATTGACAGATCAGGCGAATCGCCTTTGGCATACCTCCAACCTCTACAACATCGAACCCGGCGAGCAGCTGGCCAATAAACTGGTCGGAAGCACATTCGCCGATAGGGTCTTCTTCTGCAACTCCGGCACCGAGGCGGTTGAATGTGGCTTCAAAGCTATTCGTCGCTACTTCCATGCTAAGGACGAGAGTCATAAGAATCGTATTGTGTCGATGAGCGGCGCATTTCATGGGCGTAGTCTTGCAGCTATCGCGTCCGCTGCTAACCCTGTTCATTGCGAAGGCTTCCTCGTAGGAGACCCTGGCTTCGAGCAGGCTGAGTTCGGAAACTTTGAATCACTGCTGTGTGCAGTCAACGAGAACACAGCTGGAATCATCATCGAACCGATCCAAGGTGAAGGCGGTATTAGCGTAGCAGGATTAGAATATCTTAAGGCTGTCAGAGAGTTATGCGACTCACGTAACATTCTACTTATGTTTGATGAAGTGCAATGCGGTATCGCACGCACCGGCACTCTTTATGCCTATCAGCAATTGGGCGTTAACCCCGATATACTTGCCACAGCAAAGGGGCTTGGTGGAGGATTCCCGATAGGTGCATGTCTGGCCACCGAAGAAGTTGCTGGCGCGTTGGTGCCCGGAACTCACGGCAGTACTTTCGGAGGTAATCCGCTCGCAACGGCAGTTGGTAACGCCGTCATGGACACACTTAATAATGCTGATTTTCTCAAAAATGTCAGTGAGTTAGGGAGCTATCTAAAGGCTGAGCTTTCAATACTCGTCGCGCGTTACCCGCAGCTTCTATCCGACGTAAAGGGCCTAGGCCTGATGCTGGGTTTGTACTGCCTAACCGATGCAGGGCAATTAATTACACGCCTGCAGGAACAGAATCTATTGGTTGTTAAGGCTGGAGGGAATAGTGTGCGCCTATTGCCCGCTCTAAATGTCAGCAAGAAGGAGATAGACTCTGCTATAGAAATTATCAGTAAAGCATTGTCAGATATAGAAAATAACTAGACCTAAAACTAGAATTCACTACCAGCTTCGGCTGCGGGGTAAGCTATGCACTCAAAACAATCAATACATTCTGTAAAACGAACAGGACTCACCGGCGTGGCTATTCATTGCGGCGCTGTGCTCACCGCAATCATCGCCATCGCCCTTGGATCAGTCGCCATTGCTAAGCCTGACCCGCTCACATCGAGCCTAGCGAAGCTGAATAAAATCACACCCTCCTCAAGCGAGAAGCCGATGCCTCAATCCAAGCTTGCAAACAACGCACCTATTGTACCCTTTCAGGTCGAAATCTCTGACGCGGCGATCGAGGATCTCCAGCGCAGGCTTGCAGCTACGCGCATGCCTGATCAGATAGCAGATACCACATGGGAATATGGCACCGACTCCAGCTATCTGGCCGAGTTAATTGGTTATTGGCAGAACGACTTCGATTGGAAGAAGCAAGAATCTGAATTAAATCAATTCGATCAGTTCAAAACTGAAATCGATGGCTTAGATATGCACTTTATTCACCAGCGTTCCGAGAATCCCAATGCGATTCCTTTAATGATTGTTCACGGCTGGCCTGGATCAGTAGCCGAATTCTCGAAGATCGTAGGCCCTCTAACCGACCCCGTCGCCCACGGGGGAGATATTGCCGATTCGTATCATGTCATAGCGCCCTCACTTCCCGGCTTTGGCTTTTCAGAAAGACCCAATGAGCCAGGTTATAGCCCGGAGAAAATTGCGCATATCCTTGCCGGTCTCATGCAGCGCCTCGGTTATGAGCAATATGCAATCGCAGGCGGGGATTGGGGCGCAATCATCAATCGCTATCTTGCTAACAACTACCCTGAACGATTAATAGGTCTCCACTCAAATATGGTGTTAGCGGGCCCGCCAGCAGACGAAGCGCAGAGAGACGATGTCTCAGAGGCAGTAAGCAGCTTACGCAATGCGCGAACTGCTTATATGCTGAATGAAGTTGGCTATCAACGAATTCAGGGGACTAAGCCACAAAGCTTAGGTTATGGATTAAATGACTCGCCAACTGGACTGGCCGCATGGATCATAGAGAAGTTTCACGGCTGGTCCGACCTGCCGCAGGGCGCAGACGGCTATCTCGACGATTACTTCACCAAAGATGAGCTGCTGACCAATATCTCCATCTACTGGTTTACCGAGACCATTACCTCTTCTACGCGTATCTATTACGAAAACAGTAAGACCCCAGTCGCCAAGCCGATCGAGTATATCGATGTGCCAACTGGGGTCGCCGTCTATCCCGCAGAGATCTTTATAACGCCAAGATCCTGGGTGGCGGCAGCGTATGATTTGCGTCACTACTCCCTAATGGAGGAAGGCGGACACTTCGCGGCGCTGGAACAGCCCGAGAGCTACATAAACGAGCTAAACATATTTTTCCGCCTACTTCGTTAAGACCCTCCCATAAAGTAAATGGAGCTATTTTATAAGAACCGACGGACAAGTATCAGCAGCCTGGGATAATAACAATGACTGAGAATACACAAACACAAACCACTAAAATGAAAGGCGTTCTCGCCTGGATCGAAAAGTCTGGAAACAAGCTGCCCGATCCGGTCTTCATCTTTCTCTATTGTATTGCTGCTGTTATCGCTATAAGTGTAGTGGCGGCCTTATTTGGCGTGTCCGCAGCCCATCCTACACAGATGGATACGGCAGGAAATGCCATAATAATAAGTGCTGAGAGTTTGCTCTCTGCAGGAAATATCCAGCGT
>Ga0209091_10003576_pt1 | contig 12440 bp, 14 predicted proteins | sample ArcticOcean_MG_C_6_FD_187438 | JGI IMG/M metagenome (GOLD analysis project Ga0209091, IMG submission 187438) | Marine microbial communities from western Arctic Ocean - ArcticOcean_MG_CB8_128 (SPAdes) (version 2) | ecosystem: Environmental > Aquatic > Marine > Oceanic | place: Arctic Ocean...
TGTTATATCTGTCAATAATCAGCTAACACTCTGATATCATTACATACAGCATACCCCAGATAAGCATCAGTTATTACTCATATCTTTTAGTATGGCGCTTGTAATGCCGCATGTGAGTACTGACCAAAATGCTGAGTTGGTGATCTGGGATGGTGTTGAGTTTGGTTAATCACGCTTCATCACTGGCGTAACTTCTAGGTGTCCCATTTCCAGAATTGGGTCAAATGCAGCATCTAGAGCCTCAAAGGTATCAGCCTCACACACAATGAACAGAGTATGCTCTAACCTGTTTGAATATTGAGCATGAACTTTCACACCATGATTTCCAAGATTAGCTAATGTTTCCTTGAATAGTGGGCCTTTTTCAGGGTGATGTGTCTGACAAGTTGAATAGTCGTGTGACGACTGGATCATAAATAACATTACAAGTGTCCTTTTATTGGTTGGTTGAAAGACCAGCTTATTGTTAAAGATTGTGAAAAGCTAGCCTATTTGGCCTTCTCTAGCCATCCACTACAGCGCCAAACATCTGTCCCACATCGTACTGCCGGTGGTGAGGAGACAGGGTACGAATGGACAATAAGTGTTATCGGATTACTTGTGTTTTGCAAGCTTTCTAATATTGTAGTAAACTTATATTTTATTTATTAATATTTGAAAGTATATTTTCATATGGATAGTAAGCTAGCATCTAGAAAACTTGGTTATGGATTTTCTTCTCAACATCAAGAAATCCCATTATCTGATTTTGTTGTTAATGCAAAAAAAGAACTAGAAGCTGTACCAGAATTTGATCCTTGGCGGTTAATTTCAGTAGAAAGAAAAAAGAAAAGGTTATTTGATAACCAAAGCAAAGAAGATGCAGCTAATGATGAAAAAGCATTTTCCAAAGAATATAAAAAGACTCTTCAAGAATACTTAAAATTTGCTGATTTTTATAAATCCACAATAGATGGTGATTTTAGTAAAGGTACACGTGCTGCAATTAGTAATTGGCAAAAAAGCATAGATAAAGAGGGGACAGGGTATCTTACAAAAAAACAAATAAAGCTTCTCAAGCAGCAATTTGGTAGTTATTTGGGTTATAATTACCCAAAAGAAATGAGAAATCTAGCAACATGGGATTTATCATTATCAGATTTAAGGTATCCCACAAGCATTAAATTAGCAGTAGAACATCTACTAAAGATGGATAGTGAAAGAGAGCGCCTCAGAGCACTTTTGGCAGCGGGTGAGATTACAAATAATGAAGTTCAAAGGCTTTGGTGGCAAAAATATAATGCTTTTGCTTGGTGGCGAGATACTCAAACACGATCTATAGATGTTGTGTATGGTGATACACCCACATTTAATAGGTTCTGGCATTTTTGGATAAACTATTTTCCTATAAATGTTGACGCTTGTGAGGCAGAGTTATTTGGCAGCTATTATCTTACTATTAGAAAAAATATGGCCTCAAACTTTAGTGAATTACTTTATGATGCTATTTGGCATCCAGCAATGCAGGTTTATTTATCAAATCAAGATAGTACTGGACCCAATTCGCAACGAGCTAGAGATATTAAGAAAAATAAAGAAAATAAAATTGCTGCAATTAATGAAAATTTAGCACGTGAATTATTAGAATTATTTACTTTAACTCCTGCGGCAGGCTATTCACAGGATGATGTAAATGGTACTGCTTATATTTTGACCGGGTGGGGGCAAATTTTTGATGATAAACCTACGAAAAATTACTTTAAAGATTATCAACATGAACCTGGCACTCATAATGTAATTGGAAAAAAATATAGAGGTAAACCATCAGAGAAATTGAAAGCGCTATGCATTGATCTTGCTGTGCACCCTATGACTGCTCGCCATGTTGCATATAAATTATGTTTACATTTTATTGATGATACACCTCCCAAAGAAGCAATCGAATTTATTGAAGAAGTTTACAATAAATCATCTGGGGATTTAGTAAAAGTTCATCAAGCAGTAGTAGATGCAGTAATAAAGTATGGTGATAATTCAACGAAATTTTTACAACCTGAAATTTGGTTTTTTAATGTTCATAAAGCTGCAGGTGGAGGGCTTCCATTATCTTTTCAGGGAAATACTGACAATAGTTATGGTTATCAAACAAATAATATTTTGTATGAAATGGGTCACTTAAATTGTCGTACACCCCAACCAAATGGTTGGTCTGATCTCGCTGTTGATTGGTTAACTCCAGAGATGATGGATAGAAGAGTTCGATATATAATTCAACTTTCACCAAAGCTTGAATATGAATTAAAATTTGACCCTGATGAATATGCAATCAATTTTTTTGGAAAAGGTAGCCCAGAAGCTGCTGAAGTAAAAGTAGCATCTACTTTTACGAGTGCATGTTTAAAAATATTTTGTCACCCCAAGTTTATGAGGACATAAAATGAAACGTAGAAATTTTTTAAAAGGATCTTTGGGTACTTTATATATGATGGCAAGTCCAAATATGGCTTTCCCGAATGTAAAGCTATCAGACAAACGATTGTTGGTTGTTCTATTAAGGGGAGGCTTAGATGGCTTGGCAACAATACCACCTTTGGGTGACAAAAACTTGTCTAAAATTAGAAAAGATGTTCTGGTCAAAGGCGCTAATAATTTGGATGGGTTTTTTGGCATACATCCAAACTTAAAATTTTTAGAAACCGAATATCAAACAGGTAATGCTGCTTTTGTTCATGCTACATCATTTCCATACACTGGGCGTTCACATTTTGATGGTCAAAACATAATGGAAACAGGATCAGAACAGGCATATGCAGTTACGTCTGGATGGGTGGGCCGTGCTATGAATGCAGCTGGATTTTCTTCACTTGCGGTATCGCTGCCTATACCAATTATTTTGAGGGGCAATGAAGTAAACAGTAATTATTTTCCAACAAATTTTGCTAAGGCCTACAAATCTCATTACGCTGATGTTGAAAGAATGTGGCAATCAGATAGTCAATTGAATGGAATGTTGAAAGATATTTCATCTCGTGAAAAGCGTATGTCAGGACGTGGTAATACAATAGAGTTAGTTTCATTTGCGGCAAAAGAAATGCATAAGCCTAATGGTCCTAGAGTTGGTTTGTTGGAAATTGATGGCTTTGACACACATGCGCTGCAGGGCAATGAACAAGGAGATCACGCAGAGTTATTGGAAGATTTAGATAATATTCTTAAAAGTTTTAAAAGAGATATGGGTCCATTATATAATGATACAGCTATTATTACTGTAACAGAATTTGGTAGAACTGCATTTGAAAATGGAACTCAAGGAACGGATCATGGTTGGGCTAGTTCTATGATATTAGCTGGTGGTCTTATTAAGGGCAAACAGGTTGTTTCAGATTGGCCAGGCTTAAGTAATCGTAATTTGTTTGAAGGCCGGGATTTAAAAATGACAATCGATGCACGGGATATTTATGCGGAAGTAGTTAAAACAGTTTTTGATTTAGATGATGACGTAATTTCTGAACATGTCTTCCTTGGTTATAAACCTAAGAAATATTATGGTCTCCTTAAAAAATCGTAACTTTTAATTTCTTTGGAAATATTTCTACAAGAATTTTTCCAATGCATCGGTGCCGAACGTTCAAACGTTTGCTTCAGCACGTCTTTACATATCGGTGGGCAGCGCGCCTGAGACCTTCATTTGTCTCAGAATAAAAGTGGTTGCCGTAGTTTTTACGATCTTCAGCCTAAGAAGGCTCTGCATGATGAACTGCTCTAGGCTTTCGGGGTCTGTGGCCGCAACTTTTAAGATGTAATCGAAGTCGCCTGTGATGGATGAACATTCCAACACTTGTTCACTGGTATCAATGAACGTCTGAAATTTATCAATCGAGGCGGGGTCGTAATCAACAAGGGAAATCTGAATGTGGGCAAGGGCACGCAGGCCTAGCTTTTTACCATCCACGATTGCAGCGTAACGGGTGATATAGCCGTCGTCCTCAAGACGCTTAACACGCCTCCAGCAGGGGGACGCAGACAGGCCTACCGCATCGGAGAGCATTTGCGTGCTGGCACGCCCATCGCGCTGAAGTTCTTTCAGGATTAATTTCTCATATCGATCAAGCAAAATTTCACCTATATTTTGAGCTAAAGTATAGTAACTCACCTACTATAGCGAATTATGGATTAAAATAAAAGATTAATTCTTTATATTCGACATTATCATCCTCAAAATTCTGGAGAATGCAGTGAAGAAAAAGTCATCCCAATGAGCTCTCAAACCCATGTCTACCAATCCATTGCACGCGCCACCAAAGACCATGGCACGACGAAAATGTTCGGTCTGATGGGAGATGCGAACCTGTTCATGGTCGACAGCTTTGTGCGCGAATGTAACGGAAGTTTTATTCCTGCAGCTCACGAAGGAAGCACGATTTTGATGGCGGCGGCATATGCACATGTTTCGGGAAAAACCGGCGTTGCAACGGTCACGCATGGACCAGCTCTAGCCAATTGTGTGACCGCCCTGACCGAGGCCACCAGAGGGCATACGCCGATGGTCATTCTGGCTGGTGATACACCGGTAGATAACCCGCGCCACTTGCAAAGCATCGATCAGCGTGAACTTGTGAAGGTGACAGGCGCGGGGTTCATTCAGCTTCGCGCGCCCGCAACTGTGACAGAAGATGTGGCGCAGGCCTTCTACCGTGCGCGAGTTGAACGCCGTCCGATTGTGCTGAATATGCCTGCAGATTTCATGTGGCAGGAAACGGACTACGCCATAAAAATTCTTGATGTCTTTACAAAACCTGGTGGGGTCGCAGAAGGAGACACCCTTGATAATGCGATTGGTATGATCGCCTCTGCGCGACGTCCATTGATTTTGGCGGGCGGTGGTGCAATTCACGCCCGCGATGCGTTGGTCCGTTTGGCGGATCGGCTAGAAGCGCCCCTTGCGACCACATTGCGCGCCAAAGGTTTGTTCAACGACCACCCGTATAACATCGACATTTTTGGCACGCTTTCCACGCCCGCGGCCTATGATTTGATCGCTCAATCCGATTGCATCATTTGCTTTGGCACTGCGCTGCATGATTTCACGACAGATCGTGGCAAGCTGATGAAAGACAAACGGATCATTCAAATTGACGTTGAACCGACCGCCATTGGCGGCGGCTTGCATCCTGATGCGGCCCTTGTCGCGGACGCTGGCTTGACGGCCAAGACCATATTGTATTGGCTAGATGCGGCTGAAGTTCCGGCAAGCGGGTTCACCCGCGAACTGGATACGGCAACGCTTACGGCGCATGTGTTTGGATCAGGCAAGGCTTCAGAAGGCTTCGTAAACTATGTGGATTCGCTGACGCGGCTAGAAGATGCTTTGCCCAAAGATCGCGTGTTGGTCAGCGATGGGGGGCGTTTCATGACCGAGGTGTGGTGCCGCATTTCCGTCCCCAATCCACGCAGTTTCGTGGGCACTGTAAATTTTGGCTCAATTGGGTTGGGGTTGCAAACTGCTGTGGGTGCTGCCGTTGCCGCACCAGATCAACCCGTGGTGTTGTTTAGCGGAGATGGCGGTTTCATGATGGGTGGGATTAACGAATTTAACACCGCTGTGCGCCTCGGCCTTGATCTAATTGTGATCATCGCAAACGACTCTGCCTATGGGGCCGAACACATCCAGTTTGTCGACCGCAAGATGGACCCAAGCTTGACAGAATTCGCCTGGCCGTCCTTTGCCGAAATCGCCAAGTCTCTTGGGGGTGAGGGGTATGAGGTACGTTCAAACGAGCAGCTTGATGAGGCGTTGAAGGCCCTTGAAAATCGCACCGGTCCATTCTTGATCGAGCTTCGCCTAGACCCTGCTGACGTCCCTGCAATGCGCATCTGATAACATCTTCTCCTGACAGGGCTCTGTCGGGGGGACACTGTCAGAAGAAATGTGCTTGTTGGGAGCTTCGAGACTGGTTAGAGTTAGTCTGACATCACCCGTGTCGGCCATGCCGGCACCATTGGGCTGCACAATCCGAGCTTCTTTCTGGACCCCGAAATTTTGTCGATTGGTGCGTCCATTATGGCGCGTATAGCTGAGCGTCGTCTAACGTCTTAAGGAGACATGATATGAACCCACTTGATTTGCCATTTGACATTGATGAAATGCTGGCTGGGCTCAAGCCCTGGATCGAATGCGAAAGCCCGACGTACGATGCCGCCGCAGTCAACCGCATGATGGATATTGCAGCCTATGACATGGCCACGCTGGGTGCGCTTGTTGAACGCATTCCGGGTCGCTTGGGGTTTGGTGGCTCGGTACGTGCTCGTTTCCCACACCCTGATATGGGTCGAGTGCCGGGTATCTTGATCGCGGGACACATGGATACCGTGCATCCCATTGGTACGCTAGAGGTGCTCCCGTTCAGACGTGAAGGGGATATTTGCTATGGTCCCGGCCTGATGGACATGAAGGGTGGCAATTACGTGAGTTTGGAAGCTATCCGTCAAATGATCTTCGCGGGGCTGCAAACGCCGTTACCGGTCACAGTACTCTTCACTCCTGATGAAGAGGTCGGCACGCCCTCAACGCGTGATCTGATCGAGGCAGAGGCTGCGCGAAACAAATACGTACTGGTGCCGGAACCGGGCCATGAAGATGGCGGCGTGACCATTGGGCGCTACGCAATCGCACGCTTTAACCTTCGCACTGTGGGTCAGCCCAGCCATGCAGGTGCCCGATTAAAAGACGGCAAGTCTGCGATTGCTGCCATGGCACGTAAAATTGTTGAAATTGAAGACATGACTGGTCCTGATTGCACCTTTAGCGTTGGGGTTATTCATGCCGGACAATGGGTAAACTGCGTATCGTCTTTTTGTGATGCTCAGGCGTTAAGCATGGCAAAGAAGCAAGAAGACCTTGATGACGGAGTGGCGCGAATGCTGGCTCTGCAAGGCGTGGCAAATGGTGTTGAATTTCAGGTTTCACGGGGCGTTACCCGGCCTGTGTGGCATCCAGACGAGCCTGGCACGCGAGAAATCTTCGAGGTAGCAGAAGATATCGCGAAAGAATTGGGCTTCGAAATGAAGGGCCGGAGTCAAGGCGGAGGTTCAGATGGAAATTTCACGGGGGCAATGGGGATTCCGACGCTCGATTCGCTAGGTGTGCGGGGACAGGGTCTTCATACCCTCAATGAACATATTTACGTCGACAGCCTTTTAGAACGCGCACGGTTGATGGCCGGATTACTGATGCGGCTGAGTTGATCTGAGCCGGGCAGGGCGCTGACCTAGCATCTTGAAATGACAAGACGCAGCCCTTTTTGATACTTTAGGGTGCCTGGACGCAGTGGGTTCTGCAGTTAGGATTAGACATAGGAATTAAAAAGTATTTAACATAGAATATGTAAGTATAAATGTGTTATCCATATCTTAATATCAAAAACTATTACAAATATAATAATATTAAGATGTAAACTATATGAATCAATCAAAAACTGTCTTTAGCAAAGAAAATAATTCACGATTATTCTTGCTATGCTTTGCCGTATGGATTCATGCTGCAAGCAGCTTACTAGCTGCAACTACCCTGCCAAGCGCAGTAAGAGAATTTGGTGGTGGTGATTTGATTGGATGGGCTTTTACCTTATACTTACTAGGCTCAATTCTGGCTGGTTCTTCATCAGCATTGTTACTTAATTTTTCTGGATTAAGGTCGGCATTAAGTGCTGGAGCATTAATTTATTTGGTTGGATGTTTAATATGTGCCAGCTCCGTAACCATGTATGTAGTTTTGGTTGGGAGGCTTTTACAAGGTGTTGGAGGTGGATATCTTGTCGCTTTGGCTTTTATCGCAATTCGACATTGGTTTGACCCAGGCTTAATGCCAAAAGTTATGGCTCTAATTTCTGCTGTTTGGAGTATGTCTGCATTTGCTGGACCACTCGTTGGTGGAACATTCTCAACCTTTGGAAACTGGCGGCTTGCATTTTTGGTAGTTGCCGCTCAAGCCATTATTTTTATAATACTGGCAAGAAAAATAACCCCAAAGACCAAAATCAGTGAAACTAAGGATAATAAAAAAATTCCATTATTTCGCTTATTCTTAATTTCCACTTCTGTTTTAATGATTGCTTTTGCCGGAATAAATGTTCACTTAATAATATCGCCACTTCTTTGTATTTTAAGCCTAATTTTTTTCTTGATAACTCTGAGAATTGATAGACATGAAGGCTCCTTAAACAAAACACGCATTTTTCCATCTAATCCATTTAATCTATCGACACGAAAAGGAGCAGGCTTACTTTTAATATTGATGACGTCAATCGCTTCCCAATCTTATATGGTTTATGGCCCCCTACTCCTTGAAACAATTCACTTAATAACCCCCTTAATTGCAGGATATATGATAGCATTTGAAGCCGTATGTTGGGGGTTGGCTGCAGTGGTGGTAGCATCGATTAAAGTGCCTAATGAAGGCTTAAATATTAAAATTGGTATTTTTTCATTATTAATAGCTTTAGTGGGTCTAGCATTTTTTATCGAAAACGGACCAATTTGGGTAATTCTAATATTTGGTGGGCTTCAAGGTGCTTGTTTTGGTATAATGTGGGCATTTCTTGTTAAAAGAATAAACGAGAGCGCTCTGGAGAATGAAGAAAATATAACAGCTTCATCAATTCCAACTATTCAACAGGTAGGATTTGCATTTGGAGCGGCCTTGACGGGTGTTGTCGCAAACGCTTTTGGGCTAGGTGCAGAAGTATCCGTTTCAAGTGCCAAAGCAGCATCTTTTTGGATGTTTATATGTTTTATACCATTTGCACTTATTTCATGTATCGCTGGAATGCGTCTAGCACGTTAATTAGTGTGGGGGCGCCTTTTAAATCAATGACTTAGCTAAGGTCACCACATTGGTGTAACCTCTGCGGGTTCCATATGGGTTCCAAAACGCTATAACCACAGCGAGCTCGAAGGGCGCAATTACTAGGAGAGAGCGTTCCACAAAATCTAGCTGTTCGCTTATTACATTAACCAGACTTTTACATTCAAAGACAAACAAACCAAAAAACGTTTACTATTTAACCCAGGGGAAGAGTGCTTCGACCTGTTGGCGGCCAAGCTTATTCAATGTTTTTATATTATCTGTATAAATCTTCTCAGGGTCCACAACGTGAGCGAGGGCTTTAGTCATTTGAGCTTGACGCAGAAGGTGTATGGTTGGATAGGGTGAGCGATTAGTAAAGTTGCTAAGATCGTCAGTAGCTGCACCCTCAAATTGATATTGGGGATGAAATGATGCTAATTGCACATGCTCTGTCAGTTCTGCCTGCTCCAATAGCTGCTGAAACCAATCGAGTAAGTCGAGGTAATCATCGAACACTTCTAGGCCTTGGGTAAACATGAGCAAGCTAGTTGCAACGTCATTTTCGTCAGCCCCTAGCAGGCGCTGTAACTCATTCACATAGAACTGCTTTAATTGTGCATCGGTGGTGGCATCACAGATGGCATAATACACTTGGTCTTGGGCTATGACGCTATGGGAAAACGGGCATAGATTTAATCCTACTACCATTTGCTCAAGCCATCGACGGGTGTTTTTGATTATGTCTTGGTGAGCTATTGATAATGTGTTAGGGCCAAACTTATTGATACGATGGATCCTTTCTTTTTTGCATAATTCACCCTTTTTTTGCCAAAAAAAGAGTTGCGACTGTTAAACGCCCTTTGTAATGAGAAGTTTCAAATAAGAAAGGCTAAAATATGGATCTGTCCATCCTGAATGCGTCAGCGTCGCCAATTCCAGCACATGCTTATGCCGCATTCTTTGCAGTGCTTCTGGGTGGTGTACAGCTATCAAGGCCAAAGGGCACAAACATCCATAAATATCTTGGATATGCTTGGGTTGTCCTGATGTTGTGGGTAAGCATCAGCAGCTTTTGGATTCAAACAATTAGGGTAATTGGACCCTTCAGCCCCATCCACTTTCTATCTATCTTTACGATTTGGTCTATTTTTGAAGCAATCAGATCAGCCAAAAATGGTAATATCAGGCGTCACAAACTAATGATGAAGTTGCTATACATCCTGGCACTAATTGTAACTGGGCTCTTTACACTGCTCCCTGGGCGCACAATGAATGCCGTGTTGTTTGGCTTGTAAGTGATGCATATCAAGTTCGTGTGGGGCACCAATAACATTTAATTAAACTAACGGGGGTTAACAACTTCACCACGATTATAGCCACAGTGATGCCCTTGAAAATTAGCACCCCAGGCGGAAAGCGCATCTATTGCATCCTGTTTTGCGTTTCCAAGGCATAGCACACTTTCAATATCAACTTGCTCAAAAACCTCTGTAGCAATTGGACTCGCTCCGTGATTTGCTAAACGCACCATCATACTATCGCTGTCAATGAAAGATTCAATTAAAGTTGCTTGACTGCCATCTGCAGACACGTGCCATTCGTAGCTAATGCTGTTTTCCTCTTTAAGGTCATAAACGTATTTTGATGCACGATCTCTAGCCCATTCTTTAAATCCATCTGAATTTTTTATGCTGCATTGAATTATTAAAACCATACGGTCTGAGTGTGAATTTAGCTTAGTCATATTTTTTTCCCCTTAGTTAGGTATTCCAAAAGTTATACTTCATGAATTAAAGGAAGTATAACCCGTGTCACATATTTTGTACACATCGATAGATCACTCATCAATTGACAGGTACCATTAATTTTTACTAAAACTAATAAGTTCAACTGAGGAGAAATAGTAGATGACAAGTCGTATAGTAACTGATTTTCAGCTCTCTATTAAGGAAGGAAAGCTTGAAGATTTTAAAGCATTCATAAACCTCATGATTGAGGTGACGGACATAAACGAGCCCGACACTTTAGTCTATGAATGGTATATAAATGAAGATGGCAGCGAGTGTCACCTAATTGAGAACTTCAAAGACTCTGAAGCATTCATGGCTCACTTGGAGAATGTCAGTCATATGTTTGATACGCTTTTTCAATTTTCAACTATGACTAGAGCCAAAATATATGGGAGGCCATCGGATGAGCTAAAACAATCTCTTGACCCCTTGGGTGTCGAATATTTTGATAATTTTAATGGTGTGACTCGATAAATCGTATTGTACACAGCTTGTCACACATTTGGTACACATCGATAGATCACTCATCAATTGAAAGACAGTATAGCACGTATGAATATACAAGAAGGAATGACCGTAAGTAATTCTTTAAGGTACTTTCCGTCTGTGTGGGGGCACCATTTACAATATTATTCGCAAAGCTAAATATGGAGTAAGATTAAATACAACAATTAATATTTCAAAGTGAACCAACGACCTTGGAATAGTTGCGTACAACCGATCTGATTGCTCACCCATAAGGGTATCCAAAACCTTCTTAACAAAACCTTTGAAAACTGTAATTTTCAAATACCCAATTATCAACAGGACAATGTTGATCAAAAGCATCCAACCTATCAGGTCAGTTATTTGTGCTAAAGTCATAATGTTTTCTCCATTTTGTGATACATCCAAGGTATCACAAAATGAATGTACTTAACAGATTTTTAAACTATTACTTTGGATTGGTGAGCCATTCCTTCGGTTGTAGCGTCGTCCTCGGACTTCCTGATGCGATGGGAGAGTGTATAAAGTTCAGCACCCCTAAAGTGGCTCTCGCCTGTGGTTTTCCCTAAAAAGAGAGCCAAGAAGCGGTTAACTATAAATATAGCTACACCTGCTGCTGCCAAACTGATTGCTAATACTGCTAATATTTCCATTTTTAAGCCATTCCCACACTTGTTTGCTGTAATTACGAACGCTCAGATAACACAAGAATAAAAATACTCAAGAGCAAATATAGGGTTTATGGTCTTCTGTTAGTTTTTACTGTTTTCTTATAGTCCAAATTCCTTATTTTACTGGCTTAATGGCATGAAATGGCCTGTGAGACTCTCTAAGTCAAAAAATTAGTTTTTTGATGGCCTTAATTAACGGTATTGTTTAGTTTACTCAGGAGTGGTCTAAATCTTTGCACATTAAGATATAATAGCCACCGTCTTTTGATCCTGGAAAAGGTATTACCGGCCTACGGTCTATTTCGACATAATTATTTTTTTTATAAAACCCAAGCGCAATAGTATTTTCGTCCTCCACTTGTAACGCTATTTTACTCACACCAGTATTTTTCGCTATAGATTCCACTTCACTTAATAAATGTTTAGCATAACCCATACCTCTATATTCAGGTAAAATAGAAATAGCCTGCAAAAGCCAACATCCGCTCGCACGCTTTTCAAGCTCTATTATTGGATGAAAATATTTTGGGATAGTGTCAAAATACTGAGCAACACCTGGACATAGATCTATAGGCCAAGCTGGCAAGGTCAGAGGTGCGAGTCCCGGACCCGTTGGAGCTGCCATTGCTTAAGGATTGGCTTCACTAGTCCGTCGTCCATGCTTTAGAT
>Ga0209091_10003584_pt1 | contig 12430 bp, 8 predicted proteins | sample ArcticOcean_MG_C_6_FD_187438 | JGI IMG/M metagenome (GOLD analysis project Ga0209091, IMG submission 187438) | Marine microbial communities from western Arctic Ocean - ArcticOcean_MG_CB8_128 (SPAdes) (version 2) | ecosystem: Environmental > Aquatic > Marine > Oceanic | place: Arctic Ocean...
CATGGATACGCCAATTGCTTTGACTCGCGCATCTATGAGTCTCAAGCCACCACCAGAGTCCTGTGTCTCCAACGAAAATTTGTCGACGTACGGTGATACGCCGAAAAATAACTCGTTTGTATCGCTCACGGGAAGTATCATAGCTCCTCCCCCGCTTTGATACGGCGCGAAGCCTCCAATTGCGAATAAAACTTGAAACTGTTCGCCTGTGCACGGCTTACAAAAGATCCAAGTGGTTGGGCATAAGCACCAAGGATCGCACGCGAAAACGTCTGCCACCTCATCTGATGAAGTACCGTTGCGCGTGACGTTGGTTTGTGACGAATTTACTGATACTTGACGCTTGAAAGTTTTGATGACAGTTTCCACAGAGAAGCGCTTTTTCACTTTCTCGTGCAACTCATCGATTACAATGGTCTGACTCAGTGTATGGTCGTCCGTAATATTTATCGAAAAATCAGGTAATCTTGAGCATTTTTTGTTGAAGTTCGGGATAAGTAAAGAGGATATAATTTGGACTTCTCCGTTGAGCGCTAGTTGCGGATCCCCGATAATCTGCCGCATCTGAGTTGTATTGTCTTGTTCGAGAACTTCTACGTAAACCTTTCTCTCAACATTTTCGGAATCGGTATCAAATACGTCCTCCCTGTTAAATCGATTGCACGTATCGCTTCCTGTTGCATCGTTCAGAGTTTGAAAACAGTTTACGTTTTCGTCCAAGTTGTGCGCATCTAGAGAAACGTACGATTCCTGCTACAAATCCGTGTCTCTTTGAAGATGGTTGAACCAAATATTACGCATGATTATATCGTACAGCACTTCGTCGACCATGTTGTCATCTTCAATATCAATAAATAATGACGACGTTGTGTTCACTCCATTTGTTGCATTAGACGTTATTGTAATATTCATGTCAACACCCGATAAGGTGGAAATCATAGGCAAATCGTGAGCGACGAGTACTATGACATCACTCCATCCCGATCGCAGCTCCGGAGATAGTCCCAAATAAGCTAGAAGGTTTCGATATACGAAGGTAAACGGGATTCTCTCGAGCCTGTCTGATAAACTCAAACCCAACTCTGCCGTCGGTGGACTCAATAGTTCATCCGTTACCATCAATATGCCATTATTTGACGATATGATTTGTAAAACTGAAGCAGAATTCAGCATGCCGCGCACTTTCATAATATTTTCACCCTTTCGTTTCGTTACTTTCAGTTTCTTTGCAATCGGATTTCCCACAAACACGTTCCCAGGTCGTCTGAGCACTGGATATGAGAGGTAACTATCCAATAACTCAAAATTAACTTCAGCCGTCACGTCCTTGGCGGCAGATTCGAGCGCCATCGCGTCTGGTTCTAAAATTCGAAACGTGTTGTACGTGATAATTTGCTGCGTGATGAGTTTCAATAGAGCTCTCTCGTCATCCGTAGCGTTGAAAATATTCAAAGGCGTGAGCAAATTTTGAACGTTCAAGTATCTTAGCGCGCCCCGAAACGCCGCATTTGTGGGTACCAGAACACCAATGACGGATCTCGTCTTGTCGCCGCTATTCGTATTTGATGAGGAAATGGCCGGAAGTTCCTGCTAAGAAAGTCAATGATTTGACTTTCGCTTCGCAACAAATTTGTATACAAAGAGACTCTGGCGTTCTTTTGTAACAGAAACACCGGGTCGAAGAATTTCGACGCCGGACTCTTTTCTACGCGCATTTCTATGAGAGGGAGGCGCGAAACGATCATTAATAAGCCATCTGCGGTACGGATATCTTCCACAAGTATAAAATCGTCTCCGCCGTAACTTTGAGCGAACGATATCATGGCTCCGGAACTCGCTTTCAACTGCTGAAAAGATGAAACGAGAAACCTCAACACTATATTCTTTAACTGATCTTGATTAGATTCGTCTTTGAAAAGCATCGATTTTGTGAGAGATGTTTCCGCAAACAGTTTTCTCCAAGCCTCGTTCGTTGGTATTAACATGGTCCGAGCCGAGCCGGCGTTCTGAAAGATCTTCACGTTCCCGAAAGCGACATATAATGCTTCCAGCGTAACAGAAACATCTTCTGCGAACGCACTTTTTTCGAGAAAGTCATACAATGATGGTAGTCTTTGCGTTGCGAGCAAATCCTGCGCATTGAATAAATCGATGATTAGGTCATCGATCGCGTGCACCGTCACGGAATCGTTGCACGTCGGATACGATGATATCACTTTCGCGTTTGTTACGTAAATTTCCCTCTTTTGACTTTCACGATTGACTACGCGAACGTCAGCTCTCTTTCGATGCCCGTCTTCCCATTCATCAAACGAACGTCCATCGATGAAATCCTTAGAGTGTATTCTTCTTTCGAATCGATGCCTCTTGGCCAACTCGCACAAGAGCATATCGTCGTCAAATACGGTTGAAATCCCACACGCATGTCTCAACACATATCGTTCAAACGCTCGATTTGTCGGCGCAAAAATCGTCCGATACGATTGACCTCTTCCGTTACAAGTCAAGCCCTTCGTTGCTAACAATAATGCCCTAAAGACGCTGAAATCGTGCGCTGTATTCGTCTGTTCGTATTGTATCTGTTCGACGAAAAGGTCAAGATTTTGATCTTTGCATGGAAAAAAGGGGGCGTTTTTCACTCGCAGCTGCTGACGATATTGACGATGATGCTGTTGCTGTTGCTGTTGCGATGGTGGTGGTGGCGAAAAAGAGGCGTAATTCACCCGACCGGCAATCTTCTTTAAGAGAAGAACGTAAAGGAGAAGAGGAAGGCGAGGAGACATTTTTACGCGAGCATGCTCATGCGTTTTTGAAATGTGTGTTGTTGAAAAGACTGAAAACCAGCGTGCGTTTTGTCATTTATTACACAGCAAAAAATCTTTTCAAACACTCTACTACGTCACACTGATCCCCTAATAATATTAGTAGTAGTATCACCATGTTCGCGAGCACAACAAGAGTCTTAACGACGGAAAGCCGAGTCCACCCAACCATACGGTGGAAATCTAATAACGCTACGAGAGTGGCGAAAATCAAAGCGTCGTCATCAAATCTAGAAGGCGCAGAAAGCGTTCAGTTAGGAACGGCGAAGTTACCTGCAGACATTAACGTCGAAACTTTCTCATCTTCGCTTTTCCAGTGGGCAACGACTCTAACGACGAGCGGTCAGAACATGCCGTTTGTCCTGCCACAAAAAATAGATAAAACTGAAACTGGATTCGAGATGGATTTCTTGAAATCTAATCCGAACGACCCTGGCTCGTTCGTCAGCGTTGGTACGATTGAAGCGAAAGTAGAGGAGATTGATGACGGTTCGAAGATTCTGTTTTTGAGAGGCTACGGCGATGTGAGAGTGCCGAAAAAGCTGGTGGACGTTCCAATTGTCATGCAAACCATGCCAAATGCAATCAAACGAGCTATCACAGTCTCTATGCCATGATAGATTGAGAAGGAATTATCTTATTTGCTTAGCGTGTATTACCAAATAGTTTCGAAAAAGCGTATCGTATAACTTAGTAGAGATTCTTTCGTCTGGTAAGTCGTTTGTGTTACAAAACGACCCTTTGATTCTCAATAGGAACGCAATAAAACTTTTCAGTTTTCGCGCTTGTGTTTGCTGTGTCGTTGCTATCTTTTACTTTACCGAAGATGCTTGGCACACTGGAACGGTGCGCGTGCACGGTTCGTAAAAGAAGCTCACCTCGCGCCGTGAGCGCTTTGAGTGCTCGTTTTGCGCTGGAGGCGTCATCGCCAATGAACTCTACGATATCGGATTCGCTCGCATTCAAGCGTGCGGAAACATATCGCGTAATCTCTCGCTCGATGTTTGGATCGCTTTCACAGATATTCATCGCGTCGTCGTCATCCGCGTTGTTGCCGTAATCTTCCGCGATGAGTTGGAATGAACGCTGGATTTTCTCCCCCGAAGTTTTAAATCCAAACGAAGAGCACTCTTTACTATTCTTCGCGAGCACTTTGAATGCCCATTTGGCATCGGAAGGATTGCTCACTTCATCGAGTTCTGCCAATGATACCATATCAATATTGTTTGTAATCATGCCTGAAACGTAAGCCAGCATAGAAGCAGCATTGATCGCGTGTACGGGCAAAATCTCTTGCGTGACACCGTTGGCAATTGCAGTCACTTCTCCTTCTGAACTTTTCTCTGCAAACATATCGTTGAAAATTTCAATTGCCCTTTTACGAATTTCGATGATAGGTTCGCCGACACTATCGTTACGTGCACGGCGTTCTTCGTTGAATCGTATTTGCGTAAACTTCTTCGTAAACTTTCGTTTGCCTCCCATCGCCAATCCCACATTTTCGCCATTCTCGCGATAAGCGGGTGGAAGAGCAGAAACGCGGGCAGGAACTCCGGCGGTTTTTCTGCGCGATGTGGTCGCGCCGCGTGATGCCTCGAGCCACTCTAAATTGTCTCGCATACCCGCGCGCTCTTTCTCTATGATTTTTCTCAATTCGGCATCATCGTCGTCTACCGGTTCCAGTGCGGCTTTACATTTCTCACAGAACCAATCGCCGTCTGGAATTTTCTTTAAAGGTGGTTTTAAACAGAATATGTGAAAACCGCAATCACATCCATCGCACAAGAGCACTTCATCTTCGCGATCACCGCCTTGGCATATTTCACATTTGACTTCGTCCAAGACTAACCATTCGGATGGATCCAAATTTACTGATGGTTTCTCAGAATCCGGCGCCTCCTCACCCTCCTTTGTAGGATCCACTTTTACTGCAGCTGTTGCTTTCTTCTCGTAATCCTTTTCCATCTCCTTCTCGGCATTCCGTCCCTCATCTTTTTCTCCAACTTCTTTTTCGTCATTGTCGTCATCGTCAACACCGGCAGCAGTGCCGTCGAAATCATCGTCAATATGGTCTTTTTCGACGTCCATATTGTTGTTGTTGTCATTGTTGTTCGTTGCGGTAATGATGGTTCCAACTTCCATTTTCCCATAATCATTCTTCTCTGCCGCGTTAACTCTGTCACCGTCTCTATTCTCCGGAGCAATAATATTTTTCCGACTTTCAAAACTGTTGTTTAAGAGAATCTGTCTTGCCATCACCGCGACGCGTTGCTGAATATCTAGAGTCCATTCGCCGGACATTTCCCAATTCTTTCCTTCCGGGGCGCGTTCTCTTCCTTGAATTGAATCGGTCACGCGCTCGATTTGCTCCTGGATCCCAATAGGCTCGTCAGATTCTTCTGTAGATTTTACCGATAATAATCCATCTAGAAGATTCTCATCTCGCTTTCGCCGCGACTCTTTCCCAGATTCGTACTCAAGCTTTGCGTACTTGTATGCAGATCTGATGATCACACCTGCTTCCTCCGTTGGAGAAGCATGTTTGCATATGATTCTCCATCTTTTCATGATGGCCAACTCCGTTGCATTTCTGTATCGATCAACCCAGGATTCTCGCATAGCCTGGAATACCAAAGCAACGTTACCAAAAGTAGCCGAACGAGCTCCGAGATTTAATGACGGATCATTGTCGCCCGGCCCTGATATTATCATGTATTGAATCACAGTCGTCAGCAAGAAGGTATCAGAATCTATATCGAAAATCATTTTTGGCGCCCGGAATCGCAGTCTCGAAGAGAGGTTTGCGTTGTTGTCGTCATCTTCATCTATGTCATCATCTTCGTCATCATCGAGATCGTGTAAAAGGGGACCACCAATCATACCATCGCCGTTATCCTTTCCTTCATCGCTATCGCTACCATCAGCATTGTTCTTGCTTTTATTGTTGTTGCGTTGAATATTTTGATTCTTGGACGATTCACGCTTTGACTTTTGTCTCGCTATGAGCGCAATTTGTTGTAACTCGTTCTCCGTGATAACGCCAGAGTCCGTGCTTTTTACGCCCAGCGTCTTCCCACCATCCACTCCGAACGTAGCGTGGCCTCCAAGAAGAGTTTTTTGAACGCTTTCACCGTATACTTTCCACAAATCGTCAATCCTCTTTTCAGTCAAGCCGGTGCACTCTTTTCTGTCCGATACTATTTGTTTCTGCACAAATGCGAGGATTGGCGTTTCCTTCAAGGCTGTTACCGGTTTTAAACCAACCTTGCGCTGTGCAGCTGCTAAATCAACTCTTAACGATGTATTTTCAGGCTTTGATAGCTCGTCTCTTGTGGGATACCGTCTCTGCGCATGGTTTGGATGTGGCTCGTCCATCGAGCTTTGCACCCAGCGCTTCCACAAATCTTCAAATCGGATCGCTAAAAGCAACGCTTCTTTGGAATTCTGAATGATCATGGATAAGTCCCAGCTCTTCTTCTGCGTCATTGCGATGGCGTTGTTTCCATTTGAGCACAAGTCGACGTCAAATTTCACACTTGCAAACGTTTTTTCGAGAGCGTTCCAATACGCATTGCAGGACTCAATGGTTGTAAGGTTCATTTCTATTTTGTTTTTACCACCATCAGCTTCCGGTTTGACGTATGTGCCGACAGCTGTGAGTTGTAAAGAAACACCGATACCGTTCTCCTCTTCTTTGCAGTCAATATCTTCTTGAATGGGCGCTTTTCGCTTCCTCGATGGCAAAGGTGTCGGCGCGCTCGGAGTTGTACCGTACGTCCACAATCCCATGTTCTTCAATCCTTTCAACACGTCTCCTATGGCATCCGAGTCGTACGCTGCTTTGGCTAATGTCTTATCCAAGTCCGAAAATTTTACATCCTCGACAACAGCGACGTATAACTTCGCAAGCTGAGTCGCGCTCAACCCATTCGGAGGCGGTGCGAGCTGAAAGTGCAATTTGACCGGAATATTTTTTCGAAGTTCGTGCGCGGAGATGCATCCATTCGTCGCATTTTGAATTAAATGTAAATGCAAAGCGCGGCATCGCAACACATGTGAGCGGAAAATACCGAATCGTAACGCATTTTCGTATCGCAGCCGTTCAAATGGGACATCAACTGGATTTTTAGGAGTACTAACACTCAGGGTTGAGATTCGTGGAGGTGGCGGCGGTGTCAATCTTTTCATATCGTCGCTAGTAACTTCGTTTCCATTTGCCAAGAGCAAAATTTCGCTGCCCATTTTGCTCGTGTTTTTCACACTCTTTGTTGCTCCCGTCGTTGTCGCAGTCGCAGTTGTCGGTACTTCTTTCTCAAACGCCTGCAACTGCGGAAGCTCCATGCCAGAACTTTCTAATTTTTTTCGCTTTGCAAGTCGCAACTGCTCGCCGTGATACAACATGTTCGTTATGAACTCGTCCGTAAGATTTTTGTGGTCTATCGAATTAAAAAACTCTGGCGAGCACAGCACTGTGTCTTCTTTGCCCGATAATCCTCTCACACCAAAATGGGAAAACTTTTCCTTTTGCAGTAAAGTTTCTACGATTTGTTTGATCTGGATCACGTCGACGCGCGCTAATCCGTGCCCCTCCTTCTTGGCTAACCAAGAACCCAAACGCGATTGAAATGCAAAGCCTTTCTCTAATATGTGTGCCTTTACGTATTGTAATCGAACTTCGTTCCTATCCAGAGGTTTATTTGCCATAAGCTGCGTATTATTAATCTCGCCGTCTCCATTCGGTCCAAAATTTTCACCTTCGCGAGCCATCGCGATGCCGCGCTTTCGAGCAATGGACTCTTTCAGCTTATAATACACGTTAACATTCGATCCCGCTCGAACCGTCGTACGGTCAAGAAGCTTATCTGATAGCTCTAATTTTTCTAATTTTCTTTGCAGCGGTTTGCACGCGATATCGAACTCGATTCCGAGAGCCTTTACGGTTGCGCCGGCGCTACTTTTTGCTAATCTTTCGAGGAGTTGATACTCGTACGTTTCCTCTAAAGCGAGCTCTCTGCTACCGTTACCTGTCCACATCGTGTACTGAGAGGGTTCGTATTCGACATCATCTTTAATCCATGGTGTTATCGTTTTATTCTTATCGGCTTTTGCGAGAAGAAGTTCATTCTCCTTTTCCTTTTCTGAGGACGGTAAGAGCAACGGGGCGTTTTTATCGGCACCGTCAGTCACCTGCGCCATCGATGCAGTTGCTTTGTAGGTGTACTCTTGCGGGCGCTCGATCAATTGAAGCGCTTCCTTGACAACAATTCTCCCCGTTTTTTCGTCTTCGACGTTCACAACTCCGAGGAGGATGCATTTTTTCTCGACTAATTCGTTGCGAAGTTCGCCGAATAATTTTTGAGACCGTCTTGGATTCATGTCGTAAATCAAACTGTTCAACGCTTTCGCCATCTCAGGCTTAATGTCGTCAATTGGCACCGCGTGCGCCTTACCAGCCTCTTCCAACATATTAAACAATCGATCGGCGTATTTCTTTTTCATCGTGTGGCTCAAAGCTGTCGCCTTTCTCGGTACAAATTCTGGAAGCCACATGCCGCTTTCGGTCGTTTTCGACTCTTGACGAAACACTTTCCTCCTCAAGCTGATGCGCAAACCTTCGAGTTGCCTCGCGTGTGGATCTATTTTTGAAGATTTCATGCTAAGATGAGCACTCATTTCCGCCGTCGTGGCGCCGTGCTGTCTTCTTTTCGCGACAAATTCTAAAATGCGTCTCGCAAATGGCGAAAGAACTTGTTCCCACGACCTCGCATCGGTTAAACTCAATACGGCTTCTCGCGCGTGCAAAGAAGCGACAAGCGTGATTGGATTGGCATTTTCAGCATCCATGCACTCCTCAAAAGTGATGAGACATCCGTCCACTTTGTCTCCATTGCGCCCTTGTAGTTGGTTCTTAGATTTCTTTTTGCTACTTTTATTATTCGCCTTGTTTTCGCTGTTCTTGATGTTACTATTTGTACCGTCGCCGCCGCCTCGCCTCGACTTTCGAAAGTCGAAACTCTCCTGCACGATGAATTTCTCCGCCGCGTCGATTTCCACGAGCGCTTCTTGCTCTGTTGTGTTCACTTTGCACTTCTCTGGAAGTTTCACCATGAAGTACACGTCCGGTGGTCTCATTTCCATCGATTCCAACGTGTCAAAATCACTCGTCTTTGCGAGCGAACTCCGCGAGACCAGTCGTTGGAACACCAATCGTTTCAGTTTCTCAACTTTCCTCTTCTTTTTCTTCTCCTCGTCGTCGATATCTTCTTCTTTCTCCTCGTCGCCAGTTTCGTTGTCTAAATCATCGAGCACGTCGACGCCTTCATCGTCCTCGTCGTCTGTGTCGTCCTCGTCTCGTTCGTTCGACTCTCCGTCTTCTCGTAACTTCCTTCTCCTTTCCAAAGAAGTGTCTAAAAGTTCAAACGCTTTCGGCAACGTGCACCCGTCTCTTCCTTCCAACGCGATTTCGCGAAGTAAAAAAGTCAGCCGTTTTTTCAGCATTCTCTGCAACGCAAAGGAGAATTTCCGCGAGGTCATCTCTCTCTTTGACATCAACACCACCCCAGTGCTGCTTTTCTCAAGTCTTCTGTTCTCATGCAGTCGTCAGTTCCGCATCAAACGAGGAGTTAAATTTATTATTGTTATGAGAGCACTTTGACTAGAAAAAAAACAAGTGACAAAAAAAAGCAGTGACTCTCTTTTCTCTGCTTTTTTTTCCTTTTTAAAGGCGTAAAATTCGAGCGTGTGCGGTTTTTCTCCTCACAGTTTTCTTTGTTTCTACAAAGTTAAAAGGCAATTGCCCGAGTTAATTCTCCCACTTATCAAATAGACGGATAAAGTGCGGACGAATACGCGCGAGAATAAGGATCGCGAGAACGAGTCCTTCTTCGCGAGACAGAGATTGTGTTTTTGTGAAGCACCCACGCGACACTTGAATTTGTCTTTAACTGCCCGACCAAAATGGCGCACGCAAATACGCTCGACGTAGACTCGATCATCGAGCGATTATTGAGCGTGAGAGGACAACCGAATAATCGCACGGTGCAATTAGCGGAAGGGGAGATACGCGCTTTGTGCGCGTCGGCGAGAGGTACGGTCGATTTCGAATTTCATTTTTTGTTTCCGCCTAAATTCGAGCTCTCGGAAAAAAAGACTCACTCACACAATCCAAATTCGAGAGAGTGTGAATTTGGGAAGCGTTACGACGACTCGCGAATAGAAATCAGCACAGAACACGGTCGATTCAAACGCAGGAAAGTGTAGTGAACGCGTTCTGAGAGATGGAATGGCCGTGTTCGAGGCAGATGGACGCGAGCGCGGGCGAAATCGAAACTCAATTTCGTTCCCAAATCGATCGTGTTGCGCGAAGGTCGTTGGAAAAACAAACGCGAGGGGAGAAAAAAAGCAGTTCAAATTTCTTCTCTCGTCTCTCCGCGAAAAAAAAGAGAGCTCTTGGACTTCCCAACACATTTTTTTACTTTCTTTTTGAGCGTCGAAGGACTACTCTCTGGTCGACCTCCTCCTCATCTATCTCTTCATATACTGACGTGACCACGTTATTTCTCTATCTCTCTCCCTTCTTATGACATCGTCATCTTTACAGAAATTTTCCTCGCGCAACCGTGCCTGTTGGAGTTGGAAGCGCCGCTGAAGGTGTGCGGTGATGTGCACGGGCAGTATTCAGATTTACTTCGACTCTTTGAGTACGGAGGGTTCCCACCAGAAGCGAACTACCTCTTCTTAGGAGATTACGTCGATCGAGGGAAACAAGGCTTAGAAGTTATATGTTTGCTCTTAGCGTACAAGGTCAAATATCCGGAGAACTTTTTCCTTTTGAGAGGCAACCACGAGTGTAACGCGATTAGTCGAATCTACGGTTTTTACGACGAGTGTAAGCGTCGGTATAACATTAAACTTTGGAGAGTATTTTGCGACGTGTTCAACTGCTTACCATTCGCGGCAATCGTAGACGAGAAGATTTTCTGCATCCACGGGGGACCTTCGCCGGAGTTGAAGGACTTACAGCAAATTGTACAAATCAAAAGACCGACTGATATTCCAGACATGGGCATGCTCTGCGACTTTTTGTGGTCAGATCCAGAAGCGGATATCACTGGTTGGGGTGAAAATGATAGAGGCGTTAGTTACACGTACGGTACAGACGTTGTCGCGGAGTTTTTGGAGAAGTTTGACTTTGATTTAGTCGTGCGTGCGCACCAGGTTGTCGAAAACGGATACGAATTCTTTGGGAAGCGGCAGCTCGTGACGGTCTTTTCGGCTCCGAATTATTGCGGGGAGTTTGATAACGCCGGGGCGATGATGACTGTCGATGAGAACTTGATGTGCTCTTTCCAGATTTTGAAACCTGCGGAGCGGAAACTTATGGGTGGTTTCACGTCGATGATGGGCGGTAGGCCTTCGACGCCGCCTCGAGGAAAGATTTGAATCCAACAAAACACAAAAAGAAAAACGAATAAGAAGAAAGAAGATGTAAACCGATTCGATAATAAATAAAAGAAAATAAAAAGATATAGACGACTTGCGAGTATTGTGGAGAGAATGGAGAAAGAGAGAGAGAGAGAGAGAGAGAGATGACCAGCGTTTTTAGAGAACAAACACTTGCGACGCGCGTTTTCGAGCAGAGAGAAGAAGAGACGCGACGAGCATCAGCAACAGCAAACTACGACTGGATTTTTAGCAAAACAACTACAACTACAATAACGGTATTATATTTCTAATATAAGAATCTTGTACTTTTAACAAATATAACAAAACATTCATACACATCATCGGCGTAGTCATCCCTCTTTTGGTCTTTTTAAGTTAGTCGCATTTTGTCGCCATCGTCCTTTTTCGTTCCTCATTACAACGACTACACACACACATATATACACACATACAAAATGGACCCAGAGCAGGAATACCGACAACGTCAACAAGTGCTAAATTCCTATCGCGCTTTTCTCTCTCAAAAGTTGGAGCCCGAGTTACATAAGGCGCACGAAGAGAGAGTTCAAGTGGAAGAAAAAATAGCGGACTATCGCTCGTTGTTGACACAAATCGAAAGCTTAGAAAAGACAACCACCCCCAAACGAGAGAACGAAGAAGGAGAAGAAGAAGACGACGATGATAAAAAAGAACCGACAACAACAGTTCGCATAGATTTAGGCTCTGAAATTCTCTGCGACCTCGCCGTGGACAATAGTGAAAAACTCTTCGTCGATATCGGTTTGGGTTTCTTCTGTCAACTCTCGTATCAAGAAGCCAGAACGCTGTCCAAAAAGCGCATCGACATATTAACCGACGATGCGCGCGAAAAGAGAGAGAAGGAGGAGAGGAGAGCAGAGCACGTGGAAATCGTGGCCAACGGTATCAAATCCTTGATGGCTTCCTCGCGATGATAAAGAAATTTAGAAGAGCTTTAAATATAGTTTTAGTTTTAGTTTTAGTTTAGCGGGGGTTTTGTCCCGATGGATGATGATGATGTGAACATCGATCGACGACACCGGCGTGTTTTTCAGACAGAGGAGGGAGGAGTGTTGCATTCGTCTTAAACTGCTCTTTTTGCTTTTTTGCTTCTTTTCGTTTTTTTTTTCAAAAAACTCTTGTTT
>Ga0209091_10003597_pt1 | contig 12392 bp, 11 predicted proteins | sample ArcticOcean_MG_C_6_FD_187438 | JGI IMG/M metagenome (GOLD analysis project Ga0209091, IMG submission 187438) | Marine microbial communities from western Arctic Ocean - ArcticOcean_MG_CB8_128 (SPAdes) (version 2) | ecosystem: Environmental > Aquatic > Marine > Oceanic | place: Arctic Ocean...
ATCTAATTGCTAAATTATTTGATGAAGGATGCTGCTTATTTCGACAGTGATTATTATAGATTGGCTCGTTAATATTGGATGTGTTTAAAATTGCAATTTTTTTTCTAGTACATTTGCAGTTATAAGTTAGATTTTTTTTGTTTAATGTTTCAAAATGATGATTATATTCCTTAATATTTTGACTTTGTCTTGATATATCTCCGTCCCAAATTAAACCTAAACTTTCTAGACTTTTAAGAATAGATAGCTCTGCACCTTCTATAGTTCTGGGAGAATCAATATCATCAATTCTAATTTTCCATAATCCATTGTTATGTTTAGCGTCCAAATAGCTAGCTAAAGCAGCAACAATAGAGCCAAAGTGCAGAGGGCCGGAAGGGGTCGGAGCAAAACGTCCGATATACAAAACTAACTCTCTCTCTGGGGGTATGGAGGTACATACCAGTCTGTTAATGTTTTTCCTGATATAGTCAATTGACAATGAAGCCTACTATCATTATCAGCACTAACATAAAAATAATAAACTCTTTTAATTGATGGCCAATTCTCTGAGGTTCTAATCAAAGTAATTTTATTGCAATAAACTGTGTCATCTAGTAATTGCAAATTAAATTGTTTAGCAATATATTTTCCATGAAAAATTGCTATCTCTCTTTTAGTTGAAGTTTCAACCCAAAAGAAAACCAGCATTAAAATAAAAAAAATAAAAAAATAATCAAACATATACTTTAATAATAAAGCCTTTTTGACGATGCAGCACCTAATGATGAAAATTGCACTAAATTAATGCAATTTAATTACTATTATGTGTGAGTTAAGATAATTTAGCATTAAATTATAGAAACTAAATGAATTATTGTGGATAATTTGATTTAATTTAAAACAATAGGAAATATATGATGGAAAGTTTGGTAGATCAAAGCAATGTTCTTTTTATTTTATTAGGTGCAATTATGGTATTAGCAATGCATGCTGGTTTTGCTTTTCTAGAGGTTGGAACAGTTAGAGAGAAAAATCAAGTAAATGCATTGGCGAAAATTATGGCTGATTTTTCAGTATCGACAATAGCTTATTTTTTTATTGGCTATAGCCTAGCTTATGGCGTGAATTTCTTTGATGCAGCTTCCGCGCTAAGTGAAAAAAGTGCCTATGAATTAGTCAAATTCTTTTTCCTTTTAACTTTTGCTGCGGCAATCCCTGCAATTATTTCCGGAGGAATTGCCGAAAGAGCAAAGTTTAACCCTCAGATGATTGCTTCATTTCTTTTAGTTGGTTTTTTGTATCCCTTTTTTGAAGGGACAATATGGAATGGAAATTATGGTTTTCAGGAGTTTTTGACTAATAATTTCGGAGCTCCTTTTAATGATTTTGCTGGCTCAGTGGTAGTTCATGCGATGGGTGGCTGGATAGCACTAGCTGCTGTAATTTTATTAGGTGCTCGTCATGGAAGATATTCAAAAGATGGTAAATTAAACGCATTTCCGCCTTCAAGCATACCTTTTTTAGCCCTCGGTTCATGGATATTAACAGTAGGGTGGTTTGGGTTTAATGTGATGTCCGCTCAAACTCTTGATGGCATTACTGGATTGGTTGCAGTTAACTCTCTTATGGCTATGGTCGGTGGTACTCTTGCCGCTTTAGTGGTTGGTAAAAATGACCCTGGGTTTCTTTATAATGGGCCATTAGCAGGTTTAGTTGCTGTATGTGCAGGATCAAATCTTTTTCATCCATTAGGGGCTCTTGCAACTGGATTAATAGCAGGCGCTCTATTCGTCTGGACATTCTCACTTACGCAAAATAAGTGGAAAATTGATGACGTGCTGGGTGTGTGGCCTTTACATGGCATATGTGGTGCGTGGGGTGGTATTGCTGCTGGTATATTTGGCCTAACTGCGTTTGGTGGGCTGGGAGGCGTAACTTTTTACTCACAACTAATTGGGACTATAGCAGGCGTTTCAGTTGCTTTTATTGGTGGTTATATAATTTACTTAATCGTTAAAATCACAATAGGTATTCGACTTACTGAAGAAGAAGAATTTAATGGCGCTGACATTACTATTCACAAAATAAATTCAGTTTCAAGCGATAAGTAATTAACTTTATTCTTTGGCATGCTAAAATTTGATATGTCAAAGATTCATGTAATTATTCCTGCAGCAGGATCTGGCTCGAGGATGGGTCAGGAAATCCCTAAACAATTTTCATCATTCCATGGAAAAACATTAATTGAGTGGGTTGATTTTATTTTTTCAAATGTTGCAATTGTTGATACGATTTCGATTGCTTTTAATTTCGATGAAAGAAATAATGTCGAGAACTCAAATTACACTTTTTCACATAAAACTAAAATTTATTATTCTGGTGGTAGTAGTAGATCAGAGACTGTTTTAAACACGCTTAATTTAATAGAAAGTTCTGCATCAGATAATGATTGGGCCCTTGTTCATGATTCAGCAAGGGTAGGTATTACCGAATCTTTTATAAACTCTTTTATTAAAGAAGTGGCTCAGGATAGTGTAGGTGGCATAGTGGCATTACCATCGGTAGATACAGTAAAAAGAGTTAATAAATCAAATAAAATTATTAAAACCGAAGATCGTGACAAACTGTGGTTAGCGCAAACCCCACAAATGTTTAAATATAAAAAGCTAATTGAAGCACTTACTAATTTTACTGGAACACCTACAGACGAAGCAGAAGCAATAGAAGCGCTTGGATTGAAGCCAATGATTTATAAGGGCTTAATTACTAACTTTAAGATTACTTACCCAGAGGATTTGATAAATATGAACCAGATTTTTAGTACAATAATTAAAGGAAGGATAAATGGTTAGAGTAGGGCAAGGCTTTGATGTCCATAAATTTGTATTAGGTAGGCCACTGATTATTGGGGGGGTAAAAATTGACTATGAATATGGTTTAGAAGGCCACTCAGATGCTGATGTATTAATCCATGCAATTATGGATGCTTTGTTAGGTGCGGCGGGCCTGGGTGATATTGGCGAACATTTTCCAGATACTGATGGGACGTTTAAAGATATTGATTCCCGTAAACTTTTAAGAACCGTGGTTGAGATTCTAAAAGCAAATAATTATATTATTGGAAATATTGATGCAACAATTATATGTGAAGCGCCAAGGATGAAACCTTATATAAATCAGATGGTTGCTAATATTGCTGATGACTGCATGTGTGGCTTGAATAATGTTAATATTAAAGCAACTACTACAGAGAAGTTAGGTTTTATTGGTAGGGCTGAAGGGATTGCGGCGCAGGCAATTTGTTTGATTGAGATGTCCTAGTTATATTCTTTAAGTAAAACTACAACTGCTCCACTTCCACCATCATGCCTAGGAGCTTGGGCGTATGCTATAACCTCATCTTTTTGCGCCAACCAATTCTTAACTTTATTCCGCAAGACAGGCTCTTTATTTTTAGACCCAATACCTTTCCCATGAATTATTCTTATACATCTTATATGTCTTTTTTTACACTCTTGAATATAATCTACAATATATGATTTTGCTTCCTGAGAAATCATTCCGTGAAGGTCGATTGATCCTTGAACTACCCAATATCCTTTTTTTAATTTATTTAAAATATCAGGAGAATGCCCCTGCCTAAGGTATAACAACCCATCTTCTGATTCAATATTTTCATAAATGTAATCATCGCTTATTGAATCTAATAATACTCTTTTCTCATCCTCTATGAGCTTCTTTGCAATTGGTTTTGGTTTGCTTGCAGACACCTCAATAGTTTTTGACTTTATTTTAAGAGGATTAACATTCTTGACTGCCTCTCGAAAAACGTTTTCATCATCGTTATGCATTGTTTGCAAGATACCTTTCTGCATCAAGAGCAGCCATACAGCCAGTACCTGCACTTGTTACAGCTTGTCTATAGATATGGTCTTGAACGTCTCCAGCAGCAAAGATACCTTTTACACTGGTTGCTGTAAAATCTCCTTCTCTTCCACATTTTGTAATAATATAACCATTTTCCATCTTTAATTGACCTTTAAAAATATCTGTATTTGGTTTGTGACCTATTGCAATAAAAACACCATTTAACTTAATGTCTTTTATTTCATTAGATTTTGTATTTTTAATTATAATACCAGTGACGCCAGAATCATCACCAACAACTTCACTAAGCTCACTAAATAATTCTAATTTTATTTTTCCTTCTTTGACTTTTTCATGAACTTTATTCATTTCTATTATTTCAGCCCTAAACTCATCTCTCCTATGAATTAAAGTGACCTTACTTGCAATATTTGCTAAATACAAAGCTTCCTCAATTGCAGTGCTTCCACCACCAACTACTGCTACTTCTTGATTTTTATAAAAGAAACCATCACATGTTGCGCAGGCTGAAACCCCTTTCCCTAGAAAATCTTTTTCACTTTTTAATCCAAGATATTTAGCCGAAGCCCCAGTAGATATAATAAGTGCATCACATGTGTATTCTTCGTTATCACCTATAAGCCTGAATTTCTTTTCCTTAAATTTACAGGTATGGATATGATCAAACACTATTTCGGTGTTAAATCTTAATGCATGCTTCTCGAATCTACTCATTAAGTCTGGACCCATTACTCCGTCTGTATCAGCAGGCCAGTTATCAACATCGGTTGTAGTCATTAACTGTCCACCTTGAGCTATGCCAGTTATAAGTAATGGTTTCAGATTTGCTCGAGCTGCATAGATTGCAGCTGAATAACCAGCTGGGCCTGAACCAAGAATAATAAGGCGTGAATGTTTTGGCATGATTTAATAGTTCCTAGAGTATGATTCAAAACGTAATTCTAGTTTACACTGAGTATCTAATCAATTAATAATGATGTTTATTCTGGAAATTATTTAAATCATTGTGATTAATTTTATTAATCTTTATTTTTTAAATTTTTATATATGAGTTCAATTTTAGATATAGCCTGATATAATTTAAAATATTTCATTGAGTACCTTTAATTGTTTTCACGACGTAAATCAAAAATTAGTAAGAATCTATCCTTATCCCAAAAAGCTCCTAGAGACCTGGCAAGTAGAGTTATTAGAGAAGCGTCATGGTTTAGCTTATTATTTATAGGCTTGTATATAACTCTTGCATTGTTTAGCTATGCCGGAACTGACCCTTCGTTTTCACACAGCATCGATGTTAGTAAAAATATAAATAATTTAGCTGGTGTAAGTGGAGCTTATTTTTCAGATTTCTTTCTGAATATTGTAGGCTTATCTGCCTGGTGGCTAGTTTTTCTAAGTGTGTACAGTATTTTTTTAATCTACCCCAGAATTGAGAATGAGAATTATAAAATTAAACATCTTTTAATTATTCATTACCTAGGCTTTCTATTACTTTTATTGTCATCATCAACTTTTGAAGCTGGGTATGCTATTAATTTTTCAGCTAACTTACCGTCTGAGCAGGGTGGGCTTTTAGGAAATAATCTTTACGAATTTTTAGAGAAGGCGATGGGCTATATCGGCACATTAGTATTTTTAGTGATTTCCTTCGCAATTGGGTTTAGTTTATTTACAGGATGGTCTTGGATAACGATTTCAGAAAAAATTGGAAATTTTGTATGTAATTTCTGTGTAAATGTTGTCGAAAAATTTGATGATTGGAGGGATAGAAGAGAGGGTAAAAGGTTTGAAAAACAGAGAACATCTTTTATTGAAACTGAACGAAAGAAGTTAGAAGATCGTGTGCCTGTTAAAATATTAGATTTGAAGTCACCGTCAATGGAAAGTGTTCGAGTAAAAAAAGAAAAGCAAACTAATTTATTTAGTGATTCAGATACAATTCTTCCTCCTTTGCATCTTTTAGATGAGCCAACAAATGAAGTAACTGTTCAATCATCTGAAACTATTGAGTTTATATCTAGATTGATTGAAAAAAAATTATTGGACTTTGGTATTGAAGCAAAAGTTATTTCTGCACTCCCTGGACCAGTAATTACTCGTTATGAGTTTGAGCCAGCAGCTGGAGTAAAGGGAAGCCAGATTATAAATTTAGCTAAAGATTTAGCTAGAGCATTATCAGTTGTAAGTGTAAGAGTTGTTGAGACTATCCCCGGTAAAACTTGCATGGGCTTAGAAATTCCTAATCCGGATAGACAAATTGTATATTTTTCAGAAATTGTGAGTGCAAAAATTTTTGCTGATACATCTGATTTGTTGGCAGTAGCTCTCGGTAAAGATATTTCTGGGAAACCTGCGGTTGCTGATATCTCTAAAATGCCACATATATTAATTGCCGGCACTACTGGGTCTGGTAAGTCTGTTGCAATCAATGCGCTTGTTCTCAGTATTTTATATAAAGCCACTTCCGATAAAGTTAAGATGATTCTTATTGACCCTAAGATGTTGGAGTTATCTGTATATGAAGGAATTCCTCATTTGTTAGCTCCGGTAGTTACTGATATGCGGCAGGCAGGTAACGCATTAAATTGGTGTGTTGCTGAAATGGAAAAAAGATATAAATTAATGTCTGAATTTGGGGTTAGGAACCTAGCTGGCTTCAATCAAAAGTTACTAGATGCAAGTGAAAAAGGCACACCCTTAACAAATCCATTTTCATTGGACCCTGAGAACCCAGAAGTTCTAGAAGAGCTTCCGTTGATAGTTATTGTGATTGATGAACTAGCAGATCTTATGATGACAATGGGTAAAAAAATTGAAGAACTCATTGCAAGACTCGCACAAAAAGCTAGAGCCTCAGGCATACATTTAGTTTTAGCAACTCAGAGGCCATCGGTTGATGTCATTACTGGGTTAATTAAAGCGAATATTCCAGCTAGAATAGGCTTTCAGGTTTCAAGTAAAATCGACTCAAGAACAATTTTAGATCAAATGGGGGCAGAAACATTACTAGGTAAAGGTGATATGTTGTATATGCCACCTGGAACAAGTTATCCAGATAGAATTCATGGGGCATTTGTTTCGGACCGAGAGGTTCATAAGGTAGTTAGTTACCTTAAGTCAAAAGCTGAGCCAAACTATATAGAAGAAATACTTAACCCCAATGATAGTGCAAATAATATTTTAGGGGAATCAAGCCCGTCAGGCGAAAAAGATCCTCTTTATGACGAAGCTGTTGAGATTGTGATTAGAACTAAAAAAGCTTCAATTTCATATGTGCAAAGAAATTTACGAATCGGGTATAACCGCGCCGCAAGAATTATTGAAGATATGGAAAAAGCTGGGCTAGTAACCCCTATGAGTAGTAGTGGGAACCGCGAAATAATAGTAAACAATAAAGATGATTAGATTTTTTATTATTTTATTATTTTGTTCAAATACTTTTTCTAATCCCAATTCTGATTTAGTAGATATACTTGGCAAGATGAGAGCGCTTAATGGTAATTTTACACAAAAAGTTACAGATCAAAATGGAGCAATCCTTCAGGATGCTTCGGGTCAATTCTTTTTTAAAAAACCTAATTTGTTTAAATGGGATTATTTGGAGCCATCCAAAAGTCAGTTAATAAGTGATGGTGAATTATTGTATCTTTATGACCCTGATTTAAAACAGGTAGTGATAAGTCAGTTAAAAAAGATTGGGGGAGTAAGTCCAGCGATGCTCTTAGTAACGCGTGATATAGAAAATATTTTTGAAATAAGTAGTATACGAGATGAAAAAGGGATTGATTGGTTTAAGGCCGTACCCCATGAGCCTGAAAAAGCTAACTTTAAAAAAGTATTTATTAGCTTTACAGAAGGCAAATTAAAGAGAATGAAAATTATCGACGGTTTTGACAACATAACTGAGATTAATTTTATTAAAGTTAATCAAAATACAGTCATTAATGAAGCAATTTTTCTATTCAATACTCCCGAAGATATAGATGTTATAAGAAACTAGATGAACACACAATCATCCATACCTTTAGCTGAGATTATGAGACCGAAAAATATTAATGAAATTATAGGTCAACAGCATATTTTGGGTGATGGGCAATCCCTCAGAGTTGCAATTGATTCAGGCAATCTACCTTCTATGATTTTATGGGGGCCGCCAGGTGTTGGAAAGACCACAATTGCTAGAGTAATATCACATAATGTGGATGCTCAGTTTTTATCACTTTCTGCTGTTTTATCAGGTGTTAAGGAGATAAGAGAGTCAGTTGAAAAAGCTCAATTCGCATCAGAACAACAAAATAAAAAAACTATACTTTTTGTCGATGAAGTTCATCGGTTTAATAAAAGCCAACAAGATGCTTTTTTACCTCATATCGAATCAGGCCTGATAACTTTTATTGGCGCAACGACTGAGAATCCATCTTTCGAGGTTAATTCAGCTTTACTAAGCAGATGTCAGACTTATGTTTTGAAGTCTCTTTCATCAAAAGAATTAACAGATATCATTAATAAAGTAGTTCAAGTGTATATAAAAGTAAGAATAGATGACTTAGCCAGAGAAATGATACTTACATACGCAAATGGTGATGCAAGGCGCCTAATAAATTTACTTGAAATGCTTTTGAATAGCTTGAAGCCAGAATGGAATGGGAATATTACAAGTAAGTTAGTCGAAAAGATAATATCCGATAAAGTTAGAAGGTTTGATAAAAATGGAGAGCAGTTTTACGATCAAATATCAGCAATGCACAAGTCTGTTAGAGGCTCAAACCCAGATGCTTCGGTTTATTGGTTATTGAGAATGATAGATGGAGGAGCTGATCCTCTTTACTTAGCCAGAAGAATAATAAGAATATCGATTGAGGATATCGGGTTAGCAGATCCAAAGGCTCAAACAATGGCTTTAGAGGCATACCAAATTTTTGAAAGACTAGGTTTCCCAGAGGGTGAATTAGCCCTGGTAAACGCTATTTTATACCTTTCATTAGCACCTAAAAGTAACGCATCATATATGGCTTATAATGAGACTAAAACATTTATTAAAGAGCATCAGCAGTTTGATGTTCCTCTTCATTTAAGAAACGCACCAACTAAGTTAATGGAAAATTTAGATTACGGAAAAAACTATCGTTATGCACATAATGAACCAGATGCGTATGCCGCTGGCGTAAAATATTTTCCTGATGAAATGAATCCAATAAAATTTTATAAGCCAACAAGTCGTGGTTTAGAGATTAAGATAAAAGAAAAATTAGACTATTTAAAATCATTAGATGACTCATATAAAAATAATCAGGAAAAAAAATGATTGATATAAATTTATTGCGAGAAGATAGTAAAGCAATCGCAAGCTTACTTAAAGAGCGCGGATTTGATTTAGATATTAAGAAATATGAATCCTTGGAAAAAGATAGAAAAGTGATACAAGTTAAAACCCAAGAACTTCAAGGGCAACGAAATCAATTTTCTAAAAATATTGGTATTGAAAAAGGTAAGGGTAATGATGCTTCTGATTTAATTACGCAAGTAAATATTATTGCTGAAACATTAAAGGAATTGGAAAATCAATTATCTATAATTCAAATGTCACTAAATCAATTCTTACTTAATATTCCTAATATACCTCATGATTCTGCACCAAAAGGGACTTCAGACAAAGACAATTTAGTTATAAAAGAATTTGGTAAGCCCCAAAATTTTACTTTTGAAATTAAAGATCATGTGGATGTAGGGTTAAATCATGGTTTAGATTTTGAATTAGGAAGTAAATTATCAGGCGCTCGATTTGTAGCTATGAAAGGAAGCATGGCTAAGCTTCATAGAGCTATTGGACAGATGATGTTAGATGTTCAAACCCAAGAGCATGGTTATGAAGAGTGTTATACGCCATACTTAGTTAATGAGGAATCATTAATTGGTACTGGTCAGCTCCCTAAGTTCTCTGAAGATTTATTTAAAACAAGTAAGGGAGATGAAGACTCTCTTTATCTTATTCCAACAGGCGAGGTCCCTTTAACAAATTTTGTAAGAGATACTATAGTTAATGAAAATGACTTACCATTAAAGTTCACAGCGCATACACCTTGCTTTAGATCTGAGGCTGGCTCTTATGGAAAAGATACAAGAGGTATGATTCGTCAACATCAGTTTGATAAGGTGGAGATGGTGCAAATTAGTCATCCTGATAGTAGCTACGAGGTGCTAGATGAAATGGTGGCACATGCTGAAAATATTCTCCAAAAGTTAGAGTTGCCATATAGAGTGGTTTCTTTGTGTAAGGGTGATATGGGTTTTGGAGCTTCTAAGACATTTGATCTTGAAGTTTGGCTTCCATCTCAGAATACCTATAGAGAGATATCTTCTATATCTAATTGTGAAGACTTTCAAGCAAGAAGATTAAAAGCAAGATATAAAGACGCTGACGGTAAGAATAAATTTTTACATACATTAAATGGCTCAGGTTTAGCAGTTGGTAGGACTTTAGTGGCTATCTTAGAAAATTACCAACAAGAAAATGGCGACATCAAAATTCCAAAAGCATTAGTTGCATATATGGATGGAAAAAATTTTTTAACTACTACTTAAATTCCACATCAGACATTCTATAGGTCCCACCATTATTGGTTATTATAATATGATGGACAGTATCTAAAAAAAGACCATGTTCAAGGACGCCCGGAACAAGTGATAACCATGCTGATAAATCATAGGTGCTTTTATCTTTATCTTTGAATTTACAATCAAGAACTAAATTACCATAAGAAGTAATAGCAAAACTATCACCAGCAGTATTTTTCCTTAAATTACATTCAGTTGCAAATTTCCCAATAATTTTTTTTGTTATTTTCCATGCAATAGGAGAAACTTCAACTGGAATTGGAAAATTAGTACCAATCCTATCTACCATTTTTGAATTATCACCGATGATAACGCACTCTTTACTAGACCTTGCTAATAATTTTTCTCTTATTAAATCATATCCTCGACCTTTAAGAACCTCTATTCCATTATTAATTGCAATTTCGTCAGCACCATCAACATATAAATCAATTGATTCAATTTGATCAAGAGAAATACAATTTAATCCTGCATTAGCTGCATTGATACCACTAATTGTTGAACTAGCAACTACTTTTATATCAAAATTTTCTTCTTTGATCTTTTTTGCTAATCCTTCAATAAAATAGTTTGCTGTAGAACCAGTACCTAGACCAACTATAGTATTATTTTTTACATAATCTAATGCAGCTTGTGCAACTATTTCTTTATCATTCATGTCATATATCCGTTATGTCATTAATAATTGTTTATAATGTTGCGATTCTAATAAAGATAATAATGCATGATTACAACATTAGTAAATAATAAGTTACCAAAAGATCTCTTTTTTCAGTCTGACACATCCCTAAGTCATTCAATCGGTAAGTATTTTCAGGAGTTTTTGAAAAAAGATCAAAAATCACTAAACATTATAACTTGTTCGGTATTTGATGCTGTTCGAATAAAAGAAGAAATTAAATGGTTTTTTCCTGACTTAAAAATAAATCTTCTCCCAGACTGGGAAACCTTACCCTACGATCAAATATCACCACACCCTGATTTAATTTCTGAAAGATTACTGACCTTGTATCAAATGACTAAAAAAGAATTCGATATTAATTTAATACCTGTAACAACAGCACTTCACTTGGTCACACCAAGAGAATATATTGAGAAATATAGTTTTCAATATAAAAAAAATGAAAATGTTGATTTAGAAAGTTTCAAAGAAAGACTAATTAATAATGGCTACCTATTCGTAGAAAAAGTCATTCACCCGGGGGAGTATGCTATCAGAGGCGGTTTAATTGATTTATTCCCAATGGGATCAATGGTGCCATATAGGATAGATTTTTTTGATACACAAATCGATTCTATAAGAACTTTTGACCCTGACACGCAAAGAAGCTTATATCCAACAAATGAAATAAAACTATTGCCAGCAAGAGAGTGCCCTATTGATGAATTAGGCATTAAGTTATTCAGGCAAAATTATAGAGAAAAGTTTGAGGGAGACCCCTCAAGGTCAAAAATATATAAAAGTATAAGTAAAGGAATACCTTTCGCTGGAATGGAGTGGTACTTGCCTTTATTTTTTGAATCTACAGATACAATATTTGATTATTTGGATATAAATGATCCAATTTTTGTAACTAAATCTCTAGCTTCTGCATCTCAAAATTATTGGTCAGAAGCAGAAAAAAGATTTAGTTTGTATGCCTACGATATAGAGCGACCTATTCTCCAACCAAATAACTTTCTAATTCCATCAGATATATTTTTTAAAAATATTGATAAATTTCAAAAGCTCAAAGTTAAAAAAAATCTCCCAGATATTTTTTCTCCTGATATTAGTATCGATAGAGCTAATAAAAATCCATTAAAAAAACTCCAATCCTTCATTTTAGGAAAGAAACATAAAATTTTGATAAGTGCCGAGGGTCTAGGCCGGAGAGAAACGTTGGGAGAACTTTTGACTAAAAGTG
>Ga0209091_10003599_pt1 | contig 12390 bp, 17 predicted proteins | sample ArcticOcean_MG_C_6_FD_187438 | JGI IMG/M metagenome (GOLD analysis project Ga0209091, IMG submission 187438) | Marine microbial communities from western Arctic Ocean - ArcticOcean_MG_CB8_128 (SPAdes) (version 2) | ecosystem: Environmental > Aquatic > Marine > Oceanic | place: Arctic Ocean...
GTCTATACATTTTGCCTATGGTTTATAGCCCCCCCTACCCCCTGCGGCGTATTCTATTAACATTTCTTTTACAAGTTGCCTATACATAGGGGGGTGGGGTGGTATACTATAGATTTGCTTATCTATTGTAGCGCTCTTATGGTCGTGGCAACTACGGCATAAGCCTTGCCAGTTATCTACGTTCCAAAAGTTGCTAGGCTCTAGCCTTACAGGTACTATATGATCTAGTACATTAGCTAGCTTACCACAGGTACACAGGGGGCTATTAGCTAAGTACGCCCGCCGCATATTTTGCCAGCGTGCTGTCTTATAGCGCTTATCTGTATAGCTGCGCCCGCTGTGTGCTGTGCGTTTCTTTTGTGGTAAGTGTGGCATTACTCCTGTGTTAGGTTATCTATAATCTCAATACATAGCGCGGCGGGTATCTTACTACGCTCGTGATTGTTTTTCAATCCTTGTGTACCTGTTCTACTGCCTCGTGGTGCTGCTTCGTGGTGGCATTTGGTATTACCGTTATAGCATTGCGGGCGTGGTTGCCAGCCTTTAAGATTGAATAAGCTACAAAGGTTATTACTCCATATGTCGGTAGGCTTCGCGCGTGTATCGTTATACTGACAGTACCATACTGTAGTGCGTGGTATATTAAGCATTATACGCTGGCGCCTAAGTAAGCCGCGCGGGTTTTCTATATACCAGTACTTAGGCTTAAAGTATTTAATAATCTCTAAAGTCTTAAGTACAAACTTTATACCCTGCTTAGCTGCTTCTGTTATTGGTATATACTTACCGTCTATATATCTATAGTGTACATAACAGGACGCTACACTAAACGTAGTACAAGGGGGGCTGGCCCATATAACGGCGGGCTGTATGTTAAGGGCTTTATAGTCTAAGCTTAATATATCGCTTACTATATCTATACCCTCAAAAGCTTCTATATCTGTAGTAGTAGTATCTAAGCCGTACTGCTTTGCTACTTTACTTATACTACATGATCCCGCAAATAATTCAAGTAACTGCATTACTCCTGTGCTAGGTCTACTAGTAGCCGCTGTACTGCTGTAAGCTTAAGCTGTGCCAGCTGTAGCGCGGCTTCGTGGTAGGCTACTGTGCCTTCTGCTTCTGCTATTAGTTCGCGCGCCTGTTCTATTGCTTTGCTATTCATCTTATTCACTTTTAGTTATGCTATTAGGTGTTTGTGTTCACTTTGTGTACCATATATGTACACGAAGGTGTTAGCTGTTCAGTTTATTACTACTGTTCATCTTTAAGTATTTGTGCTGCATACTGCCGCGTCTGTTCTGTCTGCTTCTGTTGTGTTTCTAGCTTCTTCTTTAGCTTCTGCCCGCTGCTTACCTTAACTGCTTGGTAGTGGTCGTACATACGCGTTACTGCCTCAGGTGTAGCGCCCCGCGTGGGCGGCGGCCTGTGTAGTTCTTCTAGTAGTGGGGCGCGTTCTTCTTCGTGCTTACGTGCAAAGCGTGCGAACTCATTACCCTTTAAGCGCTCGTACAGCTTAAACTGTGCGCCGTACCTTTCATAGTACCCCATACGTATACGGTAGTTAATAAGCGCCCATTCTTGCAGCTTCATAGCAGGGAACTGGTCTATCAAGAAGCGCGTTACTTCTGCTAACTGGTCGGCGCCTTGTATAGTCTTATTCGCGTCTAAGTATTCACACGTGGCGCGTATCATTGCGCTCAGTGCTGCCATAATCTGCAGCGGTGCCGCTTTATATGCTGCCTGTATATTAAGCCCTTCTAGCCACGCTATACGGGGCTTAATATCAGCTGGTGTGCTTTTGTATAGCTGCTGTAAGGTCTGCGTTACTAATGTCGCTGTATCCTTTCTTACTTGTACTTCTTGCATTTGTATAGTTTTTATTTCTGTTAATCCAGCCACGCGCTGCGGCCTGCCAGTTCTTTATCTTATTACCGTTGCTTTGCCTCCAGCCGTTCGCTTCGTAGTAGTCGAAAATCTGTGCGGCTACTTCGTGGGGGTTATCGCATAAGTCTAGTATATATAATTCAATTACTTCTGCACTATTTGGGTGCGTGCTACCTTTCTTAATTGTATTGTTCTTATTGTATTGTTCTATTGTATTGTTATTCCTCAGCTGGCTGCGGGGGGGTACCTCAGCTAGCTGCGGGGGGGGTGCCTCAGCTGGCTGCGGGGGGTGCCTCAGTTTGTTGCGGGGGGGTACCTCAGTTTGTTGCGGGTGCGTCCAGCTTTCGCGTATGTCTGTAGGTACTATAAGTATACGCTGCCTGTACGTACCGTTATACTGTGTAGTACGGTGTAGTAGCCCCCTCTTACATAGGTCGCGAATAGCTTTTTCTATAGCGCTACTACTTACAGCACATAACTTTGCAAGGTGTTCGTTACTTACAAAACACTGATAGTTATGTTCTGTAAAGCTTTGTACCTCTAACAGTATAGCCTTCTGCGTTATGCTTAGGGTATTATCTAACCAAAGCGCGGCGGGTATCCATATGCCTAAAAACTGCCTATTCATTTCTTAAAGTCTTCATCTGTCCAGTTTAAGCGCTTACCCCATACGTGCCGAAGTTCTGCTAAGGTGTGCAGTAGCTGTACTTGCCTAGCGTCTATAAAGCTACTATGCAGCTTTTGTATGCGGTAGTCTATTAATTTATAGCGTAAGCCTGTACGCTTTTCTGTAATCTCTACCCGCTTTAGTTCGCGTCTAAGTGCTATTATTTCTTCTTTTATACGCTGCATTTCTTCTTTATTCATTCTGTAAAGCCCTTGCCTTATTTGCGTCTAGTACTAAGCGTTCGAAGTCAGCCCAGTACATACTTACTACCTCGCCGCCGTGCTGCTTTCGTATGTTCTTCTTATGTATCATTAGCCTCGTTTTGCCTTTCCATTTTGGCATATTATCTAGTATTTTGTGGGCGCTTAATCCACGTTCTACCGCCTTACATTGTACTAAAAATTCGCCAGTATTGGCAAGGTCTACCCCTGCCGCGTCTAGTGATCTATCTACGCCCCTACTAGTACAGGCGTAGGTATACCCTAGCGCCCTGAATTTATCGCGTACTTTCCATTCGTAGCCTAAGCCTTTGCGGTGTGCTGTCATATTATTTAGTTTCTTTCATTAGTGTTAACAGTACAAGGGCGGCGTACTCGCTACTGTACTTATCTAGCGCTTTTATAGCTTCTTCTTCTGTACCCTCTTTTATTATTCGTATAAGTGCTTCTTTATTCATCTGTACCAGCTTGGCAGGTCTAGCTGTACCGCTTCGCCTTCTTCGAACATATCATAACTTAAGGGCGTACTTTCGCCGTTCCAGTCTGTATAAAATTCTTTAAACATTCGTACCTCTAGCTTAGCGCGGCGTATACCGTCTTCTATAAACGGGGCGCTTAATTGGTATACTACTACCCCGTACGGAGCGTTAGGATCTATAGTAATTAAGTAGTGCTTTACAGCGTTATGTAGGTTAAATTCTGCGTAAGAATATAGCGCTAACTGCATATGATACAGGTTATCTAGTACCCAGCGCTGCAGCTTGCGCGGTTCGTTATCAGTTACTTTTAAGTCTGCTATATAATCGCGGCCTATAACGTCTGCAAAGCCGTGAAAGTTTACGCCCTCTAGTTCCCAGTATATGTGCTTTTCTACCTCTACCGCTTCGCGTATAAGTTTACGTGCTAAGGGGTGCGCGTGCACCTTCTGCGCTAAGTTTTCGGCTGCTTCTACCTCTACACTAGTATATACTTCTTCTTCGCCGTATATAGCTGCCGCTTCTTTGTATGCTTTCGCGGCCCTACTATTACACTCTATTACTTTTAATGTATCGCGTAGATGCGGTTCTAGTGTAAGGGTATGCGTAAGCTTGCCGCGTCGCATTACTGCGCTAGTTTTGAAAGCGCTCTTTTTATAGTGTGCGAAGTGTGCAGGGCTTTTACCGAAAGCTTTTAAAGCGCTAAAGCTTAGGCGTATATCTTCTATTTTCATAATTGACCGTATTTATTACTTGTAAAACCTGCACATTCGCCGTTTTTAGGGTTGGCAAGCTTTAGGTATTCGCCACAGTCTAAACACGTTATATTGTGTACTGCTTTGCCTTCTATTATTTTTATAGTTACCCTATTAGCTAGTAGTTCTACTGCCCCGCATTTACATTTATAAAGTGGCATTAGCTAGCTATTGAATTTATTAAGAGCTGGTAGTATTTCTTCTGCTGCGCTTTGCTTTTTATACGCCCTTCTTCGCTTATATATTTGTCGCCGTCCATATTATAACAGCTGTTACCTGTTACTAGGTATAAACTGCGCCGCATTACTTCTGCTTGCTGGTAAATAGGCTCGCGTCCTGTCTTAGCTTGTGCAAAGTCTAATAGTAACTCCAGCTTACGCTGTTTTAGCTTCATTTCGAGCTGTAAACGGTCTAAAGGTTCTATATCGTCTATAACGCTTTTAACGTCGTTATACGTTATGTAATAGCCTTTCTTAAGCCTATCTAGTATTGTGTCTACTTTCATTACTTAAAGGGGTTTTCTCCTGTAAAAAGCGCTTCTAAGTCTACGTTAGCCGCAAATTCTTGCGAAGCCTGTAGTACTTCTTCTGTTAACTCTGTAGGCTTACTAGATTTAACGTAATACTTAGTATCTAAGCTTGCGCCCTTGCGTGTGATAGTAATATCGTAGCTTAAAGGATCGCCTTCTACTTCGTTAAGGTTCGCAAGTTCTTGTAGTACGCTGCGCGTACTGCACTGGTAAATTTTGTACTGCTTAGCTTCGTAGTGCCATACCCCAAAGGCTGCAAAGGGCTTGGGTTTATCGTCTGCGCTGTACGCTTCTTTAGGCATTTCGCCTGCAAATTTCCAGCGTAAAGGCTTTTTATCTTTCCATACCTCTATACCTTCTACAGGTAAGGATATAATTCTAATCGTTGCTTTATCGTTTGGGGCAAATTTTAAGTACTGGCTGCCTGTAGCTGCGCGTTCGTACGTGTTATTTAAAAAGTTCATTTTTTTTTGATAGTTAATATATACCGCAATAGTAAGCGTTTATATTTTAACAAAAAAAAAATAGGGCTTTACTTTATTAACTCCAGCCTGTTAGTAAACTTAAAAAACATATTAAAAGTATAGCCGCGTCTGCGGTGTCTACTACTCTATACGCCCGTAGCTTATACTTTACATTTGCTAAACATATAAGAATAATACAAAGGCTTATCATTTATCTTTCAGCTTCTTACGTTCTGCCCGTACTTTCAAAGCTTTTTCTACATTGTACCATATTAGGGCTATAGATCCAAGTATTAAAAGTGCGCCTTGTATTATCTCTGTATACGCCCCTATAGCCCATATACCCCCTAGTATATTAACTGTTACCCACTCGCTGAATTCTCTATTCATTTTTCTATATGTTCAAAAAACGACAAACAAAGCGGCAGTACACCTACAGCTGTAAGCGTTATAGCGGGCCACGTTATACCGTATTCGTGTACTTGGTAAAGCGCTTCTATTACTACCGCGCCGCCTACTGTGCGTTTAGCACTCCAGCGCCGCAGCCGCCCCTTAGTTTTGAAAGCTTGCGTTATATCTAACTGACTAAGTAGATGTAAGTACGGGTTACTTTCCTTGCTCATTGTTAGCTATATAATGTAGATAGTATTCTTTGCGTACGTCGAAACAGGGGCAGCTTTTGGTACTGTACTCATTGTGTCCGTGTATACTCAAACTGCCTAAGCATATAGCTAAGCTTTCTATAAGTTTTAAAAGTGCGTGCTGCTGCTTTTCTGTACGCGTGTCTGCTGGTTTACCGTTTGTATCTAGCCCGCCTATATAGCATATTCCTACAGCTGTATTATGGCCTTTAGTATGTGCGCCGTATTCATTTAACGCCCTACCCCGTTCTATAGTTCCGTCTAGCTTAATTACGAAGTGATACCCGCACATTCGCCAGCCTTTCGCCTTATGCCACTTATCTATAGTACTTACTCCTATGTCTAGCGTCGGCGGTGTAGCGCTGCAGTGTAGTATGATTTCTTTATGTACCATTATACCGCTACAATTGTAACGTCTGCGCCGTATATCATAGTAGAGGAACTAGCAGGCAGTAGTTTTATATAGCAGCCTATAGTAGCTGAACTTGTAATATCTAAAACGTCAGCATTTGCGTTAAAGTCAAAAGTATTTTTAGAAACTATAGCGCCTGTAGTATGATTAAAAGAACCATAGTTAACAGCTAAAGAAGTAGATACAGAAGCGTAAACTTGTACGTGTGTAGCTTTGTACCCTGTAGGTATAGCTACAAAGGCGTATAACTCATTTACAGAAGAAGGGGCGCGAATTCCTAGTGTATTGGTTGTATCATCTTCTACCATAGTAGGCGCCCTGCTGTAGTCGTCATTCATTATAAACTCTGTAGGCATTACCTTTAGTAGTGTAGCGCTACCGTGCCAGCCGTCAGAACTACCGCCCCCGCCCCCATGCGCCCAGCTTAAAGCGCCTGCGCCGTTAGTGGTTAATACTTCGCCGCTATTCCCGTCTGTAAGTGGGCTAAGTTTACCGTTAGAACCTAAAATTACTACTTCGTCACCTGTAGCGGGTAAGCTTTGCGGTAGTTGCAAAGCATAACTAGAACTTAGCGCCTGCCCTACTGTTAGCTGTATTTTTGTAGTAGACTGCGTTACGCTGTCAGCATTTTTTTTATATATTTCTACTGCTGGCGTTGTTACTATACCTATAGGCGCTATAGCTGTTACCGCGCCCGCGTCTGCTGTATAGTCGCCTACTATCCTATTAAGTACTATTAAAACTGTGTCTAAATCAATAGCGGCGGTACTTGTTATATAGTTTAGTTTCGTGCGCTCCTCTTTTCGCATAGATTGGCGTAAAACTGTAGCAAGTATATTGTTATTCGTTTCTTGCGCTTCTGTACTTCGCGTTGCGGGTGTGCTAGGTATAACTACGGGGCCGCCGTCAGTAGGTGGCGGGGCGCCTACTACTGGTATGTCGCCGTCTTCGCTATCTATTACATTAGTATCTCGATTTAACAGCCCTATTTGTATATCGTATTCTGCCCGTGCGCCGTGCCACTCCATACTTAAGCATACATAAAGATCCGTACCTTTCGTTAAGCTATACCCCATTGAAAGCTGGCCCGCGCTATTGTTACCAGCTATCGGCCTACAGCTTCCGCTACGTATTAACATAGCCTTTGCCCTATACGCTAGAATCTCACGTACTACGTGCTGGTGTACTGGCTCTGTCGCTGTTTCGTCTATTTTCTCCCAAAGCGTAGTAGGCGCCCCGCTAAACTCTGTATAGTTGTGGGTGCTTTCGCTTGTTTTGTCGCCAACTATAGCGGGCGGTAGCTTTATAACTTCGCGCCCGCCTTCTGCTTCTGCATAGTACAGGTATTTGTCTGCGCCTATAACTTCGCCGTGTGCAGGGTATAAAGTATTTGCCTGTGCGTATTGTGCTATTACAAAACTATGTGCCGTTGTAAGATCGTTGCCGTCTGCGTCTATAGCGTGCGCAGCTACAGCTATTAGTACCGTTGCTTCGTGGTTTATTTCGGGTAAATTTATTTCTAAGTACTCGCTTATAGTGTGGGCCTGTGTACCGTCTACTGGTGTACTTATAAAAGTAGCCCTATTTGCTGCATTTGTACCCCACGTAGGGGCGCTATAGTCTACGCCGCTTACTTCTACTATAGAACCGTCAGTAAGTAGTAGCGGGGTAGTGTTTATAGTATCGTGTGATAAGTTTCTATTTAAGTAGTAATCTGAAGCGCCGTAAGCGTCCAGTTTCATATATAGCTCAAAGCGCCAGCGTACCGCTTTATTGTTACCCGTTAAGCCCGATATAGCATTGCTTTTACATACAAACAAGAAACGAAAGCGCGGTAACATATTTGCTTGTACGAAACAGTAACCGCCTAGCGGGGTACCTAAATATACGGGGTTGGGTGGATCAGATAAGTTTTCTACTAGTTCGTCGCCATTATCGCCAAAATTAGAAGCGTAAGGCCACTGTACTTGATAACCTAAATATAAAGTATCGCCGCTGTTGTACTCGCGTTCTACTCTTTTTATACGTGGTAAGAAAGAAGAAGACCAGCCGCGTAAACGTTCTATATCTGTATCGAAGTCGTTAAAACTAACTACATCTATACCAGAATATATAGTGTCGCCTTTAGTGTAAAACTCTACGCCTTGTAAGTCTTCTTGGCCTGGATCTCGCGTAAAGGCGCTAATAGGTTGAAACCAAAAGCTGCCAAAGTCTAAAAATATACGCGCCCCATATAGGTACGCTATTTCTTCAAGTACCCGCCAGGTACTTAAATACTGCTTTTCACCTTCTTCGTTACTGTTGTGTAAAAAGTCGTGCTTAATTTGTGTAAGCTGAAAACCATCGTCTGTATCTGTTGAAGGCCTTAAGTAAGGTACCATACGTAGAAGTGTGTCGCTATCTTCCCAGTGGTGCGCAGTGCGTAGTTTTAGTATACAGTTGCGTATATGTTGGTGTATATACGCCGTACCCGTATACTCTACCGCTTCGCTAGATTTATATAGTACATCTTGTAAGCGTGCTAAGTCGTCATTAGCCTGTAGCGTAACTTTTTGCGGTAGATATATATCTTCTATCTCTACCCCGTCTACCATTAGTACACCTGCCCAGCGTAAAATATAAGATATACCCGTACCGTATTTTATAGCTACTGTAAAACGGTCTGCGGCTGCGTTCGGTAGTTCCAGAAGCCAGTCATATACGCCTGTACTTTCTACTATTAAAAAAAACTGTGCGCTAGACGTTATTATAGGTTGGTGCGGTGTATTTACGTCGCCTGCCCAGTTTAAAGTAAAAGCTTCTGCGCCTAGTGTCACTTCGCTTTCGCTGCCTGTGAATTCTTTATCGCAAAATTCTACGCGAAAATCTTTCCCTTTCCGATCTTTAAATTCTGCAAAGTACCTTACTATTGCTGCCATATCTTAAAACGTTACACCTGTTACACGTTGCACACTTCGCTTGCTACGTTCTGCACTTAGTAATATATCGCTACCTGAAAGCCTACCGCTTACTGTTATATGTTGAGTACCCCCGCCCCCGCCAAACTTACCGAGAAATTCGCCCATACGCTCAAAGGGTATAACGGCTTCTTTACCGCTTTGGTTGTCGCCTAAAACTGCTAACGTTTCGCCCGTTACCATACCGCCGCGCTTAAATTTCGGCATCATTGCAGACATACCCGCCACAGCTGCGGCGGCCAAAGCTGGCCCCGTAAATACTGCGGCGGGGCCTGTAGCTGCTGCTGACTGGTAAGCGTTCGCTATAGCTTGCGCCGTTACTTTCGCCATAATTTGAAGTAGAAACATTGCAATCTCTCTGTGCCTATCTGCTTGCGCTTGCTGCTGTAGTTCGCGCTGCTTCTTTACATATTCTTCTTGCGTTATAGTACCTTCTGCGTACTGGTCTTGCAGTTCTTTCTGTTGTTCGCGTAAGTCTGCGTTTACTTGCGCTATAGCCCCGCCTATAGATACAGCTGAATTAACTAAGTTAGTTGCAAATTCTTCTGCCGTCTGTTTCGCCTCTGTTTCAATTGCTTGATTTTCTTGTACTGTAGCCCCGTAATTAGTTAGGGCAGACAGTAGGCCGTTTACATTGTCGCCGTACTGGTTTACTAACTCTATTTGTTTAAGCCGTTCAGCATTTGCTTTTGATAGTTTATTGGCTAAGTTTTCGGCTGCGTCGGCTTCTGCGTCGTATTGTTGTGCTAGATCATGAGAGCCTAAAATTTCTGCGCTTATAGCAGCTGAACGCATAGCGCTAGCTAGTGCTTCTTGTTTCGCTATTTCGTCAGGTGTAAATAAGTCTGTAGCTGCAATACGTGCTTTTTGATCAGCTACCCGTAGTAGTAGCTTTGCTAGTTCTGTTACTTCTACTATTTCTTCTTCTGCCCCCGTTAGGCTTTCGCGTTCTAATGCTTCTGCGGCTAAATCTTTTAACCTATCGCGTAGTACCTCTAGTGCTGCGGGTAGTTTGTCGCCGCCAAAAGATACTACATCTTTCATTTTATCTTCTAGTATCTTTAGGGCGTCTGCCGAAAGCTTTACAAAGCCTATAGTTTGAGATAAAGGCACGGTACCTTCGCGTACACTTAAAGCAAAGCGTACATTTTCTTCTGTTAAACTCTCTAGTGTTTTGTTGTAGTCTGCGGCGCTTGCATTACTACTATTTAAAGCTTTCGCTTGGTAGCCTAGCCGCTTATTTTCATCCTCAAAGAACTTCGCACGGCTTTTGAATATAGCCTTTGCGTTATACTGTATATCGTTAAATTCTTTTACCTGTGCTTTTGCCTTCTGTACTTTACCTATAAAAGAACTTATACCCGCTATAGCAAAAGCGGCTGCCATAAGTACGGGCGTTTTCGCAGCTAAATTATTAAGCGTAGTTTTTAAAGCTACTATAGTACGTAGCCCGCCCGTATAACTGCCAAGTCCTATTAATGTTTTACTTCCGAAAGCTACAGAGATAAGCCCGCCTAGCGTTCGCATAGCTGGTACTAGCTTAGAAACATTACCAACTAAAAAACCCGACACCCTAGTAATAGGCCCTATACTGGCAGCTAAAGCGCTAAACTGTAGTATACTCTTTTGTGCGCTGCTGTCTAAATTTGTAAAAGCTTTTGCTAGGTCTATTACTTTATCTAGTAGCTTCTTAATTACTGGTAGTAGTTCTTTACCTATTTCTGCGCCTGCTTCTTTTAATACATCAAAAGCAGTAGATAATTTACCGCCTGCAGTTTCGCTTAGGTTTAGCATAGCGTTGTGTGCTAGCCCCCCTTCTGCTGCCATAGCGCGAAGTACTGCCTCGAATTGCTGAACACTTACAGCGCCAGCGCCTAGTTCAGAACTTGCTAAGCCTGTAGCTTCGCTAAGCTTTTCGAATATAGGTATTCCCCTTTCGGCTAGTTGGTTTATACTTTCTAGCTCTACTTTACCCTTAGCTTTTACCTTTGCAAATATCGCGGCTATGTCGTTTATCTCACTGCCACTAGCTGCGGCTATGTCGCCAAGAAAGCGCAGCGTATCGTTTACCTCATCTAAGCCTGTACCCGTAGCTATTAGCTGCCTTGCTGCGCTTGCTATACCTTCTATTTGAAACGGTGTACTAGCACTAAATTCTTGCAGCTGCTTTACCATATCGGCGGCTTGCTTAGCGCCCCCAGTTAAGGATATAAAAGAAGTCTCTAGCTTCTCCATATCTACCGCGCTCTTAAGGGCTGCGGCGCCTATACCTATAAGCGGCAAAGTTACTGCGTTAGTTAGCCCCCTACCTATACTATTAAGCTTTCGGCTGGTTTGTCGTAGTCGCTTTTCTGTACTCTTTAGCGCTCTGTCTAGTTCGCTAGTATTTGCACCAAAGATTATTTGAAACGCTGCGCTGCTGCTACTCATTACTTAAGGTATTTTGCATAGCATTAAATAGCTTTATAGGCGGCGCCGTTATTACTTTGTCTTTGTCGCCTTTTTCTGCCTGCTGTGCGTAGGGGTTAAAATCATTCGCAGTATATGGGGTAGTATTCTTACCCCTGTTTATATTCGCCAGTAGTGCGTGCGTACTGCTTGTGTGAATCCACTTTGCGCGCTCTTCGCCTTCGTAGCTACTGCGGTAGTTTATGTACTCAGCTAAGGTAAAACTCCAGAACAAACTAGGGGCTATACCTAGCTTAAGCGCCCCGAAGTAAAACGGCTGCCAGCGAAGGGTTAAGCTTGGGCCGCTTTCGCGGCCGTCGCTTTTCCCTGTTCGCCTGCCTCCATAGCTGCTTGTACATTCGTTAGTATATTCTCTATATCTAACGTACCTACCTGCGCGGCGAACTGCTCAAATTCATAAGCAGGCGTACTACCCGATAAGTATACATTATTCTTATAAGCTGCATACAATAATTTAGGTAGTACCGTTACGCTATCGCTTGCCATACGTTCGAGTAGGTCGCCTAGTTCTATACCTTCTGCCTCTGTGCATAAGCGCAGGGCGTTAAGGTTTAGTAGTACGTCTACTTCGCCAGCTGGTAGCGGTAGCGAAAAAGCGCCGCGTAGTGTGTTACTCATATTAAGCTAGTTCGTTGAATACATCTGTACCGTTAGTTATAGCAGTTTTTGATATGTCGCCGTTGCTTTCAAAGCTACAGCTATACGTAGCTACGTCGTTTACGCCTGCGCTTTCTGAGTAAGAAGATATAAACGCCTTACCTGTATACATATAGTCCGCGTCGGTTGCGTCGCTTGCGCCGCTAGTCCAAGCTAGAGTTAATTCTGTTTTTGCTTTCCACGCGTCAAACAAATCAATAGTTGTATGTACGTTTGTGTTAGCTGTGCCTGCTTGGTCTAGTGCAGAATAGTTTACTA
>Ga0209091_10003600_pt1 | contig 12390 bp, 9 predicted proteins | sample ArcticOcean_MG_C_6_FD_187438 | JGI IMG/M metagenome (GOLD analysis project Ga0209091, IMG submission 187438) | Marine microbial communities from western Arctic Ocean - ArcticOcean_MG_CB8_128 (SPAdes) (version 2) | ecosystem: Environmental > Aquatic > Marine > Oceanic | place: Arctic Ocean...
ATTAGCACTTGTAGAATTACTATTGTTAGTTACATTTTGATTTACTGTAGAGTTTACAGTAGAGTTAGATGTAGATGTATTGTTATTAGTGTTTGTATTTACAGAAGTATTATTATTGGTATTAGTATTTGTATTGGCATTTGTAGCAGTACTATTGTTTGTATTTGTGTTCGTAGAGTTATTGGTGTTTGAGTTAACATTCGTATTGTTATTCGTGTTAGCATTCGTATTAGTATTTGTGTTGGTATTATTATTAGTATTATTATTGGTGTTCGTATTTGTTGTCACCGTATTATTAATAGTAGTTAATCCATTGTCTTCACAGTACTGAGTACCTGCAGTACAGTCACCTGTTTGATCTGCTTGTGCACCAAATGAAACTGCTAATAGCCCCAGTATAAATAATGGTCCGATAAACCCTAGATTTATATCTCCTCTTGTCACCCTCTTTCTCCTATTTGTCAGGGGTGTTTGAAGCCCCAAAGTAAAAACTAATTACAGCACTTGCCAAGCCACCTAGATAACCAAGCACTAAGTTAATTAATGCTTCGCTGTTTTGTTCTGGCGGTTGTAAAGTTACTAAGAATATGTAACCCATAAACCCACCAACCACAGCAATTCCCATGATACGTGCTGTCCAGTCTTTACTAAACTTACCACGTGCATCTTGTTTGTCTTCAACTTCTAATGAAAAGACATCGACTTCTAGTTCTTTCATCTGTACTTCAAAAGCTTGTTCAGCTTGTTTAAGCTGTAGCATTTGTTCAGGCGTAGCTACTGCCATAGCTTGATTGATAGACTTTGAATTATTAGGAACACCTAACACCTCAGAAATCATCTTAGCAGCCATACCACCCATAGGTCCACCCAAAGCAGTACCTAGTGTTGGAGCTACTGCACCTATTATATTTGTTAATAATCCTTTCATTTTAGTCTCCTAATGTTATGGTTGATTTAAGTAAATCGTTTACCGAGTCTATTAAATACTCAGGTATATCTACACCTAGTATATCATCTTCATCGTAAGCAATCATATAAGCTTCAAGTAAGTTTTCATATAAAGGTCTAAAGTCTTCTCGGATAACCCAAGGCTCATTAGAAAGTGCTCGAGCTTTACAGTCTATTCTGTATGCAACATCTAATTGTTTTTCAGTATACAATAACATTATACTAAATTTAAAACAAGTTGTTGTAGCTCTACACTACGTCTACCAACCTGTTTAAACCACCTGCTATCTTCCATTTGTGCAGCCATTTCTTTCCAATTGTTTTCTCTACAAGCTTTTAACATGTTACGAAACTTAGAAAGTCTTGTACCACCTAGGTTAAAACACATGTTGACTAACACACGTTGTATATCTTCTGGAAGATTATTAAAATCTTCTTGGCTTCCGAACACATGTATAGCTTCTGCATAATGCCGATCAAAGTCTATCATGTAATATCTGTCTACAATCTTTTGAGATACAGGCGTACCTATTTCCCAATCGTATTCTTCGTCTTGTGGTTGACACAGATGACCAACTCCTAGAGTCTTATAACCTAAACTGTCGTTATAGATTTCTAGGACTTCGCCCTCGTGTCTTTTAATTTCCCACTTGCATAAGTCTATGTTCATAATAATTTTCCTAAATTAATTCTTACAAAACTTCCTTCACCTTCATCACTTCCAAACACACTTCCTGCTTCTCTAAATGAACCATAAATAGGATCATCTGCTACTCGAGCTGCTTTCAAAGCGTAGTCTTTAAATGAGTCAGGGTTTTCTTCGTTAAAATTATATCTATCTACAATAACAGATTCACCTCTATCATTTGTAGTAATAGTAGCTTGACCAGTTAAAGTTTTCATAGAAAAAGCAGGGTCTTTAAATTTTTTAATAGCTTTTTGTATTCCAATTGAATCACCACCAACATCATCATATGGATTTTCAGAAGTTTGATAATCATCATAAGATATTAAATCTTTTCTACCTACGTTTTGCATAGTGCCTTTTGAATCTTTATATCCTTTACTTCCGCCAGTTTGAATTTGTTTAACTATTGTTTGTAATACTTCTAATTCTTTAGTATCTAAATCTTTTTCTGTAAAGTCTTCCATACCTATATTGTATTTTCTTTTCATACGAGAAATTGGATTAATATCATGAAGTAATTGTCTTACATTAGAAGGTAAAAATCTATCTCTAGGTTTTGATGCTGGTAAATTTACTCTTTTTTGAAAATCTTGTTGAGCATAAACACCGAATTGTGGTATAGTTATGTTTTGCCCTATCTTAATATTGTCTGGATTTCTTATTGCACGGTTTGCTTTTACTAATTGATCTATATTTAAACTATTATTTTTAGCAATGGTAGCAAGGTTGTCTCCTTTTTTAATTTGATAAGAAATTGCTTTAGGTCTTTCAGGAGTTTTTTTTCTAAACATACTTAAAAATCCTTCTTGCTTTGAAGACTCTTTTGCTACAGGTGCTTTACCTTTGTTAGGTATAAAAATATTATCTCCGGCATAAATTTCATCAGGGTTTTCAATTTGTGGGTTTGATTCTAATAAATCAGCTATACTCAATTCATTTTCTCTAGCAATAGAAAATAAAGTATCTCCTTTTTTTAAAAGTAATTTAAGTAAACCACCTTTACGATACTGTAGCCTGTTCATATCATTTTTAATTGTCATAATTTTAATCCTTTAATAAACCTAAACCTTCCATTTGAGTTTTTAATTCCCTGTCTTCTTTGTCCTGCATAAAATCAGCAGTGCTGTTAAAAGGTACACCTGTTACTCTGCTTTGCATTTCATCAGGCTCATCAGTTACATTAGGTACGTTCTTAACTATACCACCTTTGGCATATTTAAACAAAGGTTCAAATTTAGAATCGTCTTTTTTATACGTTCCTCTAGCCATAGACCTTAATTTCTTTTTAGTTCCGTCTCCAAATATATTATCATAAGCTCCATAGTAAGGTGCATTAGTAACAAACATTTCTCCAAAACCTTTTCTATATAATACCATGTCTAATATATCTTGAGGAAAAGGACCACCAATAGCTTTCATTACAGAAGTACCTGGACCTACGTTTCTATCACTTTCACTTCTATATCTATAAGCATAATCTAAAGGACCTAAACCACCCCAACGTCTAACAGCATTTTCTATAATCTCAGAATCAGGTTTTAATTTTCCTGTTTTATAATCAATATTAGCTTTACCATTACTTCTTATTTCATTACCTACGTGAGCAAGAGCAGTCATAAGTACTGTAGTCATAACAATTTTAGGTGCTTGGTGAGCAAAAGCTTCATTGTATTTTATCCCATATTTTTTATTTTTATCTCTAGCTACTGGAGTAAACTCAGTTAAAAATCTTTTTAATATAGTATTATTAAAAACTGTAGGGTATCCAGCAAACTGAATTAAAAATTGAGCATCAGGTCTACTAAACCAATCAGGTCTGTTAGCTTCTGCTGCTCTAGGGTTTAAAATAATTTCTTTAGTAAATCTATTTGCACCACCCAACATACCTTCTGAATAAAATTCAGCGTTACCATTACCGTTTATACCTTTAGCTAAACTATCATCGTATAAACCATTTTTATCTAATGATTTTTTGTACCAAGTAACTGCTTCGTTTTCATTAATACCTAATTGTCTTAGTTCTTTTATGACTTGTTTTCTTTTTGAAGAACTTAATTTACCAAATGCAGTTTGACCAGTAGCTAGTTTTTCTGCGTGTTGCTTAATAATTCTTTTACCAGTATTAAACGATGCTAATTGTACTGCTTTAGTCCAAGGAGCTAACAAGTTGCTGTTAAAAAATACTTCTTGTGCTCTTTTTGCCATAGGATTACTTAAGGCTTCACCTGCTAAACCTTCAATTCTTTCCATAACAGCTTGGTCAAAAGCTAAACCCGTTTGATGTATTTCACTCCACGTTTCATCATCTAAATCTTTAAAACCTTTTGTAGTTTTACCGGTTGATCTTTGAATTGATTTAAATAATCTATCAAAACTTGAACCAGTTTGTTTTACAATAGATTTCTGTATATCATTTACCACGTTAAGACCGTCTAAGCCACCTGCTCTTGATAATAAAATTAAAGGTTCAGTAATACTTGATAAAGTAGCAAACGGAAGTAAGGACGCTTGTTGAGTAAAAATAATTGTATCTTTAATACCTCTTAAATATTTATTTTTATTTAATGCAAAATTACTAAAAGTTTCTACACCTGTAGCTCTACTATAAATTCTTTCTAAACCTAGTCGAACTTTTGTAATTTCAGCTTCACTATATTGTCTTGATCCATCTTTGTTTTTTGCAGCAAACATTCGATTAAGAATTGGACCTAATTCTTTTTTATTAAATTCATAAAGACTTGCACCAAAATATTTTTTACGTGCTATAGATTGGGATAGGTTTGTAAAATAATTATTTAAAATAGTTTCTACATCGTCTTCTAAAAACTTAGAAATTTCCCAGTCTTCAATATCTATAAATCTTCTTGGTTGCAAATAACCACTTGCATTACTTTTTCCTTTTGTCCTTAATTCAAAAGGAGTATGTCTTTCTTTCAACATATCATCTATAATTTGAAAAGCTTTTAAATTCTTGGCTGTAACTATTTGTTCAGCTGTAGCATCAGCAATGTCTCCACTCTCAACTCCTGCATCTTTTAAAAAATTTCTTTCAAAAATAGTTTCATCTTTACCAAGTTGACCCTTGGGGCTTCCTGTAAATATCTCTACACTTCCGTCTGGATTTATTACTTCAAAAGGTGTTAAGTCTTTTTCATTAACAGGGTTAGCATGTCCTCTAGCAATTAATATATCTGCAAACTCTTCTTTGTTTTGATCTAGTTGTTCATATTTATATAACCTAGGAAAGAAACCAGCTTTTCTAATTGTTCCCGTTTTAAATAAACCAACATTATCTGCATCTACATAACCTTCATCTAATAAAGTTCTTAAGCCTTTATAAGCATCCACTATATCAGGACTAACATCCATACTTAAATTTTCTGTAATGTTTTTATCACCAACTCGATTTATTCTTTTATATGAAAATTGACCACTAACAAGTTTACTTTCTATATTAGCTACTGTAACAGTTTTGTCACTTAATAAAATATTTAAAGTGTCGTTTGCTTTTGATTCTAGTTTACCAAAAAATCCATCGTAGCCAAGAGGATTAAAAACTTTAGCTAATGCTGGAATATATTTACCATGAAGTCTTCCATAAAATTCACCATATGTTCTAACTGATTCAGTACCGTCTGCAAGTTTAGCTTTAGTAGCTCCTTCAGTACCTTCTTTTAAAATACCAGCATCCCAATCGTATCTTAACTTTCTTAAAAAATTTCCTATTAAAGGCTCGGCTTCTACAAACTGAACCATTTCAGATGTAGATTTTCCAAATAAAAAATTTAAACCAGTGTTTACTTTTGTTTTACCTTTATCTATTCGTGCAATTGTTTCTTCTGTAATTTCTCCTTTAGGTCCTAAAGTTTCTTTAACATCTAACTCTTGATCAAGTTTCCAATCTGTTTCAACTTCTTCTCTAATTCTAGGACCAACAAAATCTATATTAGAATTATTAGCATACTTAAATTCTTTTTCAACAAACTTAGCATACTTTGAACCTTGACGAGCAGCTAGTCCAGCACCTAAACCACCACCTAAAACACCACCAGCTAGACCGCCTATTAACCCTGAAAATGCAGTTTGATTTAAATCTATATTACTAATCATACCAGTATCTACTGCAATGTCTTGCATAAAATAATCATGAAGCCCACCCCAAACAGCTCCTTCTGCTGCAGTAACAGCAGCTAAAGGTGCAGAGCTTTTAACAGACTGTTTAATTAATTGTTTAGTTCCTTGTCTAGCAGCTTCACCTAAAGCAGCTCTACCTGCTAAAACAGTACCGCCTGTAGGAATTGCAAATAACAAACTTAAAACATTAAGTGGGTCTGCAACTATATCAATACCTAAATCTTTTATTAAACCAAAGTGTTCTTTAAAACCTTTTAAGTCTGCGTTTTGAAATTGTTGTGTTAAATAAGTATAGTCTTGTTGTTGTTGATTAGTCCAATCATTTGCTTGTTTAGCTCGTACAATAGCAGAACTTAAACTGTATTCAGAGTCTCTTAAGTATTCAAAGATGTTATCGTTTGAACCAATGCTTTCTAAAAATCTTTCAGAAGTTTTAGAAAACTCATCATTACTTGCAAGTTCTGTTAAACTTTTTTTACCAAAACTAATAGAAGGAACACTAATACCTTGATCTAGTTTATCATAAACTTGCCCTACATTAGTGTCATAGCCTAAAGGTTCATCTTGTTTTTGGGTAGCCCCACCATGTAGACGAGCATAAATAGAAGCCAACTCTTCGTTTTCTGTAGAGTCTTCTTGAGTATCTATTTGTGGGTTTTGTATTTTATTATAAATACTGCCGTAGTCAAATGCCATATTAGAATAATAGTTTACTTGCGTAGTTTGGACTTAAAAAATTTACTTCCTTAGAGTTTAAAATTTTACTTGCTTGTTCGTCCATATATTCTTCATAAGTTAAATTATATGGGTTTGGTATATCGTTAAATAATTTTTCTAACATCATCCTTTTTTCTCTAGGGCTTACTGGTCCACTTGCTATTTGCCTAACTCTTAAATCAAAAGATTCTTGTTGAGTTTCTTTATTCATTGACTCCCAGCTTTTATCAATTGCATAGCTGTTTGTTTGTGAATTAAATTTAATTCCCTCACCAAGCACAGCCGAAATGTTTCCCTGATATCTATTATAACTATATGTTTCATAAAGTTTTTCATCGGTATCATAGTCATAATATTCGTCTGTAGTAGTTAAAGTTCCTAAATTACTACCAGCTTTAAAACCTCTTTGTGCAGTAATAGCTGTTGCAATATCTAATCTATATTGTTCACTTGAACCTATCTTACTTTTAAATTTTTTAATATCTTCATCAGTATAACTAACTCCTCTATTTTCTAAACCACTTCGGTACACTCTTTCTGCAAAATTAATATCGTTTTTAAATGCTAAAGATACTCCAGCTATATCGGCTATCCATTCATTTTTTTGAAATTCATCAGTTCCTTTTAAAATATCATCAGCATAATTATTCCATTTTTTTCTATCAATAGTCATCCTATATTTATTATCTGAATCATAAATTCTTTTTTTTCTAATATTAGAATCAAAACTTTGTAAATTTGCTTCTGCTCTTACTAATAAATTTTTATCTCCTTTAGCACTGTCTGTTATTGATTCAAATGTATTTCTATATTCACTCATGCTTTTATCAACTGCACCAATAATAAGACCTCCTAAGTCTAAATTATTTAAAACATCATTTAAATTACCACCGGCTAAATCAGTTTCATTAATATTTTTAAAAAGATTCATCCCACCGGCTTCTTCATTTCTTAACCCAACTTGAGATAAACCATCTTTAATAGTATTAAATAATCCTCTATTTTTATAGTTAGATTTTCTTTCAGCAATAATTCTTTTTTCAGCTTGAGTTAAATCATAAGCAGATATTGATCTAGCTCGTTTAAATAAATCTAAACGGTCCATATCTCCTGCTTCTAGAACATCTCTTAATTCATCTTCAAAACCTAGATAATTTGCTTTACCTGTGTCTTTATTTGTATCTAAATAATCTGTTAAAAGTTCATGTAAAGCACTATCATATGTTGTTTCATAAGAATCCGTATTAGCTTTATAAGCATTAAATTTGTCTTCGCCTACATCTTGTTTTATTAAACTATCAATAACAGGTTTAAATTTAACAGCAAGACCATCACCATCGTGTTCTTCTAAATACAATTTTACTTTTGAATTAATATCTAAAGCTTTATTTTTTTCTGACCAATCAGCATCAGGCATGTACTGCATAATTCTTCCAAGCTGTGCAACTTCTTTAGCTTGACTGTCATTGTTAGATAACAAAAACATTTCGTGCTTGTCTAATTCTTTTGCTCTTTTGTTATAAGAATTTTTAAATATCTTTTGACCCACACCAATCATCGCTAATGTCTGACCTATTCTTTTTGACTTCTTAGCTTCTTTAGCTTGTTTTTTATTTATTTCAGCTTGTCTACCTAGTAAAGATGAACCAAGCTCTTCTATACTTTTGTCTTCAAAGTTTTCAAATATATTATTTAAATCATCTGCCATGTGTTACTCCGCTTGTCCTAATAAATTTTCTCTTTTTTCTATTAAAGGTTTCTGTAATAAACTTGCTTGTACTTTAGCAGTATCTAGTTTTTCTAATCTAGCTTCAATATCTTTACCAACCGCAGTGGGTTGAATAGTTTTTACTTTAACATCACGAAACCTTTGTCCTTCTTTTACAGATTGGTTTCTTTTGTTTACAGCGTTTTGTACAGTTTCTTCGTCTTCTTCTTCAAACCCTTGATCGTCACTATCTACAATAGGTTGTATTCCTGATTTTTCTGCAATAGCCATAAGCATATACATTGTAGGCTCTAATAAATTTAACATCATATCAGGATTAAACTTACCTTTTCTAAAGCCTTCTGTTAAAACAACTTCGGCTATAGCGTTTACAGAGATATCGTTTAACATTAAATCTTGAACGCCTTTTAGTCTTTGAGGTTCTAGTAAGTCTAAAAATATTTTTTCTCTAGCTTCTTTAACCGATGTCATTTCAGGTGGTTGTTCCCAAGGGTATGCTTGATCTGGAGCATTAGTTAAAGCTTGTCCGGGGACAGGTCCTTCAAATAATACTTCTTTTAAATTTTCTGGTGTTGGTCGTGTTGCCATAGTTATTCCTTTAAGTTCCTAAAATCCCACCATATGCATTTGTTAGATTATAAATATCTTGAGTGCTTGGGTTTGGGTTGTTAAAATCTATAAGATTTGTTGTAGGGTCAGGTTGTTTCATTAATGTTGTTTGTGCAACATCTGCAAAGTATGCAGCTTGTTGTTTCTGAGCCATATCTTTTGCAAATTTTTCTGCATCTTCTCCAGCTTGAATACTCTGCCCTGCAGTACTAATTGGACCAACTGCTTTGTAAGCATTCTTTGATCTTTGAAAATACTTATTACCGGGTTTAGGAGGTGTTACACCTTTAGAACTTTGTATTGTTGTTGAATATGATTCTGTGGCTGAGTCGCTAAGAGTTGCTCCTACAGGCTCACCTTTATAGAATTTATTTAACTCAGCTTTTGCATAAAATCCTTTCTTTAAATCAGTATCTATACCATCTACAAATACAGGGTCTTTCATACCTTTAGGTGGTTTAGGTATTTTAGGTCCACCAATACCTACTTGAGCTTCTGCACTTATAGTGGTTTCAGGAACTTCAAATGTCATTTCTTTACCACCCGGAGTCTGTAATACTTTTGTACTTGCTTGAGTTGACATATCTTTAATGCCTTCTGTTGAAGGTTCAATAAACCCACCTGTTGTTTCGCTTACCCAGTTTTTAAAGTTACTACCTGCCATACCTTCACCACCAGCAAAAGAACTTACTTTGTTCATGCTGTATTCAATAGCATCGGTTACTTTATTAAAAACTTTACCTACTCCATTCTTTACAAAATTACCAGCGTTGACTAATCCTTGAGCAATAGGAGCAAGAAAACTGCTACCTTGGGCTACGCTTGAAATCCACGAACCTATTCCCGGTAACATAAAAGATAAAGCAATAGAGCCTAAAGGACCTAATTTACCAAAAGCTTTGGCAACTTTGCCTAAACCACTTTTTAATTTTCGACCTACGCTTTTAATTCCTCTGCCTATTTTCTTTCCAATCTTTCTTAATTTTCCCATAATATTTTCCTTTTAATCTAACCAGCCTTCTAGTATACTTGAAATTGCATTTAAACTATCGTCCCACACATCTTGTTTACCTACACCTGCTTCGTTACCTAACGCAGCAATAAGAAGTGAAGCTTTACGTTGTTGATCACCGTCCCATCTTTTAAATGAAAAGTCTGCTTCATCTCTTAATTCCTGCCATAAAAAATTATTAGCTGCTGAAGTTAAGTTAAATGAGTTCTGTGCGTTCTGTTGATTGATTGCATTAAAAGCAGCAGTGTCAGCAGTATTAGCTTTACGTCTCCACTCAACATTAGACTGAGCAATAACAGTTGCATTTTGTACATTGAACTGTTCTCTTGCAAAATCTTGTTGTGAATTAAACTTTGAAACATCTGTAGCTAACTGAGCTTCAATTGTTTCTACTTGTAACTCATTAGCAACTCTTCTAGCTTCTGCAGAATTCTCAGCAGCAGCATTAAACTGCTCCATTGAATTTAATTGATTAGCATTAAACTGTTCGTTTTGTTGTTGAACACTAGTCATAAATTGATTGACTTGATTTTCGTTAGTAGCATTAAATTGTAATGCAGCATTTGAAGCAGCTTGATTACTTAATAGCCTTTGTTGAGTTTGTTGAGCTTTTAATACACTAGTTTGTTGTTCATTACTTAAATTTGTAAGGTCCATTTGTAAGAATGCTTGAGCATTAGTAATACCATGTTTTGTATTTTGATCAGCTTCTGCTAAGTTTCTTTGAGACATTAACACAGCATCTTGCATAACTCCTTGTTGTGCCATTGTAGCATTTTGCAAACTAGCTGTTTGTAAAAACTTAGAGTTATTAATAGACCTTTGTTGATCAGCACTAAACTGAGCCATGTCTAATTGAAATACATTCTGAGCATTAAACAAAGCTGTTTGTTGCGACATCTCTGCATCTTTTAAAGCATTAGTTGCTTCAATAGACTTTTGTTGTGTAACACTTTGTTGTATAGCTTGTGCATTTCCTTGAGCTATTGGAAGTGCAGATGTTATAATAGCATTGAGCAAGGCATCTCTACCTACTGTAGAAGCCGACATACCACGCTGTGCTAACATCGCTTCTACGGATGCAACAGCTGGTCCAGCCCACGTAGGAACTTTACCTTCTTCAATACCATTTAATAAACTATCTATTTGATTAGACACTAAAGCTTCTTCAGGAATACCCTCAACAATTCCTCTTTGATCTTCTGTAAAATCTGTAAGTCTAGCTTCAAGAGTTTCAGGGTCATTACCTAGTTCTGTAATATCTTCTTCACTTAACCCAGCATTTCTTAATTGTTTTTTAGCCCTTGTTATTTTTGCAAGAGATGTACCAGCTACTTTAGCAGCAACTGCTTTTGCTTCAGAAGTCATGCTACCTATGACTCTTTCTTGTAAAGCCCCGGGAATTACTTGAACTTCAGCAGAATCTATTATAGGAGTTGCTTGAACCCCAGCAGCTCTAGCTAATGTTTCAGAAACTTCAGGAGAAACAAAACCAACAGCAGCATCAATAACTGCATTTTCTGGAACTTTAGACACATCGTCTGCACCTATAGTTGAAATTTTAAAAGGTTCTGGTTGAGCAGCTTTAGAAACTTCATCAATTGTAGAAACTTGTTCAGGAGATATAGCACCTAATGTAGCTGCTCTAGCTTCCTGTGTTGTCTGCATTTGTAACTCGGCTGCTTGTTCAGGAGTTATTACTGTGTCTGCCCTATCAATTTTTTCAGGATCAGGTATTTTAGGAATAGTATCAGGTAACACACCTCGAGCCATTTCTTCTGCTTCTGCACCTGTTCTTAAAACTCTATATTCTCTACCAATATCAAATGCAGATTTAGTTGCAGGGTCTTCCATGCTAATAGGAGTAGCTCTTTTCATAGCTCCTGTAGCATCAGGTTTTTGTTCATCCGAATACTCACCCGGTTGTACGTTTCCAAAACCCGGATCAAATGGCGTTTGTTCAGGTGGAGGTGTTTGTACTGGAGTAACGTCATCAACACCAGTAGATTGATCTTGAGGTGTTGTAGGTGTTGTAGATGTTGTAGGTGTTGTAGTATTTTCAGTAGTTGTAGCTGCAGGAGGTGTTACAGATGTTGCAGGAGGTGTTACAGATACTGGAGCAGCAGAAGGTGTTGGAGCAGCAGAAGGTGCAGGAGCAGAATTAGGTATTTGATTTGCTTCGTCTCTACCTCTACTTCTATTAGCTGCTCTGTTGTTTCTTATAGCATTAATTCTATCTTGTTCTACTGAATCACCTTCAGCATATCCAACTCGTTTACCTTTATTATAAGCTGAACGAACCTTAAGTTTATCATTTATTGTTTCTTTTTTCATAGTTGTTATATACCTATTTTACTTAACTTCAAAGAGTTTGTCAAGCTTTTCACCAATCTTTTCTATCCTGTCCATGATTAATCCCATGTCATCTCGAAGTTCTGTTTTTGTTACGTATTCTTTTGCAATCTCTTCCCGTGTTTTATTTAACAGGATGTCTTGTCTTCTTAGTTCTGTTGTGTTTTGTCTAATAGAATAAAAGACAGGAGCAATGATAAG
>Ga0209091_10003601_pt1 | contig 12389 bp, 6 predicted proteins | sample ArcticOcean_MG_C_6_FD_187438 | JGI IMG/M metagenome (GOLD analysis project Ga0209091, IMG submission 187438) | Marine microbial communities from western Arctic Ocean - ArcticOcean_MG_CB8_128 (SPAdes) (version 2) | ecosystem: Environmental > Aquatic > Marine > Oceanic | place: Arctic Ocean...
GCACACTCGATGACAAGATCGAGCTGAACCGTAAGATGAATGCCACGCTCGAAGCGATGGCTCAGGCACTCTTCAAGAGCTGGTTCGTTGACTTTGACCCGGTCATCGACAACGCCCTGCGTGCCGGCAACCCCATCCCAGAGCCCCTCCAACAACGTGCCGAAACCCGCCGCAAGATCCTGGGAGAACGTAGCTCCAGCTGCGTTACTACTTCAAAGGACGGAGCAGGAGCTCCATCCCTCCCAGATCCCCATTCCCACCTCTTCCCCGCCACCTTCACCCACTCCGAAGACCTAGGCTGGATGCCTGAAGGTTGGGAAGCTGGAACAATTAGCGACCTGTGCTCAAAAGTTCAAAATGGAGGCACCCCTAGACGTTCCAATGAAGACTACTGGAATAATGGATCTGTCCCATGGTTGACCTCTGGCGAAGTTCGTCAGGCTGTTATTACAACTGTGAAGAATTCTATTTCAGAGCTGGGTCTTCAGAACAGTTCGGCTAAATGGTTACCGAAACGTTCTACGGTGGTGGCAATGTATGGAGCCACAGCAGGTCAGGTTGCATTCATTAGTCAGCCATTAACAACAAACCAAGCTGTATGTGGATTGATACCTAAAGAAGGTCATGAACATTTCAACTATTTGCTCATCCAAGGAAAGGTAAAACACTTTGAGAACCAAGCTAGAGGGTCAGCTCAGCAAAACATCAGTAAAGGAATTATTGAGCAGAGTGCATCAATTATCCCTCCCCTTAACTTGATTCAATTGTTCGAGCTGTTGGCCTGCCCTTCGTTCGAAAAGTGGTCTAGCAACATACGCTTAAACACAGAGCTATCCAAACTCCGCGACACCCTCTTACCAAAGTTAATCTCTGGAGATCTTATCCCTAGTAATTCAAGAATCACTAATAAAAAAAGCTTATGAAATATAGCCAAAACTCAAAAGAATCCTGTGAACTAGTATTTGGAATAGTGGGTCCAATAGGATGTAATAGAAAACTAATCAAAGAAACTATTGAGGCCCACGCCAAACACTATAACTACAAAATGGTTGTCATAAGTATGAGTGACCTCATAAACGAGTGCTACCCCAACATTAAATACCCTACCAATGAATTTGATAGGGTTATAAGCTATATGGATACAGGTTTACATATCTGCGAGACAGCTGAGGATAATGCATTTCTTGCTAAACGAGCAGCCTCAAAAATCAATCGCTTACGTTCATCCTTTCGAAGAACAGTTTACATAATTGATTCAATTAAACGCCCCGAGGAAGTCGACGAACTGAAAAACATCTACGGCCGCGGCTTTTACTTATTCGCAGTGCATTCATCTGATGAATCCAAGCATAACTACCTTAAGACCTATTGTAACATTCAGTGTAAAGAAAAACGTAACGCTTTAATAGATCGTGACCAAAACGGCAAAGGAGGTCATGATCAGAACACCAGTAAAGCATTTCATTTGGCTGATTTTTTCATTACAGAAAATGGCAACAACAACAAAGTTGCTAACGCTATTGATCGTTTTCTGAAAATTATTTTCGGTGACCCTTTTCAAACTCCTACTTTTCATGAATACGCCATGTTTATGGCTTATGCAGCCTCGACCAAAACCGCAGATATGTCGAGGCAAGTTGGGGCAGTCATTTCAAAAGGAACTGATCTAATTGCCACAGGAGCAAACGAGTGCCCTAAACCGGGAGGCGGCTCCTATTGGCCACTATTTGATGATAATTCAAATGAAATTTATGATATAAAAGGCGGTCGAGATTACACGACAGGTTCCGATTTTAACGCAGAGGAAAAACACAAAATAATTGCTAAACTAAAAGACGGTTTATCAGAAGGGGCAATTAAAATACTGACCAAAAATATTACAGAATCAGGCATTGAAGACCTTACTGAATTCGGCAGAGTAGTTCATGCAGAAATGGATGCGCTTTTGTCATGTGCACGTAGAGGAATTAGCTGCGAGGGTGCTAAACTCTTTACTACCACTTTCCCATGTCACAACTGTGCAAAACATATAATATCAGCTGGTATTAAGACCCTAATCTATGTTGAACCCTATCCAAAAAGTAAGGCTCTAATCATGCACAACGACGCACTTACTACGGACGAATGCGACCCAAACAACAAAACCTTACTTTTACCCTTTTTAGGTGTGGGCCCTCGTCAATATTTGAACTTTTTCTCTCTCACACTAAGCACTGGGCAAAAAATCAAGAGAAAAGCCAATGACTCTTGTAAAAAAGCCGAATGGACTAAACCTGATGCTCTACCAAGAGTAAAAATGTATGAAGTTACCTATAAGAGTAACGAAGTTGAAGTTGAAAAGGAAACAGACGCAATTATAGCCGTCAAATTAAAAAACACTCCTCCATCAATAAACTAACCATCTCTAGATTTTGATGAAATTCACCGAAGCGAAACTCGAACAAGCGATCATTGCTCTACTCTCTGAGCAAGGGTTCCCGCATGTCTCAGGGACCACGCTCTCTGGGAGCAATGGAGCTCCCGCTCCGTTGAATGAATCGCTTAGCCATTCGAATAAAGACGCAGCAGGAGCTACGTCCCTCCCAGAAGATCACACCCAAAGAATGCTCGACACTCACCTTAGCGCTTGCCTCAATTTCCAAAATTAAGTAACTTACGTCCATCTTACTTGAAAATGAAAAATAAACAGCAACAGCTTCTTGAACTAGCCAAGCGATCGCACCTGGTGCGAGATGCAACTCTACGTGAGGCAGGGATAAGCAGCACTGTGATTTCACAAGCAGTGAAAGCGGGCGAACTGATCCGTTTATCACGAGGTGTTTATCAGCATCCTGACGCAGAGGTAGATGAAAACGTGAGCCTATCAGAGGTAGCAGCACGTGTGCCTATGGCGATCGTCACACTCATATCTGCACTTCAATTTCATCAAATTGGCACACAGCAAGCCCACTCAGTATGGATTCTTCTTAAACAGAATGCCGTCACACCCAGGATCGATTACCCATCCATCGAGGTCGTGCGCAGCAAGGTAGCCAGTGCCTTTACCGCAGGGATCAAGCAGCACACGCTTAATGGTATCAAGGTGCAGATCACTAACCCGGCGCGCACAGTAGTGGATTGCTTCAAATACCGTAACCGTGTGGGCCTAGATGTCTGCCTAGAAGCACTCAAGGATGTTCTCAGCGGTAACGCCACCACAAAAGTGAGTGCCTCTCAAATCATGGAATACGCCAAGGCTCAGCGCGTCTCTAGCGTGATCCGCCCCTACCTCGACGCCCTTGTCTAAATCTAAACAATGAATCTCACAGCATCACTTCAGGATCGTCTTAGAAACCAGGCTAGGCAGCACGGCACCTCGTTTGCCTCAATGCTGGAACAGTTTGCTCTAAGCCGGTTTTTAGCACGCTTAGCGATGAGTGATCATGCTGACCAATTCATCCTCAAAGGAGCTCAGCTCTTTCGTTTTCTGAGTGCTAAAAGCCACAGACCCACCCGAGATGCAGACTTTCTCAGCTATGGTGATCATACAGCAGATGAACTCGGAGCCATATTCACGACTATCTGCGAAATCACCCCATTAGAAGAGGATGCTCTGGCTTGGGAGAATGTTCGATCCGCTGCCATCCGCGATGAGAACGCCTACGGAGGAGTGCGTGTGCTGATCACAGCCAAATTAGGAAAGGTTAAAATCCCGCTACAGTTTGACATCGGCTTTGGGGATGCAATCACTCCAGCCATACTGCATCAATCATGGCCTAGCTTACTTGGATACTCAGAGGTTCCGCTTGCCACCTACCCACTGGAAACGGTGATCGCAGAAAAACTAGAAGCAGCTGTGTCATTGGGGATCAACAACAGCCGAATGAAAGATTTCTACGATCTTCATTGGCTATTGTCTCATCTGACATTCGATGGGGCTATCCTCACTCAAGCAGTCAAAAACACTTTTGCTCGTCGAGCTACTGATATTCCTAAGCGCACACCCTTAGCATTTACTGGAGAGTTTAGCTCAGACTCCGCCAAAGTCACTCAGTGGAAATCATTTCTACGTAAAAGTAAGCTCCCTCAGCAAGAACTCACAACGACCATTCAACACCTCTCTGACTTTCTCCAGCCAGTCCTAGCACACCAAGTAGCAGGCTATAAATGGACTCCCGAAGAGCAGTGGCAACCTATTGATTTAAAAGCATGAAATTCACCGAAGCTAAACTCGAACAAGCGATCATTACTCTACTCGCTGAGCAAGGGTTCCCGCATGTCTCAGGAACCACGCTCTCTGGGAGCAATGGAGCTCCCGCTCCGTTGAATGATTTAAATAGGAACGCAGCTGGAGCTACGTCACTCCCAGAGGTTCTCATCAAGGACGATCTGCGTGCCTTCCTCCGCAAGCAATACGCTGGCGATGAGATCAGTGAAGGTGAAATTAACTCGGTAATCACAAAGCTAGAAAGCTATGCAGCCTCCGACCTCTACGCCAGTAACAAGGCGATCATGAAGCTGGTCTGTGATGGATTTCTACTCAAGCGTGAAGACCACACCAAGAAGGACCTTTATATTCAGTTGATCGACTACAGTGATCTCCCCGCCCATAACAAACCCAAGGTAGGAGAAGTGCCTACTATTGTAGCGGAGGATGAAGTTAACTATAACGCAGCGGGAGCTACGTTCTCCCAGAACATTTTCAAGTTCGTCAACCAGCTAGAGATTCTTGGTAAGGAAAAGCGTATCCCTGACGGCATTCTCTACATCAATGGCATTCCGCTGGTGGTGTTTGAGTTCAAAAGTGCGATCCGTGAGGAAGCGAATCTTTTCCAAGCCTACGAACAACTCTCTGTCCGCTATGCTCGCGACATCCCAGAGCTGATGAAATACCATGCCTTCTGTGTGATCTCTGATGGAGTGAACAACAAGATCGGCAGCATCTTTGGCAAGTATGATTTCTTCTACCCATGGCGTAAGGTCACTGGTGATGAGGTGATCGAAAAGGATGGCATCAATTCTCTGCACACCATGATCGAGGGATTGTTCGACCAACGCCGCTTGGTCGATGTGATCCGTAACTTTGTCCACTTCCCGGACGTTTCACGCGAGGAAGTAAAGATCGTTTGTCGCTACCCACAATACTACGCCGCTCGTAAGTTGTTCGCTAACATTTTATTACATCGCATGATTCCTGGGAGCAATGGAGCTCCCGCTCCGTTGAACGATTCGAATAAGCACACAGCAGGAGCTACGTCCCTCTCAGACGGCAAGGGCGGCACTTACTTTGGAGCCACTGGCTGTGGTAAGAGCTACACCATGCTATTCCTCTCTCGCTTGCTGATGAAGAGCGTGGAGTTCAGCTCTCCTACTATTGTGCTGATCACCGACCGCACCGATCTCGACTCCCAGCTCTCTGATCAATTCTCCAATGCGAAGGGCTACATCGGCGATGCGGACATCGAAAGTGTGAAGAGCCGTGGTGATCTCCGTCTCAAACTCAAGGGCCGTAAGAGTGGTGGTGTCTTTCTCACTACCGTTCATAAATTTAATGAAGATGCTGAGCTACTCACCGATCGCTGTAACGTGATCTGTATCTCAGACGAAGCTCACCGCAGTCAGGTCAACCTCGATCAGAAGATCACCGTCACCGACACCGAGGTGAAGAAGAGCTACGGCTTTGCCTGGCACCTACACAACTCGCTACCGAACGCCACCTATGTCGGCTTCACCGGCACACCTATCGACGCCACCTTAGACGTCTTCGGGCAAGTGGTGGATGCCTACACCATGGCTGAGTCCGTCAAGGATGAGATCACCGTGCGTCTGGTCTACGAAGGCCGTGCCGCCAAGGTGCTCACCGATAACTCGAAGCTCGCTGAGATCGAGGCCTACTACAAGCAATGCGAAGAAGAAGGCTCTAGCGACTATGCTGTGGAGCAGAGCAAGAAAGTGATGGCGAGCATGAAGAGCATCCTCGGCGACAAGGATCGCTTAGAAGCCCTCGCAAAAGATTTTGTGACACACTACGAGACTCGCATCGCGGAAGGCTCTACCGTCATGGGCAAAGCGATGTTCGTCAGCTCCAGCCGCACCATTGCCTTCGATTTCTACAAAGAAGTGATCAAGCTCCTGGGAGAACGTAGCTCCAGCTGCGTTACTTTAAATGATTTTCTGGGAGGACGTAGCTCCAGCTGCGTCAATTTAAAAGAAGCCCTCACCACCTCATTCGGCGACTCAAAGCAATGGCACACTCGCAACCTCCCCCATCGTAATAAAGAAGGGTTAATACAATCGATCACTTTCCGTCTAGGCGACAGCATGCCTAAAGAAGTTCTCGATAAAATCGAAGCCGAACTAAACGATTCCCCAAAAGATCAAAGGTCACTCGAACTACGCAAGAAGCAGCAATTCTATCTTGATCAAGGCGCTGGTTGTTGTGCCCTCAATCACCCAGAGATGGCGGAATGTGTCATGAATGCTTTACGGCACCACGATGGCGAAAAGTATGATCTACTGGCTTGGAGTATTATGCCCAACCATGTGCATGTCTTGATTCATGCGAAGGATGACGTATCGAAGGCTGTTCAGTCGTGGAAGTCGTATACCGGCAAATGGGCAGTGAAGAACAACAAAAGACTTAAGCTAGGAATCCCATCTGCACAGAAAGGGCTTTGGCAGCCTGAGTATTGGGACAGATTTATTCGCGATGAAGAGCATTTTGACAATGCGGTAAAATACATTTTGGAAAACCCCACAGCTGCGGGGCTTGATAAAAAGTCTACTGCTAGCCTTTACACTGGGCACACTGCTAGTGCTGGGACGAAGCGGGAGCTTCATCCCTCCCAGATCAAGATGGTGATGACCCGAGGCAAGGATGATCCACAAGATCTCTACGATGTGCTCGGCACCTCTGAGTATCGCAAGATGCTCGACGGCCAATTCAAGAATGCTAAGTCAAACTTCAAGATCGCCATCGTGGTGGACATGTGGCTCACCGGCTTCGACGTTCCTTTCCTCGACACCATCTACATCGACAAGCCCATCAAAAAGCATAACCTGATCCAGACGATTTCCCGGGTGAATCGAAAGTTCGAAGGCAAAGACAAGGGACTAGTGGTGGACTACTTCGGCATCAAGTCAGCGATGAATCAGGCACTCGCCATGTATTCGAAAACCGACGCCACTAACTTCGAGGACGTGCAACTCTCGATCACCGAAGTTCGTAACCACCTCGACCTGCTCGGCAAGCTCTTCCACATCTTCGACAGCTCACCGTATTTCACTGGCGACTCCGTTGCCCAGCTCGATTGCCTCAACCGAGCCACAGAGTTCATTCAGCTCACCGATAAGATAGAGCATCGCTTCATGCAGCTCGTGAAACGCCTCAAGGCCGCCTATGACGTCTGCTGTGGAGCCGAAGAGATCACTGAACCTGAGCGAGACCAAATTCATTTCTACTTAGCCATCCGTTCCATCATTGCCAAGCTCACCAAAGGCGACGCACCTGACACTGCTCAGATGAATGCCAAGGTCAGCAAGATGATCGAGGAAGCCGTCAAGAGCGATGGCGTCGAAGAGATCTTCAAGCTCGGCGACGACCAAGCCAGCGAGATCGACATCTTCGATGAAGACTACCTCACCAAGATTTCTAATATCAAGCTGCCCAACACCAAAGCCAAGCTCCTCCAACAGATGCTCAAGAAAGCCATCGCTGAGCTGAAGAAGGTCAACAAGATGAAGGGCGTCGATTTCTCCAAGAAGTTCAACCAAGTCGTCGACAAGTATAACGAACGCAAAGAAGGCGAAGCCTGGACTGCGGAAGGCATCGATGAACTCACCGAGGAAATGATCAACATGTTCCACGACCTCGCCAAGGAATACAACTCAGACGACATGCCCGACGGCATCGGCGACATCGAGGAAAAAGCCTTCTACGACATCCTCAAGGAACTAGCCATCAAGTATAGCTTCGACTACCCGGAAGACAAACTCATCGCCCTCGCCAAAAAGGTCAAAGACATCGTCGACGACCAAGCAAAGTTCCCCGACTGGAGCCACCGTGCCGACATCAAAGCAGCCCTCAAAGTAAACCTCATCATGGCCCTAGCTAAGAACGGCTATCCCCCAGTCGACCGCGACGAAGTCTACAAAGAAATCTTCGAGCAAGCCGAGAATTTTAAGAAGTATAATGGCTAAGGTGCCGTGGCGAATAGTTAATATCCTGGTAGAAAACAACGTTTTCGAAAAACCTCTTTTACGCGCCTCTTAAATATCTCTTTTGATTTATTCTCACCAATCGAAAGTAAGGTTACTTTTTTATCTTTGTTGCTCATTTGCTTTATACTCTTCGTCCTCAGGGCATCCTCAACAAAAAAAAGGTAGATTATGACAGACTAGTAGGAGTTTTACCTTTAACCTTAGCAACTTAATAGCAATAAGCATAGATATGAAAGCATCAGATCTTATGGTCAAAGCATTAGAAGCCGAAGGTGTAGATTACATTTTTGGGATTCCAGGAGAAGAAAATTTAGACCTACTCGAATCGCTACGAAAATCATCTATCAAGCTTATTTTAACTCGCCATGAACAAGGCGCTGGCTTTATGGCCGCTACTTATGGACGTTTAACTGGCAAGGTTGGCGTATGTTTATCAACCTTGGGACCAGGCGCAACGAATTTAGTGACCCCTGCTGCTTATGCCCAACTTGGCGCTATGCCAATACTCATGATTACCGGTCAAAAACCCATCAAAACCAGCAAACAAGGACGCTTTCAGGTAATTGATGTGGTCGACATGATGCGCCCTATTACCAAATACACAACACAGGTAGTGAGTGGGGACAGAATTCCTTCTATAGTGCGTGAAGCTTTCAGACTAGCAAGCGAAGAACGACCTGGGGCTGTGCATATAGAGTTGCCAGAAGATATTGCTAATGAGCAGACCTCTGCGCCTCTTTTGAAGCCCAGCGTAGTAAGAAGACCCATTGCAGAATATAAAGCCATAAACGCCGCTGTAGAGATGATAGAAGCGGCTAAATCGCCTGTGTTAATGATCGGTGCAGGTGCTAACCGAAAACTAACCTCAAAAATGCTGCGTGAGTTTGTAGACAAAACCGGCATCCCTTTTATCACGACACAAATGGGTAAAGGTGTATTAGACGAAACAGACGATAAGTTTATGGGCAATACCGCGCTATCGGCTGGCGATTTCGTTCACCGGGTAATTGCCCGTGCCGATCTTATCATTAATGTAGGTCACGATGTGGTAGAAAAACCGCCTTTCTTTATGGAAGACAATGGTCAACAGGTTATTCATATAAACTTTCAAACCGCCGCCGTTGACCCCGTCTACTTCCCTCAGCTTGAAGTAGTAGGAGACATAGCCAACAGTATTTGGCAAATCAACGAAGCCATCGATGCAAAATGCACCTGGGAACTCGACTTTTACAGCGACGTAAACAAGGCCTATACTGAACACAGAAACGAAGCTGAAAACGACAACCGTTTCCCAGTTTTACCTGAACGAGTAGTCAAAGCAGTGCGCTGCGCCATGCCTAAAAACGGCATAGTGACCTTAGACAACGGTATATATAAAATTTGGTTTGCACGTAATTATCCCGCCGTCATGCGCAATACCTTATTGCTCGACAACGCATTAGCTACTATGGGCGCAGGTTTACCCTCAGCCATGGCTGCAAAACTTGTTTACCCAGATCGTCCCGTAATAACGGTATGTGGCGACGGCGGGTTTATGATGAATAGCCAAGAAGTAGAAACCGCCGTGCGCTTGGGCTTGCACATTGTCATTATTATATTACGTGACGATGCCTACGGTATGATTCAGTGGAAACAAAGCGATATGGGCTTTGACAATTACGGACTCGACTACGGCAACCCTGACTTTGTAAAATACATAGAAAGTTATGGCGGCAAAGGCTGGCGTATCGATGCCGCACATAAACTACAAAGCCAAATTGAAGCGTGCCTGGCCCAGCCTGCCGTTCATTTAATAGATCTGCCCGTTGACTACAGTCTGAATAATGAAACTTTAAATAAAACGATTCGCACACTGAGCAGCAAACTTTAAGTTTGCTTGTGAAAGTATCAATATAGAAGGACAAACCATGAAACTAGCTACAAAATACCCTTATTTTCTTGCAAGCAAAGCGGTGTTTGCAAATACCCATTTAGCGGTTACCAATAAATATACCCAAGAAGTGGCGACTAAAGTTGCCCTTGCAGACGCAACGGTGATAGACCAAGCCATTGCTGCGGCTAAAGCAGCGCAACCGGCGCTTAACAAAATGCCGGCATATAAGCGCCAACAAATTCTTGAACACTGCGTAATGCGCTTCAAAGAACGCTTTGATGAACTCGCCTATGCTTTGTGCATAGAAGCAGGCAAACCCATAAAAGATGCCAGAGGGGAAGTAACACGGTTAATAGACACCTTTAAAATTGCTGCTGAAGAATCGGTGCGGATTTCGGGGGAAGTCATTGAACTAGAAATCACCGAGCGTGCCCGCGGATATTCAGGCATGACAAAACGAGTGCCTATTGGTCCATGTTCGTTTATATCACCTTTTAACTTTCCTTTAAATTTAGCCGCCCACAAAGTAGCCGCCGCTATTGCCGCCGGCTGTGCTTTTGTTTTAAAACCCGCCAGCCGCACACCCATAGGTGCCATTATCATTGGTGAAGTACTTGCCGAAACCGATTTACCACAGGGCGCATTTTCAATTCTACCGTGCAGTAGAGATGGCGCTGACTTGTTCACCACCGACGAGCGCTTTAAACTATTAAGCTTTACTGGTTCGCCAGATGTAGGCTGGGCACTAAAAGCAAAAGCAGGTAAAAAACCAGTGGTATTAGAACTGGGTGGAAATGCCGCTTGTGTGGTTGATCACGATACCGACCTAAACGATGCAGTGGAGCGCATTGTGTTTGGCGCTTATTACCAAAGCGGCCAAAGCTGCATAAGTGTCCAGCGCGTAATAGTGCATAGCGACATCTACGACAAATTTAAACAGGCGTATGTTGATACAGTGAGCAAGCTCATACATGGGGATCCACTTGAAGAAAGTACTTTTATTGGCCCTATGATTGCCGAATCGGAAGCAATACGTTTGGAACAATGGATTAAACAGTCCGTTGAAAAAGGCGCTGACTTATTATGCGGTGGCCAGCGCAACGGTGCTATGCTGCAAGCCACTATACTTGAAAATGTACCTGACGACTGCGACGTTAACAGCAAAGAAGCCTTTGGACCGGTGTCGGTTATTAGCCGTTTTACTGACTTTGACGAAGCGCTTAAAGAAGTCGATAACAGTCAATTTGGTTTACAAGCAGGCATATTCACTCGCGACATTTATAAGGCTCACAAGGCGTGGAATCAGCTTGAAGTAGGCGGTGTTGTGATTGGTGATGTTCCAAGTTGGCGAGTAGACAACATGCCTTACGGTGGCGTTAAAGAGTCTGGCTTGGGCCGCGAAGGCATCCGCTATGCCATTGAAGATATGACGGAAATACGACTAATGGTGCTGCGCAATCCAAACCCATAAATATGGGGCCTTTAGCGGCCATACGTAAAAGGGCGATAGGCCATCAAACGATCAATCCAGTATGACTGTGAGGATGGTAATAGGCCTAAACGACCCGCGAATAGTGATCACATATTTTTATATAATATTTCGGCTGGTCCACCTCAATAGCAATCCCACTCCCTTTCACTAGGAGTGGGGTTTTTCTATTTTTCACTCCTGACAGAATACCCTCCTACCCTACTTTACTGAACAAACACGGTGTTCATCATCCATGATGCGAGCACAATACGACAAAAATACAATATAATGTAACGTTGTTCACAAAAATCCGTATCCAATGGTGATGAGTATAATGCCGGATTGATTTTGCCGATTCTACTTATACACCCTGAAATTAAACCTCGACACTCATAAGAAAATGATAGAAATTATTATCATAGAAGTATTTATAATAATAGGTCTCCATTCAAAATTTCCCACACCATGAACCACTCAAATTCCATCATTTGTGTTCTGAGCGTTCTGGCATCGGCTTTACCCATCTTTGCCGCTGCCCCAGACTTTCGGGAGCAGATCCAGCCCATTCTTGAAAGTAATTGTGTGCGCTGCCATTCGGCAACGAAAGTCAAGGGCGGCCTGCGGATGGATAGCTTTGAGAAGCTCTTGGAGGGCGGTGAAACGGCCGATGCCTTAGTGCCGGGAAATCCCGCAAAGAGCGAGCTCTTAGTCCGGATCCACCTACGCCCTATCGACGAAGGTGTAATGCCTGATGAAGGACAGGCCTTAAAACCTGAAGAAGTAGCACTGCTGGATGCATGGGTGAAATCCGGCGCAAACTGGCCTGAAGGCTTAACCCTCACCGAA
>Ga0209091_10003602_pt1 | contig 12385 bp, 9 predicted proteins | sample ArcticOcean_MG_C_6_FD_187438 | JGI IMG/M metagenome (GOLD analysis project Ga0209091, IMG submission 187438) | Marine microbial communities from western Arctic Ocean - ArcticOcean_MG_CB8_128 (SPAdes) (version 2) | ecosystem: Environmental > Aquatic > Marine > Oceanic | place: Arctic Ocean...
TTTTAGTATTATTATTATTATTATTATTATTATTATTATTCCTTCTTCTTAACAAGGATACTAAAACTACTCCTGTGTAGCACTTATTCCTCCTCTCTCGTCGACGCTGTTTTCTTCTGCAATGTTCGAAGAAGAATAAAAAAGTGAAGACGTCACAACTCACATTATTTATTATTATTGAGATAATCTTACTAAGATAACACACACACACACACACATATACACACACACACACACACACACACACACACGTAATAATAATAATAATAATAATAATAATAATACTAATACTGATGATGACGAGAGTAATAGCGACGCCGACAAGGACGAGGACGAGGTTTTTGGCGCTTAAAACACATCATCATCCTTGGGGAGTGTTGTTAGTAATGTTGTTCTTGCAAAAATGTTCTCTTTTGGTCCACGCGTTGGGTTGCGAGTGCACGGGAGACGCGTTTCTCGTCTCGGGCGTTTCGATGGGCAGCCGATGCGCCGAGTGGGGGGATAAAAACGCAATCTGCGCGGAGCAAACGACGGTCACGGACGAGTGCTGCAAACCGTGGTGTAGGGTGTCACAAACAGACTGTCCTTCGGCCAGGTATAACAAAGAGGCGGATAAATATTTTTCGTACGACGCGTGCGGGGCGACGTGCGCGAACGACCATTGCGGAGAGGAGAGGTCGTATGTAGATACCAGAGGAGCAATCGTGTGCGAATCGGAATATCAAAACACGTGGGTTCGATATCGAATGTCGTCGTGGATATTCATTATTCCCTTGTTTTGTTTGTTTTCTTCGTTACGGTACCAGCAATCACGGAGGCGGATGTTGTTATGTCAAAACCAGTTGCGAGGCGGCGGTTCGCCGTATAATCAAGCGTCAGCCGGGATGTGGAGAGGACAGAATTTTGGTCTGCAGAATAACTTTACGACGCCGCAAGGGCAGACGGTATTCATCGTCGGCGCGAACGGGCGATTAACGCCGCTACAGAATTCGAACGCGGCTAATAATCAACCGCAATTTTATCAAGGGGGAAACGCAGCGCAAGAGGTGAGGAGACAACAGAATCAGCCGAGAAGCGGCGGCATGTTAGACGCGTTGTTTGGTAGAGCCAACAGAGGCGGTTGTGATGGTGGCGTGCAATCACAACAACAACCACGCGCGGCGGCGGAAACATCTGTTGTTCCGGAAATGTCGCCCGTGAGTAGAGAACCCGCGTACGCACCTTCGTCGAATTATTACGGCAACGAAAACCAAGCGAGACGAAATCAAGCGGTGACCGATAATTCGCCGCAACAAGCGTATCCGACTGTTTAAAAGTAAATATCAATAACCATGATGCTTGAAGTAGGAAGAAACTTGATTAACGATGATGTTTTTAGATGTAATAAGATTTGTATATGAGATATTTAAAGTACGCGTACAACGGCAGCAGTATGTAGATGAAGAATTCAAAACTACTACGAGTGTGAAAATGGCCAAAATCAATTTAGAATCGCTCTTTTCTTTTCCTTCCGGTATATTTGGAATCGTTTGCCACCTGGACGCCTCGGTTCCTCATCTGTTTTTTCTTCTTCATCACCCACGCTTTCCCTTTCCCTTCCGGGTGTGATTTTGAGCCCACATATATCGTTCTCGCGTGCTTATCTCCTTTCCTCTTCTTCTTCACACCTAATCCGAAATCGCTATTATTGTTGTTGTTGTGTTTGAACTTGTTCTTCTCGCCTCCTCTCCCGACGACGTCTTGTTTCGCGTTGGCGTAGTCGTTCGCCTCGTCCGTCTTTGCCGTCGGCATCGAGTCCGGTGGTCCAGCCGCCAAGACCAAAAAATATTTCTTCGCTCTCGTCGAGTTTGGATAATCTACGACTAAACCACCGCTAAAACCAACTCTCAACGCACTACTCGCAATCATCTCCGCCTGCCTCGCGTTTTCCGGATAAAACTGAAACGCGCACTTCGCGCCTCGTTTCAAACACCTATACGTTTGCGAAAAGAACGCTTTCAATCGTTTCCTCGGGTCGTGTTCACTCTTATCCGCGTTGCACAACCACTGAATCGCGGATATGGAGACGCACCCGTCGAACACCCCCGGGCGAAACGGTACCCCGTGCCCAATATCCGACTCCAAAACGTCTCCTTCCACTTCTCGCTCCACGGCGTGATTCAACATCCCTCTGGAGATGTCCACCCCGACCCAATGATGCCCCAGCTCGGTTAAACGATCCCCGGATAAACCGGACCCGCACCCGACGTCTAACAAAAATCTCGGCACATCGTCCCTCGGGAAGTTTAATAACTCCAACGCTCTCTCCGTCAATCTTTCTTGGATTTCAATCACTCTCGACGAGGCGGTGTACTTCTTCGCCTCGGCGGCGTCGTAGAAATACTCCGCCGGGGCGGTCAGTTCTGGTCGAGACATTTTTTTTTTTACTACTCTAATTTGCGTTTGTTATTGAAAAGTGATGAACAAAGAAGACAAACGATGATGATGATGATGATGCGGGTACACGTAGTAGTAGAATTATATATATACACGCGAAAAGCTGTTGCCTGTAAGACCGTTCGTTTTCTTTTGCGTATAAAAAGCGTGTCAGTCAGTGTCTGTAGATGGCGGCCGAAATTACTTTTTTTTTGGCAAAAACAGCGAAATTTACACACATCTACGAAAAGGGTGGAAAATATACCAAAAAATCCGCTATCGCTATCGCTATTATTGTTTCACCGCCATTTCGTTTATTTTCATCTTCAAAAACTCAGCGCACGACAGCGGAGGGTATTTGTCGACGTCTACGCCTCGTTCGATGAGCTTATCTCGAATCTCTTCGGGCGTTTTAATCACCGTCTCGCCGTCTGGATCCATGAAGAACGCGCACGAATACCTGTGTTGCACTGCCGCAATCTCGTCCGGAACGATGACTCTGTGCGCCGTGGCGTTGTAAAAATCTCCCGTCCATCGTTGGAGTAAAGCTCCGGTGTTTAAAATGCAACAGTTCCCCCGCGATCCTCTCTTTGCCGCGACATCGATCCAACCTTCCTCGAGATTGTCTCTCCCGTGATCGAACCGCGAAGCTTTTTTCACCTGTAAACCTCTTCCTAAAGATTCCGAATCGTGGAAAAGGAACGTCGCGAACCCAAAGTCCACGTGTTCGCTCACTCTCAACGACATTTTATTCCCAACTTTCTCGCTTATCTCCGTCGTTTTCGTCGGCATCGAGTGCAAAACTTTCAAGGTGCACAAATCCATCTCGCGAAAGGTATCCGCGAAGAACCTCACGTCCTTCTCAAATCCAAGCGCGACTGCCGTCGCCAAGCACAAGCTTTCGCACGCCCTCTCGCATTTGTCGTAAAACCTCTTCGTGACTTCTTTCCACTCTTTCTTTCTTTTCACGTTTTCGAAATAGTCTCGATCTTTGTACAAAGAGTCCTTTCTCACGCTGAACGTTTCCTTCTCGTCTGGCATTCTCAGGTCGTTCAACACCTCCGCCCGGTACTTCGCGTACCCAGTGTTCGTCGTCGGTTCCCACTGCACGAGCTCTCCTTCTTTGTGTTCCGTCGACTGACCTTCGAAGAACAGCTTCGCCTCTCGAAAGACGGACTCGATGTCCTCTTTCTCCAATCCCACGTTTTCCAAGTAGCAAAATCCGTGCCGTTTGAAGCATTTCCCGAGCGCGTCAGCGCATTTCCGCTTCGCTTCATCGATAACAACAATCGTTTCACCTTCATCATCATCTCCTCCTCCTCCCGTTCCTCTTCCTCCTTGGAACACGAACGGGGATAGATCGATGGTCGGTATCTCGTCCATCCGAAAAACGACAACCACCCCGCGCACGTGATGAGAAAAGTCGAACTTGAGCGCACACTTTTATCACTCTCTCGTACTTTTTAACGAACTTTGGCATTCTTCTTAAAAAGAGAGTCTTTCCCTACTCGTAGGGACTCTGCTCTTGAAAAAAGAAATCATCTTCACAAAAAATAAAACGCAAGGAGACTTCTTGGAAAAATGGAATCATCATCGGAACAAGAAGAAGAAGAAGAAGAACAACAACAACAACAACAAAAAGAACTCGTCCGAGTGGACTCTAAAGACGTGCTCAAACTCGTCTTCCAATTTCTCTCGGAGCAAAACGTACATAAAACGGCGAAAACCTTATTGCAGGAAACCGACGTGGACGTGGACTTTGTCACCGAGAAATCGGTGTCGAAATTGACGAAATCGATTCTCGCGGGCGAGTGGGAATTCGTTTTGGACCATTTTTATAACAAAAACATAATATCGGTTTCTGAAAACGTTTTGGAGAAGATATTGACGCAAATCGCGTTGGAAATGATCGAAATGCGAGACGTGGAAGTCGCGAAAGCGATATTACGGGAAACAGAAACCATGAAACGATGTAAAGATAAGAATAAAATGAGACGGTTGGAAGCGTTGGCCGGGATGCCAAAGTTACCAGGGGAGATTTTGATGTCGTTATACGTGGACGAGAAAGACGCTGGGAAGTTGGATAAAGACGATAACGCCATGAAAGGTGCTTCCATGGAGGAGATTAAAGAAAAAGTGACGAAAATGAAACTCAAACGTAGAAAAGCTATAGCGGAAGACGTGCAAAGCGCTTTGCGGTCGGTGAAACCAAACGTGTTGATGAATTTATTAGGGGATGCGTTTAAATGGCGAAGACACTGTGGGTTTGTCTCGGAGAGCATGTTAAGTAGCAACGATAACTCTAGTTTTGATGTGTTTTTAGACCGATCGAACTTGAAGGATATCTTTAGCCATTCGTCCGCGGGAGGCAAGAAGCGTAAAAATAGAGACGCCGAAGGAGGCGAGAATAATAACAACAAATACGATTATAAAAACGTCAACGACGATTACGTTCGAGCCGAGAAACGTTCGATTGGTAAATTTGGTAAGAAGTCATTAGTCAATTGCCTTGCGATATCTCCCGATGGGTTATCTGTGGCCACGGGTACCGCGGACGGGTTCGTCGAGCTGTGGAAATTTTCCAACGGAAAATTACGGACCGATTTGAAGTACCAAAACGACGATGAACTTTTATTACACGAAAACGGAAAGGTTACCGCGTTAGCGTTCTCGCCTGATTTTGAGACCTTGGCGTCGGCGGATTCAACCGGGGTGATTAAAGTATGGAGAATACAAACCGGGAGGTGTGTGCGTACTTACCCATCCGCTCACCACGGTGCAATCACAAAGATGGAATTTTCCGCTGACGGCAACGGATTACTCACCTCCGGGTTCGACGGTATGGCTCGATTGCACGGTTTGAAATCTGGCAAGACGTTGAAAGAATACGTAAACCCGACAATTTCATCTGGTGGTATAACGGAACAGTGCGAGTGCGCTATATTTTGTGGCACGGACAAAGAGTTCATCTTGGCAGCGTATTCGAACGGCTTGGTCTTGTTGTTTGACGCGAAAACCGCAGAGATTGTCAAAGAGCACAAACATCCGCTCCTGACAAAAAAGCTGACAAAAAAGTGCGGCGACGATAAAAAGGATGACGATGCATCAAAAGAAGCGCACGTCTCTGAATTCGTCGTCAAAGACATGTGCCGAGACCCTTTATCGTTTGACAAGGTATTTCTTTGCGGAGGCGCCATGAAGTTGGTTTCCTTCGACGCGAAAACGGGGAAGATTGAACGCACGTTCAACGCGCCAACCACCTCTACACCGTCCGAAATCATAGCCAACACCGCGTATATCTCCGTCTCCGTCTCTCGAAAAGGTGAATACATCTACGCTGCCAACGAATGCAACGCGATAGTTCGATGCTGGAGAGTCAACGACGCCAAGTTTGTTTGCGAAACCGACGCGAGAGGCGACCTCGCGGAAGGAGACAAAGATACTTCACACCGCGCGTGCCTCGCCTGCGCGACGCACCCGCAAGGTAACGCCATCGTCACTCTGTCGAGTCCAAACATTTGTAAACTTTTTACCGCGTGATTTAATATTAGTATTCGTTAAATAAAAACAACTCTCTTTCTCTCTCTCGATCGATTTTTCGATTTTTTTTATTTCTCCGAGAAAGAAAGAATTGGACGAAAATGAGAATCGCGTCACTTGTTTTCACGCGCTTTGCGTTTTTCCATTAAAGAAGAAGAAGACGAAGAAGAATAGAAGAAGTCGTCGATAAATAATAATAATAATAATGGGTTCGTACGAAGATGCCAAGCGCAAAGCGCACGTCATGAAGTTCAAGAAGTATATCAAATCTCTTTCCAAACCGCAAAAAGTTGGATTGATTTTAACTTTGTGTTCGTTCGTTTTACTCTTGCTCTATTTAGTCATCGACAATCACGACACGCTGTTTATAATGGCTGAGTTCGTGCACTTCATCGGCATCGCGATTCTGGCGTATAAATTGTTGAGGGAAAAATCCTGTCTTGGCCTTTCCATGCAAACGCAAGAGTTGACGGCGATATTTTTAGGGATCCGCTTGTACTGTTCGTTCATGATGGAGTACGACTGGCACACGATTTTAGATTTTTTAACGCTAATGGCGACGATGTGGGTGTTGTCCACGATGAAAGGGTCGTTGAAGCATAATTACGAGACGCACAACAGACCGCTGGATACGATCATGACGTGGCAAGTGTTGGTACCGTGCGTTATAATGGCGATTATCGCGCACCCGCAAACGTCGCACGCGGTTGTGAATCGAGTGTTGTGGGCCACGTGCGTGTATTTGGAAGCGGTGAGCGTTTTGCCGCAGTTGCGCGTGATGCAATCGGCGAAAGTTGTGGAGAGATGGACGGCGAATTACGTGTTTTCCCTAGGTGTGGCGAGGTTTTTGAGCTGCGCGCACTGGATTTTACAGATTTTCGACGGACAGAGTTACTTGAAAACCGCGTTGACGACCGGATTGTGGCCAGTCATGGTTTTGGTCTCAGAGATTGTGCAGACGTTCATTTTGGCAGATTTTTGCTATTTCTACGTCTTGTCTTTTGCGGATGGTGGCAAGGTTGTGCGATTACCAGCTGGATTAGTATAATATATAAGAGGAAGAAAAGAGACGAGACGAGACGAGACGAGAATGTGTTCCTCAAAAGCGCTCAGAAAACACAACATAAAACAAGAAGAAATCATGAAATAAAACAAATACATCATAGACTGAAAAATCCTAATCCCAATCAAGTACTTCCACAAACCTTGACCTGATTCTCTCATATTCCCTAACTATCACAGCATGGGGGTCTTCCACGCTGAACATGTGTCTGTCAAACAAAATTTCTTTCACAATAAAATGTGGCGCATAATCTGTATCGCATCTCCTCGCGATATCCTCGAATTCCTTCTTCAAAGTTTCTGCGTACGAAATCTTTGCGTCTCGAAAGCCGAATACGTATATTGATATTGGGCATTGCCTCCGACTCCAAAAGAGTGGTCTGGTTCCAATGTGCCCGTATTCAGGCGACGATCTTTTATACGAAGAAGGTCGAAATGGAGTGCAGTGAAGTGCGACTTGCATCGCGTGCATTGGCGTCATCGATGGGTTATAAGCTGCACACTCCACGCTCGCACCAAAATAAAACCTCATCCCGGATTTTTTATCACCTTCCACCGGTATGGCTATAGCGCATGGACTATCCGTATATGGTGCGTATGAATGCGCCATTGTATGCGCCAACTCCTCGATTGCTGCAAAAATGAGAGCTTCTTCCTTAAGTTTCCCAAAACTGTTTTTTCCAAAACGGATCCTTCCATCTTCCAACGCTTCTCTCATCAATTTACAAAATTTCTCCATGGTTCCGAGCCCGTCCCGATCTCGCGGGTTCGGCGGACATCCATCCAACAACAGCGTCCTAACGTGCACTTTTTCCTCGTCCACAACTATTGCATCGCTGCCTTCACTTTTCCTCCGTTTTATCCTCTCCTCTCGATGTTCTTCGTCTCCCGGTACTTCTAAATCCAACGGTCCGAACGCTTTCGGTAACAACTCCTCCAATCGCATCGCTGCCATGCCGGGCAATAAAATCTGAATATCCTTCGCGTCTCTCAGTTCGTTCATAAACTGTCGACAATGTCCACACGGCGCGTGTGTTATGGCAATTTTTACAATCTTCTCTTTTTCCTCCTCCTCGTTATTCTCGTTGTTGTTGTTACTCTTCTCTTTCCTCCTTTCCTTTTCTCTTTCTTCTTTCGTCTTCTTGCCTCCTTTCATCTTCTCTTTCCTCCTGTATTCTTCCAACTCCGCGTTCCTGATTCCAACCATGGCATTCATAATCATGCACTGCTCCGCGTGCACGGACCTATTCAAAGCGCACTTTTCCACCTCTACGTTCACGCCTAAGAAAATATTCCCGCGATTCGTCAAACACGCTGCGCCGACGTGGAAATTCGACGTCGGTGGTCGCGCGTACTCTTTCACTTCGTGCACTACCCGTCGCAAGAAGTCGTCGATGTCACATTTGATTTCCGAGGACGACGACGAGAGGATGAGAATCCGCTCCTCCAACGACACTCCGTACGAGACGCCTTCTCCTTTCGTCGTCGCACATTCATTCACCCCAGAAGAATTCCGTCTTCTCAGCGTATACCCGCACTCTTCGCACGCGTCCCGGACGACTTCTTTGATCATCATCATCATCGTTTTCGTCATATCTGTATCTTCTTTTGATGATTTGAGGAAGAGTTTTTCCCCTATTTTTTTTTTTTAAAGCTAAAAAAGTGTCACGACGAACTCATCTCTTTCCTCAGAAGAACAAAAAGAGATTTGTCTTCCAATAATGAGTAGTAGTATTGCGCGCTTTCAATTTCGACGACTCTTCCTCGCGGCATTCTTCGCGACGACGACGACGATAATGGTGGCCACTGCGTACGAGAAATCTCCAGTCACGTTGGAAACCATCAGAGATGATGTGAGCGGAGAAGACATCCAATACCTCTACAAAGTTCCAAAACTGTCCACTGGACCGAGAGCGTTGTTTCTTCTTTTCCACGGGTGCGCGCACGACGCGTTCGATTGGTTCGAGAAGAGAAACGAAAAGAGTTGTCCAAAATGCAGAGGATTACCGATCGAAGTTTCAATCGCTAACTTTGCGTACGAGCAGAACATGGCGGTGTTAGCGATATCGAGCAATAAAGGTTGTTGGCAACGGAATCCGGATGCCTCGAGGGTGTACAAAGTGTTGAAAATATTTTCAGAAAAAGATGGCACGGATATTGGAGATTTAGCGCATAAAGAACACGTGGACGTGTACGCGTTCGGAGCCTCGAGTGGCGGGACGTTCGTGTCGCACGTGTTACCGCAAATATTCGAGGACCATTTCGGACATTTGAAGATGCGTTTGAAAGGCGCGATATCGCAAATCGCGGCGCCGCCGGACGTCGGGAAGATTACGCTGCCGATAGTGTTTTCGCACATGCCGAAAGACGAGAGGATTGCCAGGGCGGTGAGAAAGACTGTCGATGAGATGCAGAAGAGTTCAGACGTGCCGGTGAAGGAATCGGAACTGCACCCGATGAAATTGCACGAAACGTTTTTTAGAGACAACGCGCCTTCGGGGTATTACGAGACGTACGAGTCTGAGAAAATGTTCGAGGCGTTGAAAACGAACGGGTACTTGGACGACGAAGGGTATTTGAAGGAAGACCCGAGACGCTCGGATTGGAGAGATGTCATGTGTGGTTCTTTAGAAGGCGAGAATAGATTTGCTCCAGATTCGCCGTGTGAAAATAACAAGAGTTGGACGTCGGAGTTGCTGAACGTCGCTTGGGCGTCGCACGAGATGCGTTTCGATACGTTTGCGGAAGATGTGAAGTTTTTGATAGAGGCGAGTCACTTTGGCAATCGAGCGATTGAGTTTGAAGACGAGTTGGACGATTCCAACGATTTGGGATTCCACGAGAAGAGGACGAGTCAAGAAGGCGAAGGACCGGCGCCGGCACCAAGTGCGAGAGATTTTGATTTGATGTCGCAATCTGGAGGCGAAAATGGTAGGACGCCGACGCGAAGGAATCGCCCGACGAAAAGAGGCCAACCGGAGTTTCCCTCGCACTGGGGACCAGTGCCATTGCTGCAAACGCGCGATTACCGACAATACCCGCCTCCGTATGACGAGTATTTCGGTTCCGGAACAGTCGTGAAATGGATTTTAAAGCAGCAAGACATGGATAGAGAAAATCCAGAACGCGCCGCGAAGAACAACGAAGAAGAGGCGACGAAACAACGCGGCGACGACGAAGACGACGGAGAAGCTGAGCAAAAAGAAGAAATTGAGTTCCCAAAGCGATGGGGCGATCCACCAGAGATACAAACGATGGATTACGTCGAGCTTCCTCCGCCGTACGGACACGGTTCTTCGACTTTGCGCAATTGGATCGAAGAGAACTTGAGAAGAGATGCTGAGTTTCGTTTACCGAAACGCCGAGAGAAACCCGAAGTCGAAGAAGAAGAGGAAGAGGAAGAGGGCGGGAACGAGCTTTAAAAGGAAAGGAATGGCAAACGCACATACAACATATACGCATAATAGCGCTTGTAAAACACAAAATGTAAACTATAAAATACAACCGCAGTCTATATATACTCCGTATCATCATCTTAGAAAACGTTCGGCACGGTACAATCGCTCGATAACAAGCCTCTTAATTTGGCTTCTTCCCAAATCTTCGGATCGATTGTATCGATTTCATTCAACCACTCTAAGGTCTTTTCTACTTCAAATCTAGATTTCACGCCAACCGCAAATTTCTTCACGACGTTTGGTGCGGCCGAAAACGCCATGGCGACGGCTGGTAACGATACGTTTCCAAACTCTTCGCACAACTGCTCCCACGCTTTCTTCTTCGCGATGACATTCTCATTCGCCGGTCCGTATTTATACGTAGATCCACCGACTAACAACCCACTGGCGTAAATACCGGCGTTGTGAATATACATGCCTCGTTTTTCGCACTCTTTATACAACTCGCACCCATCTTGATCGATTAAATTCCAACTCCCAGCTGCCATGACCCCGTCGAAGGTGTTCTCGGCGCCCTCGCGAATCGCTCGCAACGAATACATCGGATCGTTTCCACCTAACGACACGTCCTCGACGACTTTCTCCTCGTCCCGCATTCGCTTAATCTTCACAAAAGCACCCGTATCTTTATTCGCAGCTTCTTCGAATCGCATTTCATCTTCACAATCGTGCACTCGAATGCCAAAAATGTGCTTCACGCCGATTCTTTCGAGCGAATCGGTTAAACTTTGCGCGACGCCGTCACCCGTATAATTCAGCGTCGGCCGACTCTCCGGATTGTTCTCCGGAAACACGCAATCCGGGTGCCCCAACACGTTCCCTTCTTCCACTCTGTCCGTCTCTAACACGTCGTTTTTATCTTTAATCACTCTCCCAACTTTGGTCCAAATTTTAATCTCCTCTCGTAAGTCCTCCGTCATTTTTGGATAACTCTTCAACGCTTTCCCGAATCGTTCTTCGGACAAACCTAACCCGTAATGCGGCGCGGTATCGAAATTTCGAAACCCAAGATCCAACGCGCAATGCACGACATCGATTGCGTGTTTCTCTTCCATTCTTGCGTATAATCCAGCCAAAGAGGAGAGTCCAACGATGACTTCATTTTGCGTGACTTTACTCGTTCGCGGTTGAAGAATTTGCATTTTTATATCTCTGCTCGTATATTTCGTTTTCGACGACTGGGATAGAAGAGGTGAAGAAGATTGAAAACGCGGGCGAGTATTACTACTACTCTCGCGTCTCTGAAAGACGACAACGACGACCTGTTGCGCGAATGAGGCTAAAATGATCGCGAAAAGAAAAGCGCGGAGGAAAGAGCCAGCTGATGAAGAAGTCGTCGTTCTACCTTTTTCTTTAGGCATTTCCAATGAGGGAAAAATGATGAAGGAAAAATTTTCGTAATTCTCACTAATAAGCTTGTGAAATTTTTGTCAACGTGTCTCTCTCTCTCTCTCTCTCTCTCTCTCTCTGAAATGTGAAAACCGCTCAGGCCCACTCCATGGTCGTCGGCGGCGACGACATGGGAAGCTCTCCTCGTCTTGAACTCCTCAATGCGTGTCTCTTAAACTGCTCGCTCCTTCGTGTGGATGGGTAATTTGGACTGACAAAGTCTAACTTCGTGGCGAGTTGAACCGCGTCTATGCGTTTCAGCTCGTTTTCCACGCGGTGTTTGCTCGACGCGGGCAAGTACGAGCCGGTGCTCAGATGCGGTGTTTGTATCTTTCTCTTCTTCTTTGTCTTTTCCTCGGATTTTCTCGTGGAGAACTTTGCGACTTCAATCATTTTGGACCTTTTCACCGCCGACGCCGCCGCGGGTTTCGCCGGCGTCATCTCTTCTTCTTCTTCTTCTTCTTCTTGCGTTGGACTTCGTCCTCGCTTCCTCGTCGGACGAGGAGGTGAAGACACCGACG
>Ga0209091_10003604_pt1 | contig 12382 bp, 15 predicted proteins | sample ArcticOcean_MG_C_6_FD_187438 | JGI IMG/M metagenome (GOLD analysis project Ga0209091, IMG submission 187438) | Marine microbial communities from western Arctic Ocean - ArcticOcean_MG_CB8_128 (SPAdes) (version 2) | ecosystem: Environmental > Aquatic > Marine > Oceanic | place: Arctic Ocean...
TTTATCGCGGTTGACTGGTGGGAAGACGGCGATGTTGTAGCAGCGGCTAAAGCGATCAATGAACTTGAAGATTGGCAATAACAATTCTACGTTAACGATGGTGTTTACGCGGATAGCCAAGAGACAATGCGTAAAGGAAAGTCATCAAAGGGGTGCAGTCATACTCCACGTTGTGGTTGGTTTATGCCAATCTCGTAATTGATCGGTCTCAAGGCGTAATTGTAGACCTTCACCAATTTCAACATCAATACTCAACAACTCAAAAGGCACGTTGAGTTCATTCATCCGAAAATTATCGTCGTAAAGTACCTCTTGCCCAATCACTGAACCATCGACGGTACGTTCGAGAATAATACGAACATGACATTCTTGTAACGGATTACGCAGAGAGCATGACTCACTGCTTCCATCATGCTCTAAAGTCACTACGCCTTCATAGGAAATTATGCCTTCTGAAGGAATTAGGTCAATAATAGTTGATTTTGCAGTAGGTGCACAGGTACACTCCATGTTATCTGACTCCACTGTAGCTTTTCTTTCCACAGTAATTTCGATAGTAGCAACTTCAATGGAATCAACCGAAGTTGATGTTGCAGTTACCGTATAATAACCAGGTTGTGCAAAAGCATGAGAGATAGTAACTCCAGTTCCAGAAGTGCCATCGCCGAAATCCCATGTCACAACATCTCCTGCGTAGTTGGCTTCAAATAAGAATTCGTGGAGCCGTTCGGTGATGGAATCTTCTTCATCATTATCACCTTCATCAATTTCAACTAGAGTATAATCGTTGATACCGTAAACAACAGGGGCTTCAATAGAAAACAGTTCAGCAGAAGATGAACCTAATGGATTGAAAGACATTAGTACGGCTCCAGTTGCTGCACTGAGAACCAAAAGGAAGACAATAGTTGCCGCGGACAGAGAGTACTTCATACTCCTAACATTGTGGGTCTGCTTTTGAACATCTGTTTCTTTCAACGCCTTTTGAGAATCTTTGTTAACAACTCAAATGACAATGCTACATCCGTAAACAGAGGTATAAATGGTAAAGTAAGGATTTACTCTTCATGCCAGCCTCATACCTCATCGTCGGTGGAAGTAGCGATATTGCCATTTTGCTTGCCAAGCGACTGCTAAAAGAGCAACACAACGTCACAGTTCTAGCTAGAGATATTGATAGATGCTCCGAAATCCAAGCATTGGGAGCAGAAATCATTCAAGGTGATGCTTTGGATCCCTCGGCAGTGTCTGCGGCAGTAAATGCTACACAAGAGCGTGGAAATGGATCTATAGCGGGAGTTGCCCATTTGGTTGGTTCATTGCTAATCCGGCCCCCTCACGCAATCAAAATTGATGCTTTCAACGAAGTGATTCACACAAACCTTTCAACCGCTTTCTTAACACTTTCAACTGCTTGTAAGGCGATGCTTCGTTCAGGAGGGGGGCGATTAGTGTTCATCTCCAGCGTTGCAGCAAGTCTCGGTCTTGTGAATCATGAAGCAATCGCGGCTGCAAAAGGTGGAATTGAATCAATGGTTCGTTCCGCAGCAGCAACATACAGTCAACGCAACATACGCGTTAACGCTGTAGCACCTGGTTTGACCGAAACTCGATTAGCAGAAAACATCCTCAAATCCGATGTGATCAGGGAAGCGGCGGTTGGAATGATCCCATCAAAAAGAATAAACCAACCGGATGAAATAGCGTCAACTGTTGAATGGTTATTGTGTGATGCTCCGGACAATATTACTGGACAGGTGCTGCATTTGGATGGAGGAATGTCCAATCTTCGTAATTGAGATTACCCACTCATCATTTGAATAAATAGGCTAACGGTGCGGAAAAAACCGTTTACTAGGAAAGGCTTCGCAAATTAGATCCGAACTACAACTTAATACGCTTAATGACTGATAAAACAATCCAGCGGAATAAACAGTAGTTTAAGTGTGTAATCATATTTCATTGGGGTAAGGTGGAAAAATTATGAGTGGACAATTAGCAAAATTTGGATTAATAGCGAGTATGTTATCAGTAGTAGGATCTCTGTACATTTACTTTGTTGGTAGTGATGAAATGTTGGGAATATTTGTGGGTCTTTGGGCCCCTACACTAATTCTAGCAACCAAAGAAATTGAAGATTGGATGGAAAACAAATCCTAAGCTTACTTCTAACAACTGTTGGTTGAAAATAAACTTATCAACTGAAGTCTTTGAGCAGTAATCATGCAAATGCGTAAACTTCGCAGTCAGGATATTCCTTCAATTTGGGAAATCAATGAACAAGGCTTGCCTGGGACTGGTAAAGTTTCACAGCAAGAAATAGTCGAATTACTACGTATTGCGGAATTGACTATTGGTGCTTTTGACGGTGAACAACTGGTAAAGTTTCACAGCAAGAAATAGTCGAATTACTACGTATTGCGGAATTGACTATTGGTGCTTTTGACGGTGAAAAATTGCTTGGGTTTGTGTTATGTTTCCTACCAAGAACTGATTATGCAAGTCTCAATTATGCTTGGTTTAATCAACGCTACCAACATTTTCTCTATGTAGATCGGATTGCAGTTTCAGAGAATCATAGAAACCGAACAATCGGTTCACTTCTCTATCAAGAAGTAATATCTTATGCTAAACAATACAATTACCCAATAGCTGCAGAAGTGAGTCTAAACCCACCAAATCCTGGTTCAATGAGATTTCATCAGCGATTTGATTTTGCAGAAATAGGAATTCTTAATCATCAAAGTAAATCGGTAACAATGATGATGCGTGATTGCTGATAAATACTATATTTGTTGCAAAGGTGGAGACCAAGTTGATTCATTTCTTGAGTGGTCTAATAGGTGCCAATATAGTGCAGTAATCTGTTTATCAGATTTCAAACAATCATCCAAACAATCTACAACTGGAGAATTTCTCCATTCGCGCTTAGCAATTATTTTCAAGATTGGAATATGTAGAGCGGGTCCATTTATTGGCAATGACCATTTTGTTTTCCAAGCAATTTCGCGGATTCCATTTTGTGTCATAGATTCGATTACCTTTGACCACGATTTATCTTTACCTGTCTTTCTTTTTAGCAACCAACTCGGATTGACTGATGAATCCACTTCAAATCCGTTTTGTGCCAATATTGGCGCCATCCAAGGCGCAATATATCCAGCAGGAGCACGAAACCATGGGCGTAAATTTGACTCACAGTATTGCTTTAAAATTATAGTTGATTCAATTAATGCTTGTTCAAACCCGGCAACATCCTCAGGCCAAGCAGACCAACTACGATGGCTCAAACCATGGTTGCCAATTGTGATTCTTTTGGAAAACTGTGAGATAATTGCTTGCAACCAAGTTGTGAAAGTTGGATTTTCAAATAAATCAGCGATGATGAAAAAAGTCACAGGATAGTCATTTGAGTTTAACCACTTTTCAAGAGCGACCATGCCTCTTTGAAATTCTCCTGATAACTCTTTATCGACTGAAGTTTGATGAGGTTTTTTGGAACGCGTTGGGTGACCTGAATGCTTTGGCAGATGCCTAAGGTCATCAAAATCAATGCTGATCCAAGTAGAGCCGGACATTTTCAATTCACCCATTTCGAGGTAAATCAATCAAATACACTTTGTGAGGAATAGTACGTCCAAATAATTCAACTCCAACAAATTCTTCAAGGGTTTGGCCATTCCAATTTAAACAGATTTTCTCAGCGGTTGCTAGTCCTGCATCATTGTGTGGGTGAACTGCAACTTCAATTCTAAAGTTGCTCCCTCTGCCCTCTAACCAAGCTAATATCGAATCTACACTTCGTATTGCAATTCCTTTATTTCGAAAAGAAGGTTTTACCCAGTATCCCAAATTATAGTGTGAATTAGCGAATTGTAATTCATCACCAACTCCAACCATACCAGCAAAGGTTCCAGCACTATCATGAATAGACCAAAAATGTAATCGGTCTTCATCCGAGGCAGTTTCAATATCAAAAAGCATGTCTGATAATTGGTGATTGATATCCTTTCTCATATCTATCCAAGGCAAGGCCGACAATGCAGAATCGGGGTCTTCGTTAAACGCTTCAATCACGCTTGAAAGGATGGCTTTGTTGGCTGGACGCAGGGTATATTCGCCCGCTATTGACAGTTGGGGTGTTGTCGTCATACCTCGCCCTCAACTTCACAGACGGGCTAGGGCTGATGAAACATGCTCATTGTTTGGATAGGTTTTTTGCGCCATTGCAAGTGTCCATTGTAGGTGTTCCGTACGCCCCAAATAAGTCATAACGATGCCAATATGTAGTAACATGTCAAGGTTTTCTGAGAGATGAGGCCCCAAATTATCAAGAGTTTTACCAGCATCTTTCAAATTTCCAGATTTAACTTGCTCAAGAGCGGAAACAACTTCTCTGTATACTTGGGCTGCACTCCACACATCCTTGGCAGGCCATGGCCAAATCCGCCCATTCATTTGAGGAATAGGTGCTGGCTTTTGTTCTTCAACTGATAGTTTGGGAGTTTTTGCTTGAACAGATGGAGTTGCTACGGTTGCGCTGACTGCAAATGGTAATCCTGGAGTAGGTATTGCTTTTGGAATTGGAGTTGCTACGGTTGCGCTGACTGCAAATGGTAATCCTGGGGCAGGTATTGCTTTTGGAATTGGAGTTGCTACGGTTGCGCTGACTGCAAATGGTAATCCTGGGGCAGGTATTGCTTTTGGAATTGGAGTTGGCAAAGGTGCCGGAATTGGTTTGCTAATAGGCTGAGGCTGGTGCATGGCTGAAGCGAGCCCGCCTTTACTTGGTAATACATCAGGGATATCGGGAATCTCGGGCGTCATTGAGACAGATGATTTGGGACCAACAGAACCCAATAGATCATCATCAGTTTCTGTCTTTACCATCGGAGAGTATAGATTGCCCAATCCGGAATGAACAGGTTCAGGGACATCTTGTAGTGGATCATATTCATCCAGTTCAAAACTAGTTGGTGTTGCAGGAGCATCGCTAACTTGCAATTGAACCTCTTCAGGTTTGACATAATCAACAGTTTGAGCAAGTGTTGGGCCGACACCGTCACCGTCAATGAATTCAAACGAATCATCTTCGTTAACGGTTTCATATTGACTGATTTCAACCGCTGCATCTTCAAGTGTTAATACTGCTTCAACCGTATATTCATCTTCATCGGGACTTTCCAATTCATCTGATAGTAATAAGGACATTAATTCGTTGCCACTGGTGGAAGGTGCAGCAGTTGGTTGGTCCCTCGCACTCGCAGCAAAAACATAGTAGCATTGAGAGCACGATTCAGCATTCTCTTGATTGACAAATTCGCAGTATGGGCAAGCATTATCGGCATCGCTGCCAGACTTGTTGCGCCTTCCGAACATACTACTCCCAATCTTCGGTTTCGCATTTCCCGTTTAATACATAGGGTGTGATGATTAAAAAAAACATCAAAAAAGAGGCATATCATGATGAGGTATAATGCATCGCAGTAATTATGGCGGAACGGGGGCGGGTGCGGCGGATGAACAGTTCTACACCCTCTTCGAGCGGCTCATCAAGGGCAGATTCTGAGGTACCATTAATTTGGCAAAGGGGCCAGGACCATTTTTCATTATTTAGTAAATTGATAAAACAGGAATTAGATGATGAAACTGCAATGGTAGAAGAACGCTGGAAGAAATGGACAAAGCAGCGATTAGTAGCTGCAGGATTAACTCTATTTGATTTGAATGGAAGGCCACAGGGGCGCTTTTTTGGAGATTATATAATTACATTTGAATCTAGAAATGGTGGAAGAATGCCGCAACATCGTTTTGGCAATGGAGACATTGTCCTAATCAGCAGGACTAGGCCATGGGGTGAAAAAATACTCGAAGGAGTTGTATTGGACAGAGGTCCTACTCGAATTAGGGTTGTGGTTGCAGAAAGACCTAGTGATTTACGTAAAGGAAATTGGCGATTGGATAGAGGAGCCAATCGCGTTGCACACGATAGAATGCATGAGGGTTTGATATCATTTCATTCAATTGAAGATAGCACTGGGACGCCTTTGCGAGATTTATTACTCGGTTCAGTACATGATATTGCAACCTCTTCGCAAAGCCCCCCTGAAATCCACGGGCAGAAAAAACATGGCCCCCTCGGCATATCACAATTACCACTAAACGAATCTCAAAGAAACGCAGTAGAGTCGGCAATCGGCAAAAGATTAACTTTGATTCAGGGTCCTCCCGGCACTGGAAAAACACATACAGCAGTGCAACTATTACGCACTCTTGTCAAGATGGGAAGAGGTCCTATTTTAGCAACCGCAGAATCCAATGTTGCAGTAGATAATTTACTTGAAGGATTACTTGACAATGGCGTCAATGCGATTCGTATTGGCCGTCCAGTGAAAGTAAGAGAAGGCTTGAGAGAAGCAACACTTGATGCAATATTAAAAAATCACCCCGCTCAAGAAGAAATAGAATTTATTCGTAACGAAAATGAAGCAGCCAAGCGTAGTCTAAGTGGTTTGAGGGGCAAAGAAAAAGGTTTAGCCCATAAGGAAGTCAGTAATAATTACAAAGAAATACGCCGTCTTGAAAGAACTATGATCGATGGAGTATTGGATGGCGCTGAAGTCATTTGTACAACAACCATTGGTTCAGGCCATAAATTACTAGGCAATAGGAAATTCCCAGTTATTTTGATGGATGAAGCGACTCAAGCCAGTGAACCCAGCGCCCTAGTTCCTATCACCAGGGGTTGTAGGCAACTCATTTTAGTCGGTGACCACAAACAATTACCACCAACTGTAATCAGCAGAGAGGCGGAGAGAGGAGGCCTGGGTAGGTCGTTATTTGATAGGTTGATCAAATGTGGAATGCCGACTCATATGCTGACTACACAATACAGAATGCATCCTACGATTCGAGAATTTCCAAGCGCAAGATTCTATGACAACAAATTGGAAGACGGTTGCACACCTGCAGATAGGCCACCAGCTGCAGGGTTCTTGTGGCCTGATTGGGACAAACCTGTTGCTTTTGTTCCAATCGAAGGATTTGAAGTGGAAGATGAGGAAGGAAAGAGTAAATCAAATATCGATGAGGCTGCCAAAGTCGTATCAATCGTTGATGATCTCTTGGCTGCTGGAGACATTACTACGCAAGATATCGGTGTAATCTCACCATATAATGGTCAAGTTAGACTTCTTACGGACTTGTTTTATCAAGCCGGTGGATTTGAAGATGGTGAGCCATACCATGGACTTGAAATTAAAAGTGTAGATGGCTATCAAGGCCGTGAAAAAGAGATTATTATATTCAGTGCAGTTCGCGCTAATGAAAGAGGAGAAATTGGCTTTTTAAGTGATAAAAGGCGTCTTAATGTAGCGATTACAAGAGCGAGAAGAGGTTTGATTGTATTGGGCAATCCTACAACTTTACGCCATGATGGAACATGGCGCTCATACCTCGATTGGGCTGAAGAAAACAATCTATTCGCATGGCACATCACTCATAGTTGACATACTATTTTGTGCATAGACTTGACAAAGGATACACATTGGCGAGGGGTATGGCCGAAGAAGCAGTTAGCATCCATCAAGGGCATGGAACTTTGGCGCAGACCATTATGGCTAATGCACCTGATGGAATGTTGATCGCACCTGCTTGGAAGCGAGCGGTTGCATATGTTTTTGACATTCTTTTAATTTCTCTTATTTTACAAGTGGTGACCGGTTTTATCTTTCTTCAGGGAATTTCTTCAATTTATTTGGTACTGGAAGGTGGCAAATCGGCTGCCTACTATTTCGTGAATTGGCTTATCTTCATTTCAGCCAATTATCTTTATTTTAAATATACAGGGAAAACGATGGGCCGTTCCCTCGCTCAAAGAAGTTTGAGAATAGCAATTGTTCACGATAATGGCTCAGCACTCGATGACCATCATTGGGGTCCGAGAGCCTTTTCAAAACTAATCTATATCATTCCATTCGTTGGAGCATTATGGTTTGGGTTTAGAGATACGATAAGAGCCCAATCTAAGAACGCAGAATATAGGACTTCAATCGACATCAAGAACCATACAGTTGCTGCTGTTGATTGGTCTTTGCCATCAGAAACACGCCTGAAACTTCATTGAATGAGCAAACCAATTCGGCAAGCCCTTGAAGTACCCCCTTCTTTAGTGGACTTCAAGGTGAGAGATATGAGTGACCAACATAGCCAGCGAGCCGCTTCTCTAGAAGCGAGACTTACCGATGTGAAAATGGAAATTGATGACGATGACGAAGATGTTATTTTGGTAATGATCAATTTAACAAATGAAGCAGCAATTCCGATGGGTGGATTGAACATTAAGATTACAACTAGTGATGGGCAAAAAGTATCTCCAAAAGAAGGAATCACTTCACTAGGGCCTGGGGTTTCACGCTCGTTTACATTTGAATTCCCTCTTGATAATGGGCAATGGTCTTTCACAACGTCCGGTAATGGCAAAAATATTTCTCTCGGACCATACGAAGCAGATTTCACTTATCATGAACAAGCAGGGCGCAAATTAAACAATGCTATTGGAAGCAATTTATTCACTGGAGCATTTACAGATAATCTAAGTGATTTCGGAAATACTGAAGAGAAAGAAATCATTGATTCCAGTTCGATTGAACTCACTACCTATCACGGTGAAAACGCAGAAGGTGGAGCGACTAAAATTAATGTCGGCGTAGCAGCAGAGATTGAATCCGAGGATGAAGATACTCCTCGCACCCCTCCATGGCAAAAATCTGAGTCAGTAGAACCTGTTTCCGATTCACTTTCTTCACCCCTAAACCAACCAACAAATGAAGTAAGGACGCCTTCTTGGGAAAATAATGAAACCACCACATCTGTGACTGAGAGCGCCCCAGTTGACTTGTTAGCTGTTGCTGCAGCCACTGTTACAGCTGAACCCGAGGCTGACCCTAGCCCTGTATCATCTGCCCCAACAGGACCACCAACAGTCCCTTCTAAACCGGCACCAACTCATTCCTCAGCGCCTGCACCACCTTCCGGTCCCCCATCGGGCCCACCTAGCACCCCTCCATCGAGCCCGCCGTCAGGACCTCCATCCGGTCCACCTTCCGCTCCTCCATCCGGTCCCCCATCAGGACCACCATCGAGCCCCCCTAGCGCTCCTCCATCCGGTCCACCATCAGGCCCTCCTAGCACCACTCCAGCCGGTCCACCATCAGGTCCTCCTAGCACCACTCCAGCCGGTCCACCATCAGGCCCACCTTCCGCCCCTCCCACCAGACCTAGTGATTTGTGAGGTGAGTAAATGAGCGCTGGATATGTTATGGAATTATGCGGCAATAAGGCTGCATATCAGATCGTACCTGAAGGAATCAAATCTATCGATATAGAGAAGGTCGGTGCGGCAATCGAATCTTGTGGATATCAAGTTGGAATTCGCAATCGCTTGTGTTGGACTTTTTCTGGACCATGTGAATTAACATTATACCCTAGTGGAAAACTATTGGTAAAAACTGAAGATAAGAGTGTAGCTGCGGCAGTTGCACAACAGCACGTTGAAGAATGGGCTCACGCATAATACTGGAGGTGAGGAATTTGATTCCATCTTCTATTATTGAGATACTTAACGCTGGAGGAGTTGTTGCATATCCAACTTCTACTCAACCAGGACTGGCATCGCTGCCAACCCAACAAGGATTGGATGCACTTTTTGCATTGAAACAAAGACCAGAGCACATGCCTGTTAGTTTGGGAGTCGCTTCTATTGAACAGGCAAAACAATTTGTTGAATTCCCAGAATTAGCAGAAAAACTACTCTCTTCTTTTGCTCAAGGCTCTATTACAGTAATATTACCGGCGTTACAAAAATTTGATCAAAGGATAGGCGGTGAAAATATTGCGATAAGAATATTGGCCCATCCCTTGGCAAGAAAACTCACAGAAAGTGTTGGTGCAATAACCGCGACAAGCGCAAATAAAAGTGGAGAATTACCAGAAAAAGATAGTAAAAGTGCGGGACTGAGGCTTGGATTGCCGGAGCAAGCAATTCTTTCTGGAATGTGTGGGGGAGAAGTCCCTAGTACCATCATTCAGTTTATTAGAGACGAAAGTCAAAGTAATGAGTTTTCGGTAACTATTATGAGAGAGGGAGTAATACCTCGTCAAGACGTGATGTTATGGTTGACGAAAGTGAATTGAAATATTGGCGCGATGCTGGCCATGTCGCACGTCGAACATTGGAAGCAATGAAACTAGAACTTGAGCCGGGAAAAACCTTTCATGAGATAATTGAAAGTGCTGAACGGTTCATTCATCGACATGGTGGAAAGCCCGCTTTCCCTGGAACGATTGCTACCAATGACTTAGCCGCCCATTTCACTACAAATCACTTAATTGAAGAAGTTGAGGATTGGCAAGGTAGCATGATTCTCGAAAAAGGAGACCTTGTAAAAATCGATTATGGAGTCCATATCAAAGGACATATTGGCGATAATGCATTATCCTTTGAAATAGGCAATGGCAATAATCATACCGAACAAATCAAAGCTGCAAAAGAGGCACGAGATGCTGCAATTGAAGTAATGCATCCAGGAACTCCTTGGTGGAAGGTCGGTGCCGCTGCTGCACAACCCTCACTCGATGCAGGTTTTCAACCAATACGTAATTTATGCGGACATCAATTGAAACCATGGGAATTACATGCTGGTGTTTCAATTCCATCATATGCTTGTGGCCCTGATAATAGAGGGTTCAAAGGAGAGGTTGAAGTGGGTTCCGTATATGCAGTTGAACCTTTCAATACCACTGGTAAAACAGGAATGATCGAGAATATTGGAGGGCGCGAGTCCTCAAATATATACAGAGTAACAGGTAATACCACTTCGAAGAAGGCAAGGGCAAAGGGGCAATTAAAACCTCTAGGTGCGCAAATGGCGCGTAACTTGGAAGAACGTTATGGAACATTACCATTCGCAGAACGTTGGGCCTATCCAATGTTGGAGAAACCATTCCCCGAAGCAGATAAAGAAAGCCTTCAAAACAAGTGGAATGCGTTGGTCAAGAAATTAATCTCGATACGATTTATAGAAACATACCATGCCCTAAGATGTATTGACGGGGGAACAATCGCTCAGTTTGAACATACGGTACATATTACTGATGGCGGCCCAGAAATACTCACTGTAGAGTAACACCCTATTCCTTAATAGGGGAAGATTACCTTAAACTTGATGGCCATGGGCTTGATAATGGCGACGATGGCGTATCTGGCTAAAATCACCTTGACGGTTGCAATTATTGTACTGATTACTGAAACGTCAAATCGTAGTTTATTTCTGGCCTCTCTTTTTGCAAGTATTCCAATAGTGTCAATTCTAGCAATTCTTTGGATGCACAACGATGGTAAGTCTGGCGAAGATATCGCTATTTTTGCAGATGGAGTGCTATTATTGATTATTCCATCACTAATTTGCTTCTTCCTAATATCCTATCTTTTACGAAATGGGTGGGACTTTTATCCAAGCCTTGGCATTGGAATATTGGCCACAGTCATCGCTTATCTAATTTTTATTAGAGTCATTGAACGGATGGGTTGGATCGCTATACAAACTTCCTAAAAATATCATATATTGGTCAATAGATTGTATTAGATTTACTCAAATAATCATTTTCTGCAGGTTTATTGCTTAAAAACGAATATAAACTGCGATGTTGTGGGGATTCATGAACAGGGCTGTTGAAGTTCTCGTTGAGTGCATCCCATCCCCTCCGCGTTTTAAATTCTCACCCTGTTCACTTTTATTTCTACAACTGCCTATAGGCTGTATTTTTCTTGGCAAATACAATCCATGAATTTGTTATATTTTCAACCCTATCTCTTAATTTGCCAGATTTACTAATGATTATATATACTCTTTAATGTAAATAAGCCGCATTTCTTTACAAATGGAATGCTCTAATTAGAATCTCGCAGTAAATCCCAAAAAATAACATTTCGAAAAAACCCCTAAAACAGTATGCTATGGCGTTTTGTTAGAATTAAGTCTGCGGCGCGACTATATATGATGATGACGGTGGAAAGAATACTCCCGGCAACGGGTACTGAGGACAAAAATATGCAAAACGAAAACCGAAATGATGAAGCTGTAAGCCCGGTCATTGCTACCATTCTAATGGTCGCAATCACTGTGGTACTTGCTGGTGTACTGTATGTCTGGGCTGCAAGCCTAGCAGAAGGAAACACCGACGGAAACCTAGCACTCTACGCCTTTGGTGGCGAAGATGCAACAGGATCCGTGACTGACGGAACTGGCGACGACCTAGTTCGAATTACAATGAGCCAAGGCGGCGACTTGAACTGGGCATCTGTCTCAGTCAAGATCTCAGT
>Ga0209091_10003605_pt1 | contig 12381 bp, 6 predicted proteins | sample ArcticOcean_MG_C_6_FD_187438 | JGI IMG/M metagenome (GOLD analysis project Ga0209091, IMG submission 187438) | Marine microbial communities from western Arctic Ocean - ArcticOcean_MG_CB8_128 (SPAdes) (version 2) | ecosystem: Environmental > Aquatic > Marine > Oceanic | place: Arctic Ocean...
CGCAGCATCCTCCGATACATATCACAGTCATTATTTTAAGTACTCTGCGGCGTGTTTTCTTCTTCGTCTCTGCGGGTTTATGCGCAACAAGAACAACAATAAAAGTTGATGTGTTTGGGGAAAATTCAAACATCTTCCTCAGAAAGAGTTTTTCCCCGAGCTCTTTGTTGTGTATTATAATGAGAGAGAACGCGCGTAAGAACACACAAAAATTCATGTCGTCTGGAGAAGGAGTCGTGACGAGAGCGAGGAAGAGGAAGGTTGGTCAGAGAGATTCTTTGTGGGATTTGATTGTGAATAACGACGATATTTGTTTCCAACACATTCTTCCGAGGTTGAATGCGACGGATGTGAAATTCTTGTACCTGGTGAACAGTGAAACGAGAAAGTTGATTAAGAGATCGTCTCGCAAGGGGGAGTTGATAAAGAGGTTTAAGGTTAAAGAGATGTCGTCGATATCGACTTTGGAGTTCGCTTGGGAGAATCGATCGTTGTGGCCGAGTTACTGGGACGAAACATGGTTTTGCTGTCGAGTTGCTTACACGAATAAACTGGAGTTGCTCAAGTGGGCGCGAGAGGAGAAAGAGTGTGAGTGGGATGAAAGGACGATTAGTAATGCAGCAGCTTTAAGTAATCTGGAAATGGTAAAGTATTGCGTTGCAAAAGAGTGTCCTATCGATGAGTGGGCGTGTGCATGTTCTGCCGAAAACGGTCATCTCGAGTGCCTCAAATACTTACGCGAAGAAGCGAAAGCGCCTTGGTGTTCGCTAACTGCCCATTGGGCGGCTCAAAATGGTCATCTCCACATACTCGAATATCTTGTTGAGCGTAAATATGATAAATATAACGAATGGGCTTGTCAGTTGTCGGCCAAGCACGGCCACTTGGACTGTTTGAAGTACTTGCACGAAACCGCCAAAGCGCCTTGGGACGACGACGCCGTTCGAGAAGCGCGCGAGAACAAACACCCCGAGTGTTTACAATACCTCCTCGACAATGACTGTCCTCTCCCACCCGGTTGGCGATACGAAGATGGAGAGTTATACGTATCAGAATTAGAATCAGAATCAGAATTAGAATAATTAAGACATGTATTAAGAGAGCGATAGTTAGTTCATTTAGAAATAGTTTGATAAATACCCACATCCACCGCGCGTAATCTTCACATTTTTCACTCTCGTTTTGCACACATTCGGTACTCAAATGGAGGAACACCACCAACTCCGGGGCGACGAAGAATCGCATCGTCGCAACACCACGACTCAATCCCGATGCACACCGCGAGACAGTTCTCTCCCCCCTCTCGACTGGCACGTGTATTTCCCGAACGTGGCGTACGACGTCACGTCCGATCGACGGTGCGAGCTCGCGAGCAAATTGATCGACGCGTTTTGTCTCACAGCGAACGCGGCGGAATTGTTCGACCAGGTAATCATTATTGTCTTCTTACGTTGTCTTAGAGACGAGACGAAAGGAAACCTCTCTCTCTCTCTCTCTCTCGCGTCGGGTGTCTTCTCTCGCGACGTAAACGACGACAATCTCTCCCTTTCCTTCTCTTTAATTTTAAGATTTTCAAAAGCGGAAACGACAGCTCTTTCTCTCTCTCTCTCTGCGATAAACTACCATTTTGCGATGTTGACTCTCTATATCTCTTTTCATCTCTCAAATAAAAAACGACTGCAGACGAAAGCGTTACACGCGAAATCCATCGTGATTCCGTTCGATTATAAAGCGTTGAAACGTGTACTCGGCGATCGAGTTCCGGATTTGTTCCACGCGCTCGACTTGGCGCCGGACGAAGCGTTTCAAGCGTTGGCGTGCGCTGCGCACGAGTGTTTATTTTATAGCTTACCGAAAGAAGATAGAGGACGGTTGATTGCGAATGGGTTTAAGGAGAAGGCGCTCGAAGGTGTGGTATTGGCCAACGGTGACGACGACGAGATGATTTCGAGACGAAATAATCGGAACGTCATCGGGAAGGAGTGTAAAGTGACGTGCCACGTGTATAACTTTTCGAGCAAGTTTAAAGTGAGAGATTTTCGAGAGTTGAAATCCAGTTGGCTCGGACGGGTTGTGCAGTTGAAAGGGGTCGTCCAAAAAGCAGACGCGACGAAACCACTGTGTAAGTCTATATTGTTCAAATGTGAGCAGTGTAAAGAGTCGATTCTGGTGACTTTGGATAAGAGCGGGAATTTCAAGGCGCCGGCGAACTGCGAGACGCCCAAGTGTCGAGGGAAGAAAGGATTTACGCCGGATTTCGAGAGAGCGACGACGGAAGATTGGAGACGGGTGACGCTGAGAGAAGAGCCGAATTTAGGGAGCGGGGAAGGGATGAGCAGCAGCTCGGACGAAGAAGAAGAAGATGATGAAGAAGAAGAATTTGACGAGGAGGAAGATGAAGAGGAAGATTTTGAACCACTCGATGACGACGAGGAAGGAGGGAGAAAGAAAAAGAAGAGGAGTAAACAAAATCGACGAAAATCGACGGAGGAATTAGACGCGCGAACGCTCGATCGGGCACCGAAGCACATCGAGTGCGAGCTTTCGGAAACGTTAGTCGATCGCATAGAGACCGCGGGCGAACGCGTGCAAGTGTGCGGCATCGTCCGAAGAGAAGAGTGCGAAGAGCAACGAGGGACGTCTGTTTTAGGCGGCAAGAAAACCGGGTCGGCGATACAACGGTTATACGTAGACGCGGTTTCTGTCATGCCATCAGTCTCTGCTAGTGGTAGTGGTGGTGCTGGTTACCAAACGACGAATAACAATCAAACGAGTACGACCAACCGCAAAACGGAAACGTACCAAGAAATAGTTAAATTTAGCGAACGCTGCGCGGACGACCGTTTGAGAGTTTTGGTCAAATCTTTGTGTCCGTCGATTTACGGGCACGAAATCGTCAAGTGCGGCTTGCTTTTGTGCTTGTTCGGTGGCGTAAGAAAAGCCGATAAGAGCAGTAAAAGCAGCAAAAACAGTAGCGGTAAAAACAACAACAAAGAAAACAACAACGAAGAAAACAACAACGCAAACAGCGTCGGCGCGGAGACGAGATTTGACAACGACAAAGAAAACGAAGAAAACGAAGGGGGCCAAAACGAAAGTCAACGAGTGCATCATAAACGACGTAGAAGTTCGTTAAACGCGCGGGAACAGCACCAACATAAAAACCACGGTGCCGCTGGAAACGAAACCTTCGCTCGAGGCACCTCGCATTGTCTCGTCGTCGGTGACCCAGGCATGGGCAAATCGCAAATGCTCCGCGCCGCTTCGCGCGTAGCGCCGTTGGCAATACACGTGAGTGGTAAATCCGCCTCAACTGCAGGTTTAACCGCGACTGTGTCTCGAGATCCAACATCCGGCGCGCCAACGTTCGAAGCCGGTGCGGTTGCGTTAGCGCACGGCGGCGTCTGTTGCGTGGATGAGTTTGATAAAATGAAATCCGAACACGCCAGCTTACTCGAAGCCATGGAACAGCAAAGAGTCTCGGTGAACAAAGGCGGCGCCAGGGCGTCTTTACCCGCGCGAACGACCATTTTAGCCGCGGCGAACCCGCATAAAGGGCGATACGATCGATCGAAAAGCGTTCGGGAAAACTTGAAGATGTCCGCGCCATTACTCTCGCGATTCGATTTAGTCTTTGTGCTCACGGACGATCCGGACGAAGAGAGAGACAAGCGCATCGGCGACAACGTGACGCGATTGTGCGGTGGACGAAAAGTCGACGAAAGAACCGGGAAAACCACGAATTTAACGTTTGCGGAGAAGTTTCAGTTGGAGCGAAACAAAAGACGCGAAGCCGAAGCCGCCGCTGCTCTAACGCAACAGCAACGAAGCTCCGTGTCGGCGAGCGAAACGATTTTAACGTCGGCGAAGAAGCAAGCGTCGCAGCGCGTGTTCTCGTTGAACAAGCAAGAAGCATCACCAGATGCCGCCGCTCTGATGAACCTCCCGCCACCGTCCTCGTCTCTTCGCGACGGTGTCGGTTTAAAAGAATACCTCGAACGTAAATCTGAAGAGGACGTCGACGACGACGATAAAGACGCTCTTTATGCAGACTACAAGCGCACCTCCTACGACGACATGCACTCAAAAGACGGCATCGTCTCCACCTCCTTCATGCGCAAATACGTCCGCTACGCGAAAAAATACGTCCACCCAATCCTCTCCTCCGACGCGAAAGAAGTCATCAAAGCCTTCTACCTGGAATTGCGCAAAAACGCGCCCATCAACGACTCCGCTCCGGTGACCGCTCGACAACTCGAGTCGCTCGTCCGCCTCTCCGAAGCTCGAGCTCGAGTCGATTTACGCGAAATCGTCACCGACCGCGACGCCATGGACGCCGTCGAACTCTACTCCCTCTCCATGGCCGACGTCATGCGCGACGACTCCGGAAGGCTCGGCGCGTTTGGCAAACGCACCGGCGTTTCCGGAAAGCGCAAAAACTTCCGCGTCTTCATCGACGCCGTCAACGCCGCCACTCGAAACAAAGGTAACGCGTACTTCTCCGTCGGAGAGTTGCACGCGTTAGTCGAACAAACAAGATTGGATGGAATTAAAGACATCGACGCTTTCATCGAAGCGCTCAATTTAGCCGGCGAGTTGCTCAAGTGCGGACGATTGTACAAAAGCGCATCCAGCTCTGCTGTTTAATACTATAGAGAAGAGAGCATTTGTGCTCATAAAAATATGCACGTTTACTAAAGCAATCTCATCACAGAAATACACGAGATGGCGTCGTCGTCGTATACGTCGTCGTCGTCTTTTCTTCGCGTCGTCCTCTTTTCAAAAAGTTCTTTGTCTACTTCTACTTCTCAGCCCGCGAGGATGAAGATGATGAAACGACGACCAAATGCAGGAAGAAGGCAACAACGCGCAAACGCTTCCTTTTCCTCCTCGCCAAAAGAAGAAAAGACGAAGACAAAAGTCGTCGTTCTCACTCGAGAGGCGGGTAAAAACGAGCAGATGCGAAAGATTTTAGCATCGATTCAACAACAACCGTTCGATGATACTGATGCGGATAACAAATTCGTGGTCGAAACGCTCGAGATGCCTCTGGTGGAGTCGAAGCGAAACGAGGAAGAGGAAAAAAAATTAGTCGATTTACTGAAATCGAAAACGTTTCGATGGATCGTGGTGACCTCACCGGAAGCGGCGAACGTGTTCGCGAAGGCGTGGGCAGATGCCGGAAAACCGGAAGGGTTGAATATTGGAACCGTGGGAGGCGGGACGACGAGAGCGTTGCCGACGAAGGAGGAGATGAAGTGGGCGAGACTGTTTACGCCGTCGAAAGCGTTGGGGGAGGTGTTGGCGGAAGAGTTGCCGTTGGATATAATAGACGGTGATAACGAGAGTAGTAATAGCAAAAGTACCGATAGTAATAGAGAAGTTTTATACCCGTGCTCGAAGAAAGCGGCGAAAACGATCGAGAACGGGTTGAGTTCCCGAGGCTTCATCGTGACTCGATTGAACACGTACAGCACGGAACAAGTCACGAATATACCGAAAGAGGTCCTCGAGCGAGCCGTAGACGCGAGCGTGGTGACGTTCGGAAGCCCGAGCGCGGTGAAAGCGTGGAAAAGTTTGACTTTGGAGTTGTTAGAGGAGAGAGGCGGGAAACACCCGACGTACGCGTGCATCGGGCAAACTTCCGCCAACGCGTGCGAAGATTGCGAGTTGCCAGACGTCTGGCACCCGGAAGACCCGGGTATGGAAGGGTGGGCCGAAGTCGTAAAATTATGTTTAGAACAAGACGAGAGCGAGAAATGGCGAGGTGTATTTTGACGACGATGATGATGATGCGTATAAATCTCAAATTGAGTTAGTTGTTGGAGTTTTCTCATCACTTATGTACACTGTTGGTTTCAAAATAATATATCTATACAAATGCGTCATTCCGCGCGCGACGGATGCGTGTAAACTCGTCGTCGTCGTCGAGTGAACTCCGCCGCGAACTCTCCGCGAGAGTGCGGGGATCCTTAATAGGACAACAACGTCAAGTTCACGGCCACGGCGCCGGTAAATCCTCCTCGAATCCTCTCCCAGTCGATCGATGCCCCCACGCCAACTCAAACTTCCCATCGCTGGTCTTCTTGTAAAAGCACGACTGCGTGTACACGTCTTCGTTCTTCGTCTGTTTGTAATCAAAGCTCGACTTCGCGATCAACACCGCGTACGCGCAATCCGCCATCATCTCAACGTGCTTAATTTCAATCAATTCCGTCTTCAATTCCGTCACGTCTCCCGAAGACATCATCCCAACCATGATCTCTTTACTCGCCGGGTTCCCGCTTGGGCGAATGAACCACGCGTTTTGAGGCATTTTCGCGATGAATTCTTCTTTGTTCGCGATCGTGCACTGGTCTTTGATCAGTTCACGGAGTTGAGATTCTTCGGTCGACATTTTGCTCGTAATGCTTGAAAAGCTTTTCTTGGTTGTTGTTGATCTTTGTCCCGGAGAACGAGCGAAAAAAGAGCGGTTTTGGAGTTGACGCGATGCCGAGGCGAGAGCGAGTGAAAAGGAGTGCAAGGTTTTAAGCGATGGTGACATATATCACGCAAGTAAGTGAGGAATATTCAATTAATATTCTCTTCAGAGTTTTTCCCCAGAAGCACTTTAAAGAAGGATGATGTCCTCGGAAGAATACTCGACGGAAGAGGAGTACGAGAGACTCAAACATATGCGAAAGATCGTGGCAACGCTCGAGAATAAACCTTTGATGTTATGGCGTTTGTTCAGAGAGGCGTTGCTGAATGGCGGCGCGTGTCGCGATATCGTGGAGAAACATGTGCTTCCGAGACTGAATTCGACGGATGTGAAATTCTTGTACGAGGTGAATACAGAGACGAGAGATTTGATCAAGAGATCGTCTCGCGCGAGAGATTTGAAAGAGAAGTTTAAAGTTGAAGAGATGTCGTCGATATCGACTTTGGAAGTTGCGTGGGAGAATCGATCGTTGTGGCCGGATTGGTGGGACGAAACATGGTTCTGCATGAGAGTTGCTTTCACGAATAAACTCGAGTTGCTCAAGTGGGCGCGAGAGGAGAAAAAGTGTAAGTGGGATGAAGGGACGATTAATGCGGCAGCACATCATGGTAATCTGGAAATGGCAAAGTATTGCGTTGCAAATAAGTGTCCTATCGATGAGGAGGCGTGTGAAAATACTGCCTCAGGAGGTCATCTCGAGTGCCTCAAATACTTACGCGAAGAAGGCAAAGCGCCTTGGGATTCTGCTACTGCCAATTGCGCGGCTGTAAATGGTCATCTCCACATATTCGAATATCTTGTTGAGCGAAAGCATGATAAATATAACGGACTGGCGTGTGAGTGTGCGGCCGAGTACGGCCACTTGGACTGTTTGAAGTACTTGCGCGAAACCGCCAAAGCGCCTTGGACCTCTCGGGCCGTACGCTACGCGCACAAGAACGACCACCCCGAATGTGTACAATATCTCCTCGACAATAACTGTCCTCTCCCACCCAATTGGCGATACGAAGGCGGAACGTTATACGACGAGTTCTACGAATCGGTCGGATTAAGAGAGCAGTAAGTAGTTCATTTAGAAATAGTAGTTAAATACCCGCATCAAGCGTAATCTTCACATTTTTTCCTCTCAGTCAAAAGACACATCACACGAGAGAGAATAGTATTCTTCCATGAGCGCAACTGGTACGCCCGGCGTCGGCACGGTCATGCTCGCCATCCCGAGTAAAAAGGTGCGATAACACACAACGCTCTCGTCTCTTTGTCTTCTTCTTTGTTTGTTTGTTTGCGACGACGTAAACGACCTTTCCGGGGAAACGAATTGGAAAGGCACCCTCGATTGCGGACACTGACACACGTCTCTTTCTCTCTTTGTTCTTCACTCGTTCTCGCGCATACGCGTCGCAATCTTCATTTAGGGTGAATTCGTGGACATCACGACCCCACTGGAAAAGTACATCGCGGAAACCTTCGGTTCAGAAGAGTTGACGCACGCGGAAGATTCCATCTCGAAATTTGCCCAAATCCGAGACGCTTCCGTGGCCTCGACGAACGCGGTGAACGTGACGGAAGAGAAGATTTCGGAGAGGCACGCGGAACACATGGAGAATTACTGTCGATATTACGCCGCAGTGACGGTGTTTGGGAGTCGGTTTCAAGTGAGAGATGATTTTGGATTGAATTGTGGAAGGAGTAGTAATACGAGTGCGAGTAAAGCGGCGAGTAAATCGAGCGAGGAGAACGGAGAGTACGAGGACGAGGGGACGAGGACGGAGTTGCATTTACCGTTCGAGTGGAAGGACGCGTTCGCACCCTCGGGTGGCGAGAGGAAAATTGCCGCGAGTTCATCCATCGCGAAGGAGAAATTAGCCATGCTGTATAATTTAGGCGCGTGCGAATCCGCGTTGGCGGCGAAAAGCGATCGATCGACGTTGGACGGGTTGAAAGTCGCTTCCGCGGCGTTTCAAAGAGCGGCGGGGTATTTTCAGTTTTTAGGTCAGTGCGATGATGGGAAGAAAGTGAACGAAACCATGAGTGCGGGTAGTGGCGAACCGACAGCTGCGACGGCGACGGCGACGACTGGGATTGACCGCATTGAAGCCGATTTGAGCGGCAAGATGGCGGCGATTTTAGTCGCTTTGTGTTTAGCGCAAGCGCAAGAGAGCGTTTTTGAGGCGGCGAAATTGAGCGATAAATCGAACGGCGTGTTAGCGAAGTTAGCCATCGCGTGCGCGGATTTGTACGAAGAAGTGCACGAGAAACTGTCGTCGTCGTTGCGAGGCAATCCGAAAGCACCGGTGACGCAAGAGCGGTACGTGCCTAAAATGTGGGCGACGACGACGTTTATTAAAGCGGCTATATTCAACGCCGAAGCGACTGCGAGAGTTTGTGAAACGCTCGTGAACGACGAGGAAACAATCGGGTCGGCGATTACCTTGTTGACGCGATCGAAGGAGCGCTTGGAATCGGCGTTGAGACGAGCGGAGATTCCCACCGCGCCGAAACCCCCAAAGCTGGTCGTAGAAGCCGCCGAAAATATTTTGAGAGATTCGATTAAGTTTGAACTCGGAAAAGCGGTGAGAGATAACGAGTGCGTTTATATGGCCAAAGTTCCATCGTACGAAGCGTTGCAGCGCTTACACGACGACGCGAGCGAGAAAGTGACCAACCCGTTGCACTCAAAGTTCGGGGCGAAGATGGTCAAGCCGACATCGGGTGCAGACATCGAAGTTTTCCTCGACCCTTCGAATAAAGACGACGTGAGCGCGTTGTTTGCGCGCATTGTGCCGGAAGATTGCGCGAGCTCGGCTTCTTTATACGCGGATAAAGTCGACCGACTTGTTCGCGAACAACTCGAACAACTCGCGTTTGCCTCGGACGAAGCGAGAGTCGCGCTGCGCGAAATGGAACTTCCCGAAACGTACAACGCGTTAAATCGACCGATCCAACTTTCCGAGGAATTAGATGCGGAGGTGAAATTCTTTCGCGATCAGGATGGTGGTATCGACGCCATGCGCGAAACGTTGTCGTTTTCCCGAGACGTTTCGAAACATTGCGAAACGGAACTGGAGGAAATCACGTCTCTTCTAGATATCGAAATGAAAGCGGATGGTGCCGCTCGAAACGCGTACGGTTCGCACAAATATCGCGCGTTACCATCAGATGCGGAAACCACTCGATGGCGACGCGATTTAGAAACTTTTGTGAACAACTCCAAACTCGCCGCCGAATCGGACGAGAAGTTACGATCCGAATTCGCTCGGTGCGAACCGATTTTGCAAATGACCACTTCGGAAAGCATCGCACAAAACGCCCCAAAATTAGAACCGCCGATGCTTCTTGTTGAAGATGCGGAAAGTTTAGCTAAAGAGGTCAGATTAGGTTTAGAAAGAATTGAACGAATAGGTCGCGAACGAGAGGAAATTGAAGACGCGATGAAAGCGGTGAAAGCGAGCGATGATATTTTACCGACGCTGGTTGGTAAAATGAAATCGTCCGGCGATTCAGAGACCGCGCAAGGTAAGATATTCAGCGATGAACTTGGAAAGTACGACGAATTAATTGCCGCGGCGCAGAATAACACGTTCGCGCAAGCCGATGCGTTGGCGGAACTGAGGAAGAGTTACATCAAATTCAGCGACATGTACAACGTCTCCTCTCTTCGAGAGAAGGAAATCAAGAGAGACAACACGTTGCGTGAAGCGTTGCGGATTGCCGCAGAATTGTCCCGAGGGATACAGCAAGGCGTTCGCTTCTACGGCGGGTTTTCGGATGCCATTGAAAGTCTGAAGAACGAAGTCAAAGTGTGGTGCGAAAATCGCGAAAACGAACGGAAACGTATCGTCGAACGGTTACGAAGAGAAGAAGAAGAGGAGGCGGAACGAGCGAGGATGGCGGAAGAAGTTAGAATAAAGACCGAGCAGATGCGCGTACAGAACGAACGGAGCGTGGCGCATGCAACAGTAACGACCAGTTACTACCCTGGGTCGGAGTATCCGCCACATCATCAACTACAACAGCAACCGCCGCCGCCTCAACAACAACAACAACAACAACACTATCCGCCGACGCAATCATCCTATTATCCTCTGCAACAACATCATCAACAACAACAACAACACTATCTGCGTCATCCACCTCCGCCCGCGGACGATGGGTCTTATAACCCAGGTGGAGATGAGGGAGGAAATTTCTCGGTGTACGATTTACCTTCGGCCCCTCGAGGAAGATGAGGAGCTTTTTGCAAAAAAAATAGGTGTTTGGAATTTAGATCAAATGAAAATTACAACAATGTATATCAAACAATCGTCGCATATCTCGATGCGCGCAGTATATTCTATATAAGCTTCTATGTCTCTCCTTCTTTTTCAACCTCAACTCAAATCGAAGCTGCCGACGCCTTCGGAGATTGCCAGTTTCAATTTCAATTCCAGCGCTTCTTTGCTCGAGTACGGCGGGAGCTTCAAATAGTTCGCGCACGTCATCGCACTTGGCAAATCGGCATCGGCCAACTCCGTGCCTTCGCTAATCATTTCCGCGGTGTTCATTCCACCACTAACTTCGCTTAAAACGGTCGGTTGTTTGCAAACGACTTTTAATTTTGGGTTCAACGAGGCTAAACCGCCTATCGGTAAGCGAGGGGACCCGGTCGTGAATTTCAAAAACGATCGGCGTTCGGCGTCTGACATGTTGGTTAAAATCTCGCGCAAATTTACCACTGGTTTGGAATTGACTTGGTAGCCATGATCGCATAAGATGTGCTCGCGTAAGTCGCGCTCGGTCCACTTTGTTTGCTCGTCCACGCCACACGTGAGTGCGTCGATTTCAGATAAGGAAAACATGGCAAGTTGCGACGGGTTGGAAACGATGTCGGCAAAACCCTCGCGGCAAGCTTGGAAGAGCGGTTCTACGCCGGCGCCTAAGACATCGTCAACGACCGCTGCGATGTAGCGCGAAGCGTTTTCTGCCGTGACAATTTCGTCTGCAACGGAAGCGCCTTCTATATTCGCACCATCCGGCAACGCGAATTCTAGACACAAATCTTCAATCTTCGCGCCGTCGAGTCTCCCGGACCCGTCTCGAACCGCCGTTTCGAGTTTTTTCAAAGTCGAAAACAGCTCCGGTTCGAGCAATTCGAGGTCGTCTAAACAAAGGGGTAACCCGTACAGCTTCTTGAAAAAGTTCGGGTTAAACTTCACGTCCAATAATCGACCGTCTTGTAAGACTTTGCCGATGGCGCGTCCGACGCATCTGAAAATCTCAATCACTTTCGAGGCGTTCGGCACCGCCCGGAACGGCTTCGGGAACAACCCATGTGGCGCGTTTACGAGGCTTTCAGCGTTGTCTGTCTTCGCCGTTGTTGTCGCGCTATGTTCGCTTCGAAATATCCCATGTGAAGCTCTTTGTAAATCTTTTGAAACCAACGCGTAAAATTCATTCGTGGGACCAATGCCGGTCCCAACCTCGTCGTAAAACTCAACCTCTAACACGTGTTTGCGCGTTTGCGGCGAAGAGAATACTTTTATGGCAGAAGATAACGCGTGCTCTCTTCGAATGCGCACCTTTTGGCGTTGTAAACGGCCTACGCGAGCACCTCCTCGCGGATCGCCGCCAGCATTTGCAGCCCCGGCGTTCGCCGCGTTGCCGTTGGCCCCGTTGCTCGCCTTACCGTCACCGTGGAGCTGATGCAACGCACGCGCGACGGAGAAAGAGGCGCAATGAAACAACAAAACGCGCTCGTCGAGTGTGAATAGCCATGGACACGTCTTTGCAAGCGCAGAGGTCCATTCTGGAACTCTTCGAGCGCACACAGAAAGCGTATCGCGAAGCTGCGCGCGAAGCTTTCCGGAGAGTTTCGGCGCCAAGAACAAGTTTTCGGCGTGCATTTTCGCCGAGGAAAGGTT
>Ga0209091_10003609_pt1 | contig 12376 bp, 18 predicted proteins | sample ArcticOcean_MG_C_6_FD_187438 | JGI IMG/M metagenome (GOLD analysis project Ga0209091, IMG submission 187438) | Marine microbial communities from western Arctic Ocean - ArcticOcean_MG_CB8_128 (SPAdes) (version 2) | ecosystem: Environmental > Aquatic > Marine > Oceanic | place: Arctic Ocean...
CCCCCAAGAGAGGAGACGAACACCCACCCCTTCGGGGCGGCCTAATCGTCACCTCCGAGTGTTAACTATCCCCCCGCTTGCCAAAATTGAGCCAATTTCAGGGCTTTTATGGGACATCCCTACTTAAGTATAAGTAGTAAGACGACACTAACTATAATTGAGCGAGTTGGACACTACCTAAGCGATAGGCTTAGATAGTTGAAAAGTCAATCAAAGAGTAGGTGAAGAAAAACATGGAAACATTTAGCCAAAAATTATACAATGAGAATGACCCGTCTTGCAACAGTGTTGTAGCGGAGAGAACGAAACAACATCTGGAACAAAATGGTTTCAGTAATGTTGTCCAAAGACCCGAAGATTTCAAAGCGGATTGGACAGCAACATTTGAAGGTCAATCGGTTATGATTGAGTCTCAAGTGAAGCGAGGGTGGAACGGAGGAAAGTTTCCTTATTCCACCATTGGTATATTTGCCCGATATGGGCGAAAAGACCACACCCAATTGATTGCTATGAAGGAAACACCTTGTTTCCATATCCTAATCTCAAGTGATTACAAGAATGCTGTGATTTTGGATTGGCTAATGATAAGAGCCTATTCCTCCGAGATGTATTTACCATCGGAAAGAGGCAACGAAAAGAACTTTGAAATCAGTTTGGATTTCGCTATTCAATCGGAGTTGGTTGAATGAGTGGGAAGTCCCTACAAACAGTTCTTAAGCAGTTGAGAATTGAAGCGGCTATGAACCCAAGAGGTGCAGCGCAAATACTCGTCATAGACCTTGAGAGTAGTGATGATTCATTCGTTAAAGACTTGATATTAACCCTGATGGATAGAAATGATGTTGAATGGAGTTTGGAGGGATAATCATGGCAATAACCGAGAAGAAAGGTCAACAATCAGGCAATAAGAAGTCTATTACCGTAGTTAATCAAGAAACGAGAGAAGGAGCATACATTAGAACCAAGAGTAATGCCTTCTTGATGAAGAAAAGTGGAAAGAGTCTTAGAAGTGTTCAACGATGGAAACAGCAAGGCAAACTCCCAAAGAATCAAAGCACAGCAGGTTTAAGAAAGACCGCAAAGCGAGCAGGAAAGAAAGCATTCTATGCCGAGAAGAAAGTATCAGTCAAGGATAACTTCATTGGAAAGTGGCGAAGAAAAGAAGTTGAAGCAAGAAGGGCGGCAAGAACGGCCTCTTCCAGAGCCGCAAGAAGACAAAAGTTAATGGAAGCCGATGCTTACAAATTAGCAGCAGACAATGCGGCTAAAATGACTTTAGCAGAATTGGTTGGATTGACTAACGATTTAAGAACGGATAATGATTGGCGAGAATGGGAGGTTTCCTACGAGAGTATGAAAGGAACTTTGTTTAGTGTGAAGAAGGTGAGTGCTTGAGTAACAAACCATTACCACCACACAAATATCAAAGAAGGAATCAAGGTATAGCACCTTTACGACCTCAAGACGATGGAAAGACTTTCATTCACAGAGGAAAGGAAACAGAGTATTACCACAAGGAATGGGTTAAAAGTGCCTCTTGGAAACCTCATCAATGTCTGGGCACAGATACGGAGACATTAGACGGATATGCCCGATACATCAGTATGGAGTCCTCAAAGGTTGCCACTTGGAAAAAGAACAGAACTCCAAATACCTATTCATTCACAGGAAAAGTGAAAGAAGTCAAGTCATTCGTAGAATGTATTGATGCTTATGTGGATGAAGGAAGAAAATACTCCAAGAAGCGAAGTAAAAAGGTTGGAAAGAAGACTGTGGAATGGATGGACAGAAAATGGATGACAGACCAATACTTCTTTTACAATCTCAAGTTTGATTCGCAAGCGATACTAAAGTGGCTGAACAAGTTTGAATACACAGGAAAGGTTAATCCTGACCACAAGGTTATCCTTGAAGACTTGTTAAGCGATAAAGAAGCAGACGGACATGAAGCATGGATTGACAGATTATTGACAACAGGTGAGTTAATCATTCCTATGGGTTCTTTCAATAAGCGAAAAGAAATTAAAAAGGACTGTTACGAAATGGAAACAATCTATAAGTGGATTGAGGTTATTTACCTTGAAGGAAAGTGGCTCACATTCAAGTTCAAGAATATGACTCGTTTAGTTGGAGGAGAGAGATTTTCAATATCCGACCTTAACTTTTGGGACATATCGCAATTTTACTTCAAGATGCCCTTAATGGTAGCATCAAAGAAAACTCTGGGCTACGGTAAAATGGAAACTACCTTTGACGGAGAGAAACTTGATGTTTCAAGACTCGGAGAGAAAGATGTATTATTTGTTGGAGAACACTTCCCGTATGACACTGAAGACTACAAGATAGCGGATTATTGGGACTATTACGAAGAAGACATTAAGAAATACGCTATAATTGACGCTGAACTATGCGGTCAGTTAACAAGAGCCAAATGTCAAGAATACCTTGATAGTGGAGTCCGATGGCGAAGAACCTATTCTCCTGCTAATGTCGCTCAAACTCATTTGATGGACTTGGGATTCAATCAAACCGTCAATTTGATGGAAAGTGATGAAGACTTCATGGAGTTAATGACTATGGGACAAGAAGCGGCTAATGGTGGCAATTTTGATGTCAGTCAAATAGGGTTAATCCCTGAAGAATGTGTTCAACCTGATATTGTCAGCGCATACCCATATACAATGTATCACTTGAACTCCTTGATGGAAACAAAAGAGGAGAAAAAGGGCAAGAAGACCGTCTATAAGGATTATGTTGTTGGAGCGATATGTTCAGGCAATGATGAAGCAACCTTCTTGGAATGGCTTGAAGAGAGAGAAACATATGAAATTGGATTTGTTGAAGTTCAAATTGAGTTTCCAAAGGGGCTTAATTGGTATCCTATTTTGGAAGAAGTCAATGGATGCTTAACCGCCCCCAGAATCGTTAATAGAACAATTACTGCTGATGAATTGGTTGAAGCATTGAAATGGAAACCAATATCGGTCAAGTATGGAGATTGGGTATTTCACTCTCCTCCAAAGAAAGGAAAAACATATCCATTCCGAAAGGCTATCACAAGACTCTATAAAATGAAAATGGATAGTCCAAAGGATTCAGCGCAGTATTCTGTCAGCAAAGTGAGCATAAATAGTTTATTTGGGAAAAATTTTCAGGTTGTTGACGACCAAATGGGAAAGATGTGGAATGTAGCCTATGCAGCAACCATTACAGGGGCAACAAGAGCAAGACTCGCTGAAATCAACCGACTAAATGGATTCAAGGCTATTAGCATGGCTACTGACGGTGTTATCTTCAAAAGCAAAGACCTCAAAGTAATCCCTGAAAGACCATTACCTGCTCCGTATAATTTGGGTGAATGGGAGGAAGGAGAAAGAGGAGAAGCGATTATACTTGGAAGCGGTTTGTATTCATTCATCAGTGAACCTGTTGAGGATTACGAATCCGTCTGGTTACAAGGAGTGTTACCACCAAGAGAGTTCAAAACCACATATAGAGGGTCAGCCAAACTATTCTTGAATGAATCCCAACATAATGATTGGAAACACTTCGCTATGGAACATTCCGATAAAAAGGAGTTATTCACAACCAAAGCCCGACCCAAATCAATGAAGGAGTCAAGAATGAAAAAGGACTATGAATTGATTAACATATTCATTGAACAGGAATACAAGTTAAGACCATTTGGTGATTCAACCAAGAGAAAGTGTCCTATTAGACCTACCACCTTTGGAGACTTGTTGAAGAATACCTATCAGTTATTGCCATATGAATCGGCGGCTGAATCATTATCCTATGCCATCATTATGAAGGACATAGCCAAAGGAGTTGAAGAAGATGATATATGAAAAGAATAACGCACAAATGAGAAGAATTAACCGAAAAAGCAAGTATATTGACAAAGCAGTTAATTTATTGAAAGAAGTGGACAATGAGGGGCTTTCTCTGGGCGAAATTGCCCGATTATTAGACTGTCCTTTGAACAGACTTGGGAACTATCTAAGTTGCTTTGCCAAAAATAATCCTGAACTGATGAATAAAACGGTTGTCAAGAAACAGGGGCGATGGCTAAGTGCCTATGCCTATATTGGAGGAAAGGATATGGAAACCGACCATGTGTTAAATACTTGTGACGGCAATGGAAAGGTAGGTGAAGAGATATGAACCTGCGAGAAGACACAGAATTATTGGAAATCATTGACAAGTTAGCACTTGGCAATAGAGAAAACTTGGAAATGCTACTCAATAGACTCTTTTTCCATCATTGGAATGAGGAAATTGGACAGCCACAGGCAGTATTAGTTGCCTTAGTTGACTTTGTTAACAAGTATTCGGACACCCGATTGGATATGGATATTTCCACTTCAATTGATACAGCAACAGCACATATCCTGAACAATCCGAACATACAGAAACTTATGGCGGAACTGATGCAGAAATCACTTGGAGGTCGTTTCCAATGAGTGAAGACTTTCAGTGTCCCGATTGCCCAAAGAGTTTCAAAACTAATTCAGGTCTGTGGAAGCATTCCAAATCAAAACATGGGGTCGCTGTGGAAACACAGGATGAGTCAGAATCTTCTTCACCGAACCATTCTCGCTCTTTGGCTGACTTAGACGAGAGCGTAGACTCTCCGACCCCGCCTATTGATTCTAAAGATACAATTTGGAACAAATGGAGTCAACCAAGTGAGGATGATTCTAATGCCTCTATACCCACACCTTTGAAATTAGTAGCAAGTGGTGGAAAACTCGCATCTGGTGCAAAGTTAACTAAAGCCCAACAAAAGGCTGTTGATGAAAAAGCAATAGCATTACTGACTCTCACACTTTCAGGGGCTGATTTTGCTATCGGTCATTACGGTAGAACAATCACTCTTGACAAAAGTTATTCTTGCCGACACAGTGACGGAGAAAAGAGACTCGTTGCAGAAGCGCAATTAGACGCATTCAAGGATAAAGGAATACAAGTGACCAATATACTTAGTCCAACAACAGTAGCATTAGCATTGACAGCAGGTTATGTATTCCCACCAATAGTCAAACTTCAAACCAATAAGAAACGAAAGATGTTGAAAGGTGGAGGAAGACGATTGCTAAGTTGGATTCCAATTATAGGAAAGAGATTCAAACCTAAGCCTGAAGACTTTTTCCAACAAACATTCCCTATGGAGATTGAACAGGAGGATTCGGAATGATACAAGAAGTAGCATTTGGATGGAGTCTGGGTGCATTATCCATCATACTCTTTAATCAAGCCTATGATATGTATGCCTCATACAGAAAGGATTTGAAATTAAGCCGATGTGGATGCAAAGAGGGATTACTATGAGTGAACACATTTTGGAACGAATGTTCCTCGCAGATGGAACAGAGTATGGAATCTCAAGTTTCATTGCAGGAAGAACGGGTTCGGGGAAGAGTTACCTTATGACCCAAATGGTTAATGAAGCAGTTAAACTGCCTTCTTTCAAGGATGCCCGAATTATTTACATTTCAGTTAAGAATGATTCTTATTGGCCTAAAGTTGAACCAACATCAAGCACAGAGAAATTATTCAAGCAGTTGGAAAAGAACCGAATTGCAGTATTCTATCCTCAAAACGCTGATGAATATGAAAACGACTTGGATGATATAATTGAAAGAACTTTTCAAGTATCAGCCGAGAATGAAGAGTCCTCCTTTTGCATTATTGTTGATGATTGCAATGTTCTGGACAAGTTTAATTCTCAATCCCGACCAAGTAAAATGGTCACAAAAGCCGCAATTGCAGGAAGGGCTTTTAATTTGAAACTTTGCTTGTGTGTTCACAGAATCGGCAATCTACCAAGAATCCTTAATTCATCCCTCAATGCAGGTATAGTGATGGCAATATCCCCAATGGATAACGATTACAGCCGAAAAATACTCGCACTTGACCTTGACCCCTACTATGAATCCCTATCCGAGAATCAGTATTCTTGGGCTTTCGTTGACCTCTTGAAGTCCGATGTGAGCCTATATGAGCCATTTTAATCTCATGTGTTAAATACCTGTGCCCTACTATCACTAATCAGCCCCAACGGGCAGGAAATTATTATGGGTAAATACGAAACAGCAGCAATGGCAAGCATCGGTAGTGGTATCGGGCTCGGAATTATGATAGGTCTAATCAATGGATTAAGCACTTATCTACTCTCTGACGGACAGACTTTGGAAGAGTGGGCAACCACTACTGCATCAGGAGGTGCTTAAGGTGGATATTCCTATGTATCTCTTTAGCGGCACTATTGTAGTTGCTGTTCTATTTATGACTAAAGTTCTCATTGGAGACGAATTGACTTCCCTTGTCCGAAAAGACGCAACTGCTTGAGGTGCTTAATATGAAATTAGATAATAATTCAGGTCAAACATCTTTCGTTACTGTCTTTCAAGACAATGGCGATTCAGGCTTCATTGCTACACCTCAAACCTACCAACATTCAACCTATGTCCCTGCGGGTCTATTAGAAGAAGTGTCCCTTCATTGGGTCGGAACTTCCGCTACTGCTCTTTGTGACGGTGACTACATTAACTTGGTCAATCAATACATCGGAAGAATCAATGGAAATCAGTTCGCAAATCTAAACTCAAACGCTGGCGATGCTGAATCAAAAACAATTAGCCGAATCTCCGCTATGGTAGAATCCGTAGGCGGTAGTGTTACAGGGTCAATTAGCCCAACAGCATACGATTTTTGTCTCAATTTTCCCGTAGGTCTTAATTTGCCGAATCAATCCCGATATGAAGGAGAAGTCCGAACACTCGGAACTCTTGCAGGTGTTGTTCCAACACTTACTTCTTTCCAAGTGATTTTCAAGTATGGTTTCTCATCTCTTGCAACAATCTATGGTAACTCTACTACTGAAAACATTTCAGCGCAACAGACTATGGTTCAAGTTAAAGTGCCTAATTACGGTGCTGGAACGAAAGTTATTGGTGTGTGCATCCAAGAGCCCGCAGAAGGTGCTTCAAAGATTTCAGGCATTGTTTGTCAGGCTTTGGGTAATTTCAGCGCATCTCCTGCTGAATGGAGACAAAGAAGCGGTCTTATGGGTGGAAATCAATACTTCTTCCAAGACGCTGCAACAGGCCGAACTGTATTTGAAGACAAATTGGATTCTTTCCTCTTTATCCCTACATATGGTCTTGATACCTCCGCAACAGGTCAACTTACTTTCTTAGTGACCGCAACAGAAGCAGTTGCAAATGTGAGTTTCACACCATTGCTATCTCTACCAACTTCAGGAAATGGAGAACGAAGCGAAAAGCAGACTATGCAAATCAGCACTTCGGGCGCAGGAATGGCACTTGAGCGAGCCGAACAATAATCGCCAAAAAGGTGATTATTTATGGGTTCTATAACAAGATACAACATTTCAACCGAACCTGTGGGGTTAAACCTACAAGGGGCACAGAAGGTCATAATGACTTTTGAAACATCAACGGCTCTTTTGGCTTATGATAGGTCTAATTTTGATGATAACGCATACATCAGTTTTGCGGCAGGAACAATTGCCGTTCTGGATGCAAACCCGTTAACAGGGTATGTTGATGTAAATGGCATTATTTGGGCAAAGACCGCCGCAGGTGAAGGTGTAGTGACCGTATGGGTTCTCCGAGAAGGAGGATTCTAATATGAGTTACTTCCAAATACCTGTTTCGTCTTCAATAACAACCCCTGTATCTATCGCTAATGGTGGAACAGGTGCTGAAAATACAGCCGATGCTTTGGTTAATTTAACTGCGGCAGGTAGTGGTGCTAATGCTGATATAACAGGATTATTCAGTGGTGATGTCAACATAGGAACTAATCCTTTTGATTTGGTTGCATTCTACGGAGTGCCTTCTATTCCTCAAGTTGACCCTATTATACCTCCTTTTGGTGGCGACCCTACGGCTAATGAAGCGGCTATTGTTCAAATAATTACTTTACTTGAGAGATATGGGTTAGTTGCTACATTGTAGGTGATATTATGGTTGTTGCAGAGATTATTGGATTAACCGCTTTATACATACGAAAGTATGGAAGAGGGCAAAGGATGGTATCAGTTGTTGCTATGACTGATACACTCACTGAAGGTTCTATTGGAGATAACGGTAGCATAAATCAACCAACTCATGCACATGGCAAAGTTATGGTTCGTAAGCCTCCTACAAAGAAGATATTCCAAACCCGTTCAGGTCATGTTTTCTCCGACACTACTATGCCAAAGATTAGATATGGAGTAGTATATTATTCGGAAGACGATGATGGAAGGAGAGACTATTCATTTGTTAACTCTGGAGGCGAAGAACAAGAACGAAATGCCTCCGTTTTCTCTTCTAAGACTCAAGGATATTATATTGCAGAATATAACCCTGAACGAAAAGAGTATTTTAATGGGGTTGAGTTTAGCAATCCTTATGGTGGAACAGGAATCAAAGATTGGTATATTCTAAATCCTGACAATAGAGACATTGCTGACAGTAAACTTGATGCAATCGCTAAGGCGAATATGATGTTTGAAAACAAGATTGAACCTCAACCTGAACCTTCACAACCTGAAGATGATAATGACCCTTTCCCGAACCCTATTGCACCTATTAGTCCCATTTCTCCTATTATGCCTATGAACCCTGTTAACATGGTTGAAGCACCAAACCCTTCGGTGGTTGGAGAAGAGGAAACCCATACGATGCCTGATGGCACAGTAATGAAAGGGGCTGAACATATAGAGTTCGTTAAACCAAAGCCTCAATTCGGTTCTACTTCTTACAACATCGGGGGTTGGAACTGATGGCTGATTTAACCATAGATGAGCGATTTGCGGCTAAAAAGAACAGAATGAATAATTCTTCTTATAACAACGCTCTTGCTATTGTCAACGCTACACAAAACCCTGCAACTTATGGTAAATGGGTTCAAGTGGTTTATGAGGATTCTTTGCAATCAGTTATCAACAAGTTTGATGATGGATTACCTCAACCGTTCAAAAATATAATTGTTAATGGTGACAGTAATACTTTCACAGACTATGGTAGCCTTAAATTGGATGATTCCGATACATGGGGTTGGGACTCAGGTTCTTTCCATGCTAAACTAAAGGATAATTGGATGGTTAAGTTCAATGTCTGGAGCGATAATTTTGAATACTTTGAAGAAAACTTGAAGGCAGGAAGAAGTGAGAGATTTGATGATGATTCATTTTCAGGTAATGGAGATGGATATACTGATTGGATTAACTTTTATCTCATTGATGAAGACGATTATATCTCCATTGATATTGATGGAATTGACGCTAATGTGGCTCAACTAAAATTGGTTATAGAAGGTGTTAACTATATTGTTTCAAACCCTGATGAATCCGATGCAAACGCAAAGATTTGGTTGAAAGAAGTATGGCAATGGAATCCAACCTACGCTACTATTGCTTATGTCCCTGAAGGTGGAGGAGACGATGACCCTATCGTTTGTCCTGAAGGATATACTCTAAACGAAGCAACTCAACAATGTGAAGTAATACTCCCTGAATGTGATGAAGGATATACATACAATCCTGTTACTGAACAATGTGAAATAGACGAATATGAACCACCCAACAATCAATGTGGAGATGGTTTCACTTGGGATATGGATTTACAAATGTGTGTTCCCGATGGTGGCGGTGGTGGAGGATTTGAATATACAGGCGAAGACTTTTCAATTGCACTTATTATCGGTGCTATGGCTCTCATCCTATACGGTGCTTTCAGTGTGGTGACGAAATGACGCTACAAGACAGTGTAAATCAAGCAGGTGTTGTAGCATCGGCAAGTGCATCAGCAGCAGGTAATGCTTTATTGATTGGTATTGTGCCTTTGATTTCATTTGGCATTTTAGTCAGTATCACAGTATTATTGGTAGCAGCACCAATTAAATTAGTTCAGGGATTGGTGAAGTAATATGGATGATTTAGGTGAAGTTATTGTCGCAGTAAAAGACCATGAAGACCGAATAAGAGCCTTAGAACAGGTTCTGTTTGAAGTCAAAGCACTCGTTAAATATGCTAAAATGGGTGTAGGTCTACTCGCTTTAACATTAGGAACTTCATTAAGTGATATGGGGTTGGTTTGATGGCTGAAACTCCACTCAATATAAACATTGAATCCCCTCAAGTGGATGCACCCGTTTCAATTAACTTTGATGGTATCTTTGGAGGTATTAGAGATAGTCTGGACAAACTCGTTGATGATTTTAGAGGCGGTAGTGTTGTCGCAATCACAGGAATTATGTTGGCGGCTATGTTTCTAATTGGTGGTATTTATGTTTGGAGAAAAGTGTAGGTGTTTAGATGCCTTTTATCAACCAATTATTCAGGTTAAGTCTTGCTGCACCAAAAGTTCTCACACTCCTTAAATCGGCAAGTATCTCTACTGCTGAAATAACAACAAACGCTGTAACTAAAGGTTCAGCAGACCAAGCCGCAAGAGGCGATATGGAATATCTTATTGAGAATCAAGTGCTACTTGAGGTTGATTTGAGAGAAGACAGATTGATAGGAACAGCACTTGTTTCTGGAACAATTTATGGTGCTATTACGGTAAGATTCTACAAGAGATACAAGATGGCTGAAAGGCTCGTAATTGCTTCAAGAATCATTGCTGATACAGCATCCACCTTAAAAGACCTTAAAAATAGAATGGTATTGCTAACAGCAGTTATTGATGATATTGCACAAGGTATGATTGTTGCTGAATATGAACTGAAACTAATGCTACTGACCCGACAGTTGGGAGAATTAGGGGCAGATAGAAGAAAATTAAGTCAACAGGCTCTACTTCTTGAGGCTTTGAATAGAGGAGATATTGACACTTCAATAAATCAAATCGTTAGAGAAGGACAATTTGATGAGAGCCTAAGAAAATGGCCGTATTCTGTAACAGGTAAGAATATCTCCATAAGAGAAGAGATAAATGCCGTCAAGGAATTGCTAATATCGGTTGATAAAGCAGGGTTCACACCCGATGAAATAGGCACATTCAAGCAAATGTTCAATGCTGACGATATACTCGGATTAGACCAAACAATCAAGACTATGACATCATACGCTTCAACCTTAGATGATATAATCAGGGACAGTTCAAGTATGACAGGTGCAGCAGGTAAGATACCGAGTATTCAAACCATTAAAGCAATGAAAGGTAAAGCAGGTGGTATTCAAAGCGTTAAACTCGTTAATGCAGGTTTAGAATTGAGTAAATTAGAACCCAGAGTAACCAATCTTATTTCAGCAAGTGATGATATAGCCAAAGCAGCAGGTGGATTCACTAAAGGTGTGGGAATAGTAGCAGGTAAGTTATTATTAGTTGATTCAATTATATGGGGTGTAACTTTAGGTATTGACTTGGGATTGAACCTATTCTTAAGTGAAGAAGAACAATCCAACATACCCGTTGTAGGGTTCTTATTTGAGGGTGCAGGTTGGAGTCCTATTGGTGCTATAATTGAAGGTATTTTTGATTTCTTCGTAGCACCTGATACTCAACAAACTTTGTTTGATATATTCATTGCGGCTTTCATAGCCGCTACTCAACAAGAAACTTTGAATGGACTAATTGTAAAGATACTTGATTTCTATATAGAAAATATATCGGGTGAGATTCTTGTCCCACTTGAGTTCGGTCAAGAATTGGATATGAAAAGTAATTTCAATCCTCTGGGAGCATTTGACCCCTATATCCTCCTTGAAGGATTCGCATACGCTTGTATGGCAAAGGTAGTGTATAATGGATGGATAACCCCTGCTATGGGTTATTTAAGAAGTATGAGGGTGTAGGGAGCGAGAAGACCCAAACAAGTTGATTAACCGACAACCTCCAAAAGTTGTGCAGTAACCTTGTTATAGGTTCTATCACTCTTGGTTGATGCTTTCTTCTGTCGGAGAATCTTCAGGGAGAAAGGTGCTTCGGCTTCGCCAATGACCTTCTTAACTGCGTTCATCTCATACGATGAAAAGAAAATGATATTGGAGTCAGTAGTCAATGCTACATACTCTCCATATTCTCCTTCACCGTAGGCAACTGTTTCAATATCTAATGAATGGACTTCATCAAATGAAAGAACAAGTTGCTCTTTGCTGTCTTCGTTGTCTCCAACTTCTGTAAGGAAGTCTTCTACTGTCTGTGCTGTCTTCATGGTAATCACCTGTTGGTTCAACTGTCGGGGTTCTCGCTCCGAACAAGTAACAATTGATGAACCACCTATATCAAGTAAAGGTGGGATGTCCCATAAAAGCCCTGAAATTGGCTCAATTTTGGCAAGCGGGGGGATAGTTAACACTCGGAGGTGACGATTAGGCCGCCCCGAAGGGGTGGGTGTTCGTCTCCTCTCTTGGGGG
>Ga0209091_10003612_pt1 | contig 12373 bp, 3 predicted proteins | sample ArcticOcean_MG_C_6_FD_187438 | JGI IMG/M metagenome (GOLD analysis project Ga0209091, IMG submission 187438) | Marine microbial communities from western Arctic Ocean - ArcticOcean_MG_CB8_128 (SPAdes) (version 2) | ecosystem: Environmental > Aquatic > Marine > Oceanic | place: Arctic Ocean...
AGTTATCAGATGCGATAACAGCAATACTGGCAGGTCAAGCACCAGATGTAGTTGAAACAGATTCAATCGGCTGTTCTGTAAAATGGAAGATGTGAGACCTCATAAGAAATTGTACTGAACAAATTAGCTATTATCCTGCAAGCGTTATTTCGTCCGATACTACATTCCCCTCCAAATATGACATATTTGGTAGTTTTATCCAAAATCTACAACAAGTCCCGGCTGCCCGTTGCAGATTGGTCAAATGGATATCGTAGGTGAGTTCTGGCAACAAATTGACAGTTGGGCAAGCCCCGTTGCCGGAGGATTAATAATCCCCATCGCCATTTTTTTGCTGCTATTCGGTTCAAAATACATCAAAGTTTTTTCATTCTTTATCGGTTGCTCAATAGGGCTATTGTCAAGTTCACTGCTATATGGCCAATTAGGGGAAATGGCCGCGATATCCGCTGGTAATTTCACACTTATTGCGACAATTGGTTGTGGGATATTGTCAGTATTACTCATTGGTTTAGTGTCGGTTGCAGTGACAATTTCCATTTCACTCTATGTGATGTTTGGGCTAATGACTGTGTTAGAAAATAATGGATACGATTTAGAATTAGAATTACTAGGTGGGGGGTTATTCCTTCTTTCATTTTTTATGAATCGTTTTTTGAGAAAAAATCTCTATGTTTTCGGGTCAGCGGCATTGGGTGCGCTAATGGCGATATACGGCTTCTTAATGCTTCTCGGGCAAACGCCATCCGAGATCAACTTGGGTGGTTTAATAATACAAATCGGCGTCTTTGGGCTATTCTTAAGTTCATTTATATTCCAACTATACTATCTTAGAAAAATAGAAAAAGAGGAAGAGGATGAAGAACTGAGAACAGTGCCAAAATATCTCGAAAAGAATGACTAGAGCATATCCATCCACCGACAAAGCGTTCGCTTAATCGATGAAAAACTGTTATTTGCGAAATTTCACTTTTCTAAAAATGGGCCTTCCCTAAGTTGGATTAATTATAAAATAGGCTATTCTAAAACCAAGTCACCTTAAACACCCTGCCAAATATAATAGATATAGTGCCAAGGGCGATTCATGCTGTATCAGATGCTCTTTGTGGGGGTATTGTTATTTCTCGTCATTATCCTCGCAATAATCACCACTCAATGGGACCCACCTGCTGCAAAACAATGCCCAATGTGTGACAAACGGGCAATAAGAGAGAGTCAATCACGATGCATTCGGTGTCTTTTGGGCATGATTTCTGGGTATCAGTGCGCTACTTGCTCAGTAAATTTTCCCTTGAGTAGAATCACTTTGTTGACGCTATTAATTGCCCTAAAAGTGTTTCTCGTGATTTGTTTTGCTGCACTGTTCGGTATCACTGGCGGCCCTCTTGTGGCAATATTTATGATGTGGATTTTGGGTCTTTTGACCTTAGCACGCCAAAGATTGAAACTACACAAGACCACCTGTAAGGAATGTAGCATTTGATATCTTATTTGAATGCTCTACAATTGGAATAATTCGGTTGATGATATTTGAAATTAGACGCTGTCGAAGCAACAAAAAAACCCGCCAATCAATACTAATTACTATTTATTAGTAGAGCATCGCAATGCTATGGCATCCTGCTCCCGTTTATGGATTCCAATAACTCTTTCATTGCTGATGGTTTTACTTCCACAGAACCCCTACGCCAGTAATGGGGGGCAAAATGAGATCGAAATCATCGCCGACCAAGAAATCGATTTTTCACCCCCCTCCCTCAATATAAGTTCTCAGTACTACCCTGAAACCTTTGTCGATGATGCTTCATTTTTTAATAGTGTTAGAGCAGAATCAATTACGGCGGGCAATCAAAATAGTTGCGTAGTTTATGACGATCAATCAATGTCTTGTACAGGATATAATTATTATGGCGTGCTAGGGGTCGGATATCAATCGCCAAGCCCATATTACGAGACAGAACACGTCAAAGTAAATTTTCCCGAAGGTGTGAAAATTGTAAAGGCTGAATCTGGCATTAGCTCAACTTGTGCAATTGATACCGAAGGAATATTATGGTGTTGGGGCCACAACACATACGGCCAAACAGGCTCGGGTAGTACTGAAACTTACCTGGATTCACCCGAAAGAGTACTAATTGATTCAAACGAAACAATTGTTGATGTCGCTCTAGGATACCAGTATAAATGCGCATTGACAGTATCGCAACAAATCTATTGTTGGGGGAACAATAATTACGGTCAACTGCATTTCAGTAGCAGTGATTTTTCAGAAAAAACAATGCCTACGAAAATTGATATTCCAAATGGAATAAATCCAGTTAGTATCAGTTCTAAACAATCTCATACTTGTATACTTAATGATAATGGTGCAACATATTGCTGGGGATACAACAACTTCGGCCAACTAGGGGACGGGACTACAATCAATCGGGATAAGATGGTACAAGTTTTATTGCCCTTTTCAGATTCTGCTGTTTCTGTAAAAGTAGGAAACTCCCATTCTTGTGCATTACTAGCCAGTGGGGATTTGAAATGTTGGGGATATAATAATTATGCTCAAATTGGAACGAAATCAAATACCCCCGCCTTATACCTCTATCCGACATCCGTAATCGATTTGCCAATTGAGCCAATCGATTTTGATTTAGGGCAATCTTATACTTGCGCTTTATTGAAAACTCAAACTATTCTATGTTGGGGATTAGGTAATTTTGGTCAATTAGGAGACGGTACTGCTAGTTGGACAGCAGCAGCCCCCAATCATCACAGTGTAAATTTAAATTATAACAGCAATGAATTTTATAATTCAGTCAGTATCGAACTTGGAGATCAAACAACATGTAGTATATTTGAATCTGGAAGAGTTGGATGTTGGGGCTACAATGCTTTGGGTAATTTCGGTGATGGAACAGTATCGAATAGGCCGGGGCCATCTCTTAACAAAATCACTATAGGTGAAAAATCCACACCACTTCTCTTCCCCCAATCTGAAACTTTGAGAAAATCACCTTATGTCGATGGCATGAACTTTTCAGTATCAATATCTCCCCCATTACCAAACGGGTTCGTGCTAGATTCCACAACCGGCGCTATCAGTCATGATGGGACTGGAAGCTTGAGCACAACGTATCATAATCTAACGTTCATTGCCGGTAATGACCAAGTTATTTTACCAATCACAATTGTTGTGAAAAATTCACTACCGTATCCGGGGCGAATCGCTTCGTATCTCGGAGGAATTATTCTATCTGCCGATAATTCAGTTTCAGATATTAACTCATTAAGTTCAACTAAAGATCATACATGTATCAATCAGAAGAGTGGCCAAATGCTATGCTGGGGAGATGGCCTAAACGGTAAATTAGGAACTGCTAGTGCTAGTGATGAATCAACCCCTGTGCCTACTAGTAGCTCTAATGCTTATAGTGAAATAAAAGACACATATTCTGTTGTTACAGCCACCTCACATACCTGTTCTCTTACGAATTCAGGAAAGGTATATTGTTGGGGTGAAGGGGATGATTCTCGCTTAGGTCAAGGTTCGACCACTGACTCTAATGCTCCTATTAAAGTGCTATTCCCCGAGCATAGAGCCGTAGAAATGATCGCTACCCATGATGCGCATAATTGTGCAATCGTAGATGATGGAAATGTCTATTGCTGGGGCAAAAATACAGATGGTCAAATCGGCGAGGGTAACCAATCAACTTGGTTTGGCAATCCCACAAAAGTAACTGGCCTGGGGGATAGTATGGCGTCCGCCATATCAGTTGGAGATGGATTTAGCTGTGCTGTATTAGATAACGGCTCGACATATTGTTGGGGGAAAAATAATTTAGGACAGTTAGGAGATGGAACAAATACAGATTCAACTCAACCCGGGATGCCAACAATGATGCCTTGGTCAAATTCAGCAGTAACAATTAGTTCAGGCAAATCTCATTCATGTGCAATATTAGTCAACGGGCAAGTTGCATGTTGGGGGTGGAACTCTTACGGCCAATTAGGCGACAATACTCTGGTCGATAGATCAACTCCAGTTATAGCCCAATTACCCTCATCAAAGGATGCAGTAATGATTGATGTAGGGGCCTCTCATACATGTGCAGTAATGAACGATGGCTCGATGTATTGCTGGGGCCTGAATGCCAATGGGCAGTTAGCAGATGGCACTACTGCATTCAAAAAAGTACCAACCCAATCACAATTACCACTAGGGAAATCAGCAGTAATTGTATCTGCAGGGGAATCGCACACATGTGTACTGACAAATGATTCTGCGGTTTACTGCGTAGGTTCAAATTCCGAGGGCCAATTAGGTGACTCAACTACAATAGACAGAACTAGTTTAGTTGAAGTTGCGTGGAATCAAAATAATTCAATTTCAACTGCTTACTATTCATCCGGATATTCAATAGATCAGCAATTGCTTGTATCTGGATGGGGTGATTTTAATTTCTCATCATCACAATTACCAACAGGTTTTACGCTTGACAATCAATTAGGAATAATTGAGTATGATGGGGCTCAAACCCTTGGCCAAAACATAATCTCAGTATCTGTAACCAATGGTATTTCATCAAAGTCTGTATCTTTCACAGTAGAGGTTTTTGAGTTCGATAATCGGGAAGGACAAATTAACTCATTCGCTTATACTGCGGGCTTTGGTTCTACCAGCACCAATGAAAATGCGCTTTCAATCAACGCTGGATATCTTTATGGATGTTTGCAAACACCTGACTTTCGAATGAAATGTTGGGGATACAATGCCCATGGCCAAATTGGAAGGGGCAATGTAGCCACTGGCACATCACCGGAATATGTTTCGAATACTAATATGAAATCGACGAAAAGTATGGATGTAGAAGCGTATAATTCTTGTTCGATAGATAATGAAAACCAATTATGGTGTTGGGGTTACAATAACTTAGGGCAAATTGGAGATGGAACCGTAACTTCCCGCTCTATCCCAACCCGAGTCTCTGGGTTTTCTGAAGGAATACTACAAGTGAGTACAGGTTCATCCCACACTTGTGCATTGACTGTTCAACGAGATGCGTACTGTTGGGGCGGGAATAGTTACGGCCAATCTAGTTCAAGTTCGGCTACCAATCAACTTTTACCCAATCTGATAAATGGATTAGGAATTTCCAAGCCAAAAATGGTTTCTGCAGGAAAAGATATCTCATGTGTGTTGTTGGAGAATGGGACAATAGGTTGCTTTGGAAGAGCAGATCTTGGCCAAATGGGTGATGGTTCAACAACTCAGACACATAATGATATTCGTTGGCCAATACTCCCCCTAGGCCGAACTGCAATTTCTTTAGATTTGGGAGCTCAACATGCATGTGCGATTCTTGATGATTTTAGCCTATATTGTTGGGGTGGCAACAATTATGGCCAAGTTGGTAATGGAAGTACTACTGATGTATCCATACCTACTCGAATTCTTGATTCATCGTATCAAGTTGTAGGGGTGACAGCTGGTTCTGTCGATGGTGCAAACTACGATGCCACTTGCGCATGGTTAAGAAACGGTTCAGCATTATGTTGGGGGTACAATGGCCAGGGGCAATTAGGTCTAGGAAATAATACCGATGCCCATTCGCCAGAATGGGTGATGCCTCATCTTCTAAGCCCTGAATTAAAGATTGTTTACATAAACACGGGGGGGTACATCACTTGTGCTCAATACGATAACGGGGCTGTAAGTTGTTGGGGGTATGCTACAAGTTATTATGCACTGGGTGATGGAACACAAACCTCTCGAAACCGCCCTTCGACTTTCGTATCCCCATCTACTCAAAATTCAGGTTCCCAACCTTTACAAACGAATATTAATTTCGTTGAAGGGTATCCACAAGATAAAATGTTACAAATTAGAGGATGGAATTCTAATGTATCATTTACAGGTTCATTACCCCAAGGGTTAACATTCAATTCTACATCTAATGTTCTCTCTTATGATGGCTCAATTATTGCGCCTGGAACCTTTAATTTACATGTTACTGATAGTTTTGGTAACAATACGATTTCTATCGGTTACAATATTGTGGAAATCAATCAAATTGAGGGTCGTATCAACTACCCATGGCTAATAAATGCTTCAGCGAGTACCTCTTACAGTAATCCACAGATCTCAACAATTAGCTCTGAAGGTGGTCATACTTGCATGACCAATTCATTGAATAAAGTAAGTTGTTGGGGTTTGGGAACATCTGGACAACTTGGTTCAGGTGCTGCAACTTATAATTATCCAAAAGATTCACTAAACGGATATGGGTATGAAGATTTCAACTTCACCTCGGTTTCGACAGGAGAAACACATACTTGCGCCCTAGATGAAGAGAAGGAATTACTTTGCTGGGGTTCGAACACACAATTGAGATTAGGGCATACTGCGGGAGTTGCATATTACCCTCATAGATACACAGGAAACTCAGAAGTTTACGACCAACCATTGGCTACAATCTCAGCCGGAGGCGCTCATACTTGCGCTATTCGAATGGACGCATCCACTTGGTGTTGGGGATTAGGTAATTATGGACAAATTGGAGATGGAATAATTTATGCAAGCGGCACAACGCCTAAACAAGTTCAATTTGAAAACAATTTGACTGCAATTAGTATTTCTGCAGGCAACTCTCACACTTGTGCTATTATGTCAGATGACTCAATGTACTGTTGGGGATTTAATGACCGAGGGCAATTGGGAATTGGAAATAATACCAACCAACTCCTGCCTACCAAAGTTCTACTTCCTGCCGGAAGAACTGCGTTGGCAATATCATTGGGATACACACAGACTTGCGCGATTCTAGATGATTATTCTATCAACTGTTGGGGTAATAACGGCGCTGGTCAAATTGGAGATGGAACTACCGCTGATAGAAATTCACCTTCATCTGTAATACTCTCAGGGATTAATGACCCAATACAAATTGCTGTTGGATTCGAATCAACTTGTGCTTTGTTTGACGATGGTTCGATACAATGTTGGGGGAATAATAACTACGGCCAATTAGGTATAGGCAGTACCACCCAATCGAATTCTCCTCAAACCTTGAATTCCATTTCACACCTTGAAGCAACTTCCATCCAGGTAGGCACGTACTTTGCTTGTGCATTATTCCATGATGGTGCACCAAGATGTTGGGGTTATGGAACATCTGGACAATTAGGTGCAGGCTCAAATGTAAATAGTAATTCACCTCAGTTGGTAAAGGGTTACGAAGAAGGAATGAACGAAGCGTATCGTTTCATCCAAGGGACAGAAATTTCAATACCAATACATGTAGCAGGTTGGGATTATACATCCAGTATTTCTGGAAACCTCCCCTCGGGAATAGAATGGAATAATATTACCAATTCTTTAGAGTTAAACTATCTTCTTCCAATCGGAAACCATAGTGCTTCGATTACCTTTTTAGCCGGAACACACAGCACTACAATTATTGTAGATTTTGAAATTATAGAAAGAATAGACCAATGGAGTGACAGAATTTCATCACATACTCACGGAATGGCGATCGTTGACGATATGGAATCGCACATCCCAGTAGATTTGGACCTTGGAGGGAGCCATTCATGCTACATCTCATCGAATAATTTCAATTATTGCCAAGGCGATAATGCACAGGGCCAACTAGGAGATAATTCTGTGACGACAAGGGTAACTCCAAGCAAAATTAAATACTTCGAACAGCCACTAAAATCGATATCTACGGGTGCCCTACACACGTGTGGAATTGATTATGACGGTTCACTATATTGTTGGGGCCAGAATTCCAATGGGCAAGTAGGAATTGGAACTACTACTGCTAAATATACTGATAGACAAGAAGTTACTGTCGAAGCCAATGGATTGGAACATAATAGAGCATTACAGGTTAGTGCAAATGGGGGTCACACATGTGCTCTTTTCGACGATTTAGAATTATATTGCTGGGGCTACAATAATTATGGCCAATTAGGAATTGATTCGGTAACTCAACAAACAAGACCTCAAATTGTGAACATGCCAGATAACCAAAGAGTGACTGATATTTCTAATGGACAGGCTCACACATGTGCTATTGTAAATAATGGGTCTGTTTACTGTTGGGGATTCAATGGTTATGGGCAATTAGGCGATAACACGACGACAAATAGTCACGTTCCGGTTTATACACAATTGCCCCAAGGACGCACTGCTCTTGCAATATCATCAGGAAGTCACTATTCTTGTGCTATTTTAGATAATAATTCGATTTACTGTTGGGGATACAATAACAATGGCCAACTTGGAGTTGGTTCAACAACTTCTTCATCATTACCCGTATTTTCCGATATGCCAACCGGTTCAGTACCTGTACAACTTTCTTTAGGCACAGATTTTACTTGTGCAGTATTGATTAATGGTTCCGCTTATTGTTGGGGATACAATGTGCAAAATCAAGTTGAAGGGCCGATTGATAATGTTCAACCGACCTACGTTACCTATCCAATTTATCTAAACCTCAAAACAAATTACAAAATTGTTTCTCTCAGTAGCGGTTCAACCCATGCATGTGCAATTATTGAAAATGGCGAGATAACATGTTGGGGATCAACTTCAGGGGGTCGAAACATAATTCTGAATGAAAGAAGTAATCCTGGCCAATTACAATATGTAATCTCAGAAGAATCCTCAAAGCGAGCATATCCAATTGGGTGGGGAATCAGTAGTTATTCAATATCAAACTTACCAAGTGGAATCTCATACAACGAATCTATTTTAGAAATTTCATCTGATGCAAGTCAAAGTGGAATATTTAATTGGAATGTAATTACATTAGACGGATTTAACCAAGGTTCAATTAGTTACCAAGGCATGAATATTGATCGTAAACAAGGTGCTAAACCCGCTTGGACAAACAGCATCTCTTATGTAGATTCAGATTCGGAATTACCGATGGTCGCAGTCGATGCAAATTATCAGCATGCTTGTGGAATTAAACAAGGTGGCGAAATATTTTGCTGGGGCTACAACACGGATGGCCAACTGGGGGATGGGACATTAACGAGGAGACTAAGGCCAACTGCAGTTCGATTTGATGGTGAGACCCCAATTGTAAAACAAGTTTCAACTGGATTTTCAAATACCTGTATTGTCACTGAAAATAATAGGGTCATGTGCTGGGGCGATGGTTCACAAGGGCAAATTGGAATAGGCTCCCATTCAAATGATGCATCTCTCTTTGATGAAGTAAGGCCACAAGAGGTTCTGCTTCCATGGTCGAGTAATGCGACAATGGTTACCACTGCCAAACAATTCGCATGTGCATTAATGGATGATGGGTCGGTCAAGTGCTGGGGGAGAAATAATTACGGCCAATTAGGAAGTGGTTCAACTTCACCTTCATATTCAGGACTTCCTTTGGAAGTTAAGTTGCCAATAGGGCGATTTGCACTTTCAATTGATGCCTTTGAAGACCATAGCTGCGCGGTGTTGGATGATGGCAATATGTATTGTTGGGGTTACAAGAAGTATGGGAATATGGGCACTGGTGATTTGCCAACAAGCACTGCGGCACATACATCCACTCCTGTACCAGTGCACCTTCCTGAGGGAAAAAGCGTATCGCTGATGGCTGTTGGAGACATTCATAGTTGCGCGGTAATGACCGATGATACGCTTTGGTGTTGGGGCAAAAATTACTATGGTGAAATCGGTGATGGAGCCTTTTCCTCATCTTCACAATATAGAACAATACCATCTCAAGTTGATGTTCAACACTATTCACCAATTGTTGCACTTAGTGCAGGATATGGTTCTACGTGTTCTTTACATGATGATGGGACATTAAATTGCTGGGGGAGAAATAATTACGGCCAAGTGGGAGATGGTTTGAGTAACGATCAATCATCACCTACTACCATTCATCTCGAAGGTGGAAACGATGCAACATGGATCACATTAGGTCTTTACTTTGCATGTGCATCTGCCAGTGATGGCTCAGCACAGTGTTGGGGCAATAACGATGCCGGCCGACTTGGAGATGGAAGTACTGAACAGCGCTCTTCTGCGGGAAGAATCGATATGGACTTGCCAAGTACTGCTTTTATTCTAACTTATATTGAAGGTGAAATTACTCAAAATCAAAACTATGTTGCAGGCTGGAACTATACTTTCTCGGTTTCACCTCCTTTGCCACTAGGATTCGAACTTGATTTCTCTACTGGAACAATTTCTTCTACCGGAAATTCAACATTCGGTGTAACTAGGCATAATATCTCGGCCATAGCCGGACCTTATACTGCAACTGTAGAGGTGACATTGGCGGTAATCAGAGATACAGATGGAGATGGAATTCCTGATTCTGAAGATTATGATGACGATGATGATGGTAATCTAGACAGTCTTGATAATTGTCCTAGCCAAGCAGGTACTTCGTCACTAGGCGGGTATATCGGCTGCCCAGATTCAGATGGAGATGGGTGGGCGGATTTAATTGACCCATTCGATGATGACATTACTCAATGGAAAGACACTGATGGTGACGGATATGGTGACAACCCCATCGGCACAACCCCGGATATCTGGATTCTCGATCCATCCCAATGGTTCGATGGCGATGGTGATGGTTTCGGTGACAATGAGTTTGGGACCAAGGGTGATTCATGTCCAACAATTGAAGGATACAGCATTATTGATAGATACGGGTGCTTAGATTCTGATTCAGATGGATGGTCTGATTTTGGCGATCCTTTCCCATTAAACACATCACAGTGGATTGACCGTGATGGTGATGGCTGGGGAGACAACCAAAGCGAAGGTGCTGAATTAATCGATTTATTCCCAGCCGACGGAACTCAGTGGGCTGATTCTGATGGAGACGGCCATGGTGACAACAAATACGGCACAGAAGGCGATTGGTTCCCTAATAACCCAGCTAGATGGGCAGATACAGACCGAGATGGGACAGCAGATGAAGATGACGCATTCGTCAACGATGCCACACAATCCACAGATAGAGATGGTGATTTGTATGGAGACGATCCTCTTGGTAATAGGGCAGATGAATTTCCAGACGACCCTACGGAATGGAAAGATACTGATGGTGACGGAATAGGAAATAACGCTGATGCCTTCCCATTCGATCCAACTCAAACAACAGATGATGATGGAGATGGATACGGGGATAATCCTCTAGGTTCGGGGGCCGATTTGTTCCCAGATAACCCGACACAATGGAAAGATATTGACTCGGATGGGCTAGGTGATAACTTGACTGGAACTGATGCAGACCCGTATCTTAATGACTTTGATAATGACGGATACAACGACAGTATAGATGTCTTACCTAGTTTCTATTCACCTGGAGATTTAGATAATGATGGGAAACTGGATGAGAATGATTGGGCTCCTGCGGATTACCGTGAATGGGCGGACTTTGATGGCGATGGCAAAGGAGATAATGAAGACCCTGATGATGATAACGATGGTTACGCTGATACTGATGAGATTAGACAAAAAACCAATCCATACGATAGTGGCGATGTTCCCGTTGAAAGTTTCGAAATTGTGATTTGGGGGAATGTTGGACTAGGTGCTTGGGATATAATCGGAATGTTTGGGGGGATTCCATTATTCGCTTGGCTTATGTTTGGATTCGTAACTAGAAACAAACGTTGTGGCAAATACGAACATATGCTGAATGAGGCACTTTCAAGAAGCGAATTAGAACAAGTCGCATTGAAGTGGGAATATTCACTAATGTTGCGTTTGTTAGGACCACATCAAGGCATTAGATTAGAGAGGTTACGTGCTGAATTGGATGACTACTTTGAAAAGCATGAAACACCATTCGAATATGCTGGTGAAGACCAAACCAAACTCGTAGAGAAGGCTATTCCCGAAATAAGTCAAACCATCGAACCCGAAACCGTAGTTACCACGACTCCGGTATCTGCAGTCGAAGCAACTCCGATCCAACAGCAGGCGGATTCCCCCCAACCTGTTATTCAGAATAGTCCTAAAGCGCCGAGTCCATCTACTCCAGGGTCTGTAGTAAACGATGGATACGAATGGCTCACAGAAAATGAACAGAATTACTACAGATTAGAAAATACTAATGGCGAATGGATTACTTGGGAAGGTTGATTTCAAATAATTACTGTTAGGGCATTGATGTTTCATCGTCCAGACTAATTTCACTTACCAGGTTACTAGGTTAAAAATTCGCCTTTGATTACTTTCTTGATTGAAAATGGCTCAGCATTGTACATCACCACTATCTGATGTGTAATGAGTGGAGCACGGTGAGAGATTTGAACTCCCGTTTCAGGGTCTGCAACCCCGCTCATAGCCGCTCTGACAACCGTGCAACATCTAATCGGATTGGCCTTCCCT
>Ga0209091_10003613_pt1 | contig 12373 bp, 19 predicted proteins | sample ArcticOcean_MG_C_6_FD_187438 | JGI IMG/M metagenome (GOLD analysis project Ga0209091, IMG submission 187438) | Marine microbial communities from western Arctic Ocean - ArcticOcean_MG_CB8_128 (SPAdes) (version 2) | ecosystem: Environmental > Aquatic > Marine > Oceanic | place: Arctic Ocean...
CACCCGAAAGAGTAAAGTGTTATCTAGATATTGTCACGAATGATTTGAATATAATTGAGTGGGAAGCGTCTCGAACAAATACGTCTTACTTTTATGTACTGGATTTTGAAGCAAAAACAAAAGAGACTTCAGAATACATTAATATGTATGGTATGGAAATTGACCCTGACCCGTTTGCGGATACTTTTTTATACAGGGATCTATTGGAGTTTAAATTGAAGTGTGAGTGAATTAAGCAGATTCCGTCTCCTACGCCGCCGAGCCCTCCGTCGCCCGCTCCGCCGCCCGCTCGGCCGCCACCGCCGCCTCGTTCGCTTCGTACGCCGCCTTCGTCGCCACTTTCGCTGTTAACATATCTTGATAGACTTTACCGAGGGTCTCTTGAGAAGTGAGATTTAATTTAATTGTTGGTTTGGGGAGGTCGTTAGCGTAATAGTAGAATATGATGTACATGATCATCATACCAACTGGTACTTTCATTTTACCATCAACAACTGCATCACCACGATCGGTGTTATTACCTGGAATTATTTCAACAGTTGGAGGTGTCATACCTGGCTGGTTCATGCTTAATTTACCTGTAGTAGTATCAAAATTAATCATGTTTTTCAACAAGTCTTTAAGATTTTGGCTCCCCCGACCACCCCCCATATCTCTGGTTATATCGAAGTCTACTGTACCTGAATATACATCATCAGTAAACTTTTGAATGAAATCTTCACCCTGGGCGTTTGTGATACCGATCAACTTACGATTCTCGTCAAACTTCTCTTCATAGAGACATTTTTGTGTTCCATCTGCACACATGTTTGTATCAAAGTTGAATGTAGTCTTCCATTGCCCACCCTCATCAATACTACCACCCACTGGGTCAAACGCGTAGTTCATCTCAGTAGTTGGGGTAATAGCACCACAGAAACTTGGCTCATCCTCACGACCACGACATTTCTCCATCCTAGGCATTGCGATGTAGGTTTCTTTTGTGCTACCATTGTCAGTGATGGTGATCACATCTGACTCAGACTTCTTACCGTCTCCTGAGTATTTTTGATACACGAAGTATCCGGCAATGGCTAATCCCACAATCAACATCAGGACTATAACGAAAATTACAACCGGCTTCATTTTTTAATATACATTGAGAAAAAAAGCTTAAAAGTAAACTGGCCTGTATCAATAATGTGTGGCATCCTAGCCCTCTTCGGTGATGAAGTAGAAGTTTCTTCATACCTCCTTTCTCACCGAGGCCCGGATGGGTATCGAACCAAAACAGTGGGTAAATGTCGTATGGACTTTTATCGTCTCGCCATTAATGATCTTACTGAGGCTGGTATGCAACCCTTTAGGGATGGTAACGAAATGTTAGTGTGTAACGGTGAAATTTACAATCATAGAGAATTCCGTAATGGAACGGAGAAAAGTAACAGTGATTGTGAGATTATTATGCCACTTATCCGTGATTATGGTGTCATGAAAGCAATTGACACTATCAATGGAGACTTTGCATTTGTATACACAGATGGTAAACGTGTCATCGCAGCTCGTGACCCAGTTGGTGTACGCCCTCTCTTCTATACACGGTATGGTATAGACTCAATTGCATTTGCGAGTGAAGTCAAGGCATTACTCTTTCTAAACTCGGAGATTCATATATTCCCACCGGGTCACATATACGATTCATACATCGGTGACTTTATGTGCTACCATAATGGGTACTGGAGAGTGAATAAGTATATCAAATCTGGATTTCACCGACAGCTCCGTGAAACCCTCGAACACGCTGTACATGACCGTATCGAGAACACTGAGCGAGACATTGGATTTCTCCTCTCTGGTGGTCTTGATAGTAGTCTTATTGCCTCCATCGCTACACGAAAGTTGGGAAAGATTAGGACATTCTCAATTGGTCTCGAGGGGAGTCCTGACCTCAAGGCTGCTCGGGTAGTAGCAGACTACCTAAAGACTGACCACACGGAGGTAAAGTTTACAACAGGTGAGGGTATTGCCCATATCAATGATGTCATTCACTCTCTAGAGTCTTATGATACGACGACAGTTAGGGCGAGTACCCCAATGTGGCTTCTTTGTAAATACATCAAGCAGCACACTCCATGCCGGTACATTTTTTCGGGTGAAGGTGCTGATGAGATTTTGGGTGGATACCTCTATTTCCATAACGCACCAAATGTTGATGAATTTGCATGTGAAAACATGCGACGTCTGAGACTTATTCACCAATTTGATGGGTTGAGGGCGGATAGATGTGCAGGTGCGCATGGTCTAGACCTCATTGTTCCATTCCTCGATAAGAATTTTATCGATTTCTGTATGACTATCAACCAAACTGAGAAGATTGGAAAGATTGAAAAGCGTATTCTGAGGGAGGCATTCCAGGGGTACCTCCCAGACGAAATCTTATGGAGGCAAAAGGATGGTATGAGTGACGCCGTGGGAACAAATTGGGTCGATGAGATTAAAAAGTATGCGGAATATGACGTGGATGACATACTTTTTAGAGAGACGAGGGCGAAATCTCGCGGTCACAATACACCTTTGACGAAAGAGGAGGCTATGTACAGAAACATCTTTTGGAAGATGTACGGGCATGCCAATGACCATCTCATCTCAGAAATCTGGAGACCTAAATGGACTACTGTGACTGATCCAAGTGCAAGGTTACTTATAGAAAAGAATCCCAAGTAATATATAATGGCTCACTTTGTTCTGAGCTTCGATTGTAAAAACGAGGAACATGCTATGTGGTTGAAAAGGGTTGGTGGTATTATGGCAAGGTCTATCGGTGGTGAGAGTATCGATATTTTGAGTACAGTAAACACTAACCCATTACCAGGAAAACCCACTATTGAAAATCCTATAGATTTTGCGTATATACATTTCCAGTTGTGTATGAAGTATGCCAACGCTGTACTAAGCGGGGTGGCGTTTGTACCTCCTGTACTCGCGTAAGGTGAAGTCTCTAGGTTCAGAGTTTTCGTCCATTCGTACAAGTAAAATTTTCCCATACACTTCTTCCATATCAAACGGGTGTGGTAAAATGTTTTCATTCTTCATTTTACCATCTTCGGGTTTCATGATGACAACATCTATATCAGGCCATTGTCCAATGAAAGTTTGACACCCCTCTATAATTTGAAATATTTCGTTCTTGTGAGGGGTTATATCGATATCTATCTCTACAATATCCCTCAATTTCTCACGAATGAGAATTGCTTTGTTCATATTAAAGTCTCCCCATAAAAAAATATACACAAAATATAAATGAACAATAGATATTTGCTAGCTTTGGCTATACTGATCGTCGTCGTCTGGATGGTGTATAAATCAAGAGAACAGTATCAATCTGGTCGTGCTGACTATCGTTATGGGTTCGTGGATACTAATCCAGCTCGCCGTGTAGCGGATGCTTTTGACAGTCCCAATATTGATAATCCTTATGAAGGACTTCCTCTCCCCTAAGTAAATAAAGAAATGGTGACAGTATAAGTTAAGAATGGAAAACAAGACTCGACAATTCGTCATCGAGCGTTTAGCCACACTTCTCAAGATTCCTGAAGATGACACAATATGTATCAATCTCGAGAAATGTATATTAAACCACGCAACCGATCGGGCGAGACAAATGGACGAGGCAGCGGCTTGGGATAATCATAAATATAGTAATATCTACAAACATAAGTTCTTATCTCTTCAGAAAAGTCTGAGAGATAATCCAGAGTTGATAGATAAAATTGTTCAAAAGAAGTTGAAAACGAATGATATCATTAATATGCGTCCTGAACAGTTACATCCAGATGGATTATATGCTGAAGAGATGGAGTTGAAAATTCACAAAGATATGAGAAAGGAGTACTTGAAGAGAGAGATTAAGAATCAAGCAGGCTTTTTCGTATGTGGTCGCTGTAAGTCTAATAAGACGACATACTATCAAATGCAGACGAGGTCCGCTGATGAACCAATGACCGTATTTGTGAGTTGTCTCAACTGTGAACGAAATTGGAAATGTTGAGAGCGTGCTCAGAAGCTGTGAGGTCCGTTGGTAGGTCACCCACAGATAGAATGAAATGATAGCGTAGTCTCTTTTTCATAATATGTTTTGTTTCAGCACTCGTAAATCCCAAATAATTGTACCTAATTTTATACTCTTTTAGTTGCCCAATCGTCCATTGTATACTATATTCTAATCCAGGTCTCGCTGTGATGAGTACGATACGGTACCCCATTTGCATAGCTACATTGAGAAGTTCGATAATGGGTTTATTTGGATGACCATTTGTAAATATAAGTGTATCATCTATATCAAACATGACAGCATCATTGGGATGCACCTCTCTATTTGATATATAATGTATACCCCAGGTCTTCAGGTTATCCATGTAATATGATTAAAGATTTAAATTCAAAACCATATAGTTATGATCATTGACGTTGAATGTGAAAATGGCACGACACAGATTGCGCGAACAGTTTTAGAGAATCAAGATTCCTATATTGTAAATTTTCTTGAAAAGAATATACAAAACTTTTACGATTTTATAGATGCGCATGAAGAAATTTCAAAAGAGTCCATCTCTGGATTCTATGATGTAGAAAATTTAGAAGAAACTGAACTTTTTATCAAGGTCCCACAAGGATATGTACTCCTCGATGATAGTGAGGATGAAGACTATACATGTACCGAAACAGATGATGAAGAGAGTGAAGACGATATTTCACTTGTTGACGAAGAAGAAGCCTAAGTTAAAAAATAATATTTGTAAAACTCAAATGGAGTATAAAGAACCAAAAAAACGTGTGACTAAAAACGATAAGAAAAACAGCAGAGAGGTATATTCCACAAAACACGTAAGAAACTTGCTTAAACAAAAGGAGGCATCTTTAGCAAAGAAGAACAATGGCCCCTTACACCCCCCCGAACGCCCACTACTCTCAAATGGACGTATCAAACTATACTGAAGACCAATTATTTGCGTTCATTGGTAAGACTGGTAAGAAATTCTATTGGCTCACAAAGAAGTTAGGCCTTGATTATCTCTGGTACGATCGTGAACGAAAGGTTATTGAAATTTGGGGTCCGTACTATACGCATCAGAATCAGCAATCTGCACATTTGATTATGTGTGAACTCGATTATTTTATGAAGCCTAAGTTAGAGGATACTCACACCAAAAATCAAGATGAGCATGTTCAAGCGACCGTCGCAGCGTGTTAGATGCCCTCCACCTATTCGGGGGGATAAACCTAAAGAAGGTGCATTTTTATATGATATTATACTTTCCAAACCAACTGATAAATTCACGTTTCACAAACGAGCCATATACAAGGAGGAAGATTATCTCAAAGCATTGAAGAATAATCATCAAAACCTGGGTATACCCTATGAGGAACCTATACTTCCTAAGGTACCACCCCCTCTTATTTACAAACCTTCAAATGAACCGGAGATTAAGTTTGGTGATACGATCCAAGTAATCCTCAATATTCTTAAGAATGGTACGATTCGGGTAAAGGTTAATGGAGCTATCGCAACCATGTATGAAAAATATTATCATCATGGTAAAGAGGCTCCTATTAAAACTATACTTCAGGCATACAAGGCGCATGGATTTAGTAAAGAGTTCCTAGAAAAAATAAAAAGAAATCACAATAAGAAATTGGTATATGCAAAGAAGGTTCCTAGTATTTTACAAAAGATATTCGATAAGGAACCAGTAAAGAAACCCAAGAAGGTGAAGGTGGTGATAGAAGAAGTTTTAGAAGAACCTGATGTGGTGGAGGAGGAGGAAGAGGAACAGATTCCCCCAGATGAGGGTGAGTTGGATGTGGAACCTGAAGAAGATGAAATTGTAGAAGAAGAATATGTATCAGATGGAGATGAGTAGCATGCCTAAGTAGAATTAATTGTTTAATAAACTAACTAACATGTTCGTTACCAACGTTGTCCTCGCAAACCAAATCCTCGACCGTGACTTCTTCTTTACCCTGAAGGAAGCGACGCGTCACGCTAACGAACAAACCAAGGAGAAAATCTGGAAGCTCCCCAACAATTCTATCTTCTTCGGTGATATCGAAGTTCGTGTTTACAACACCGACGACTACAAGAATGAACATTTTCTTTCTTTCATTGATTCCTGCTGAAATTGCAGAGATGTCATGTGACCAGCATGTCGTCAAGATCCAATTGGAAATTTGCCAAATGCTTTACACTGCATGGTACTTTTCCAGTGAGGAAAATTACATCCAAGAGAATGCACCATATACAAAGGATGGAAAGAGGCGGGGATACCGTGCCGCACACCCAAAACACCCAATGACTATGTGGATTGGTTCGAGTCTGGAAAACTATATCTACGCATGTGAGATTGGTATGGCTTTGACCCTTGAGTACACGTATAGATATGGCAAGATACACACTTGTGCGGAACATCTAACATGGTTGATGAATCATCATCCATCTCATTTTGAAGAGCGCAAAAGTGAGACAGCATACTACTCTAGGGAAGGGATCCCCGAGTGTATGCCTGAAGAGTATAGGTGTCCAAGTGTGGTGGGTGCTTATCAAATGTATTATATGGTGGAGAAGATGGGATTTGCTCGATATAAAATCCCTGTGGATAGTAAATGATTGTAGCAACAACTTTTTTCAATCACCCACATATCAAAGGTGTTATTGAACTAGAAGAGAAGGGTACCAAAGTTGTAATCAAAGGAACCCTAAAGTCAAACAAATACAAAAATAGTACACATGGTATTCATATCCACGAAGCCGGAGACCTGAGTGATAACTGTATGGGAGCTTGTGGTCACTTCAATCCATATGGTAAGAAGCATGGTGGACCAGGTTCTAAAGAGAGACATGTTGGTGATCTCGGTAACATTCGTTTCGATTCGAAAGGTGTCGCTAAAATCAGAATGGAAGACTCACTCGTCAAATTGAGAGGAACAAAGGCGAATGTCATTGGAAGATCCCTCGTGATTCACGAAGATCCGGATGATTTGGGTCTCGGTGGTCACTCAGATAGTCTAAAAACTGGACATGCAGGAAAACGAATCACATGTGCGGTCATTGGTTATTCTAAGAAGATGTGTATATGAGTTAATTAGTATTTGCCCTTCTTGGAGAGCGGCGGTTACCATCATTGTTAGTAACATTCACGACTCGGTTTGAGGGAGGTGCGGGTGTGTTTGCACGTACAGTTTCGGAGTACAACATATTGAATATCTTAACCAGAACACCCTTGGTCATGGGAATACCCTTACGCATCATACCTGTAAGCATGGCAATAATCGTACTGATAACAGCCGCCGAGACGGCCTGATTCGCCATGATAGTAGTCATAATCGCAGCGAAACTGAAAGGACCCAGGAACTCCGCAGTGTCCTTCATGCTACCGGTGACGATACGAGTGGTTTTACCCACATTCTCGACACCCGTGGCAACGGTTTCTGTCACAGCACCAGCGGTCCTCTTTGTGTTGCTAGAGGTCTTAGACACGACGTTCAGGACGTTCCCACTCACACCAGTGACAGTGGAAACAGTCTTCATAGGGAGGTTCATGAGTTGACGGTATGCATTGGCTGCGGAGGCCTTAGACGCTAGGTTCTTGGTGACTTTGTTCATTTCACGCGCCTGGTTTAATTCCTTGAAGGTTTGGGCATTCGCACGCTTATTGGTATTTAAAGCATATTCACGGAGTTGAGTCATAGCCTCACGTTGCTGGATATTTAATTTCATATTCTCGAGTTGGATGAGGCTATTCGCAAGTTTGGCGTTGCGGGCAAACTTCGCACGTTGCGTTTTGATACCAATAGCGAGGGTGGGCGCATTCATCGCCAGGATAGTGGAGGTGATGGCTGCGACAAATACGGCAAGCTTCTTACCGGTGAGACCAGCCTTTTTCCCTGACCTGCGAATAGATGATTGAGCGTTGTTTTCTAAGTTATTCATTCTGGATTGGGTACTGACAGAACCTACGGATTCGACCCTAGACATTTACAATGACCTGAGAAAAAAATATCAATTGATAATAGATATGTCTAACAACGGAAGAACATGTTCCGTTCTTGACGATGGAAATATATTTCAGGATTTATCGGCTTTCGATGTTCCAGTAACAAACGTTATAAATCGGAAAACTCCAGGTAGTAAAACTTTCGATATAGCCTTTTTGGCTGACGTAATCGAAGCTTTAAAACTAGATTGTTTCACTTTCCACTCACAATGTAAGTCTCAGTATCCCATCGTTGGACCAAAAACATGGAGTACATTGATAACATCACTTGATCAAGAAAATCGTATGAGTTTGGCTCACGTCCTCGAACAATCTGGTGTTCCCACCTTATTCAATACACCGAGATTATGTGACCCGGGTATGCTCGTATCTAAAAATTGGAGTCTTCGAAACTATATTGAAACACGGTTAGTTGATTTTAAGTACACGTATAATCTTGGGAGGAATGTACAGACAAGGGATCCTAGTGAATGTTACCCACGAATCGTTTTGGACTTTAGACCATTTGAATTTAAAATTAGATTACCAAATCCTAAGGTGAATGCACAAGATGATATCATGTACGTGACTGAATGGATCACAGTGGAGGATAAGGTTCAAAAAGATATCGGATATAGTCCCCATATCGCACTGTCGAAAACATCTCTCGGCAAGTCAATAAACACGAGGACTATTTTCAAACAAATGATCGCTAGGGCTATGGATACAATAATAGAGACGAAGCTAACGAATAAGAGGAATGTTAGTGAGAAAAATTCTGGTATGCAGAGAGACGCCTATATCGAGAACTTCATCAAATTTCTTGAGAAGATTGACCAATTATATATCGTTGATGGAGATTCTAAATTTACAAACACTACCGTACCAGAACTAAACTTTTCAGATGAGGTGTTGGCTATTATTTATTACGACATGCTTCATGACAAATTATTTTCTAAGAGCCATCTTCCATTTGCGAAATCAATCAAACAAGGAGATATGAAGGGGGCTACGAGTGCGGAAAAAGCGACGCAGTTTCAGAAAATCCCTTCGGTGTTTAGAAAAAAAAATAGGGAAACATTTAATTTCAGAGCAAAATTTAAAGATGAATTCAAAAAATTAGTTGGGTCAGTTCAATATGATGGATTGGTTGGTAAGGGTATTGTACAAACTTCAGTTACAAACTATGGTCCATGGCTCATTTTAAAACCGAAAAATGGTGTAATTCCAGCATTTTTGAAAACACTTGGTGATCTTTCACAATATGTATATGCTGCTAAGTATCAAACAGTTGTAGCGACAGGTGATAGGATGGGTGTTGGTGCTGGTCTTTACATAAACGCTAAGAGTAATAAAAAGGTCAAGTGTATGATAGAGGATTCAACTACAGGTTTTGTCATTTATAGTGGGTTCACTAATTTGAAATTTAGAAGAAGAAGTACATGTAATGTTCAGGTAAATGGTACCCAAGCATGCTCACTAAACACGGTAGTTAATAAAGGCACGATTGCCAATAGATTGCGTCAGGCCGCACCTGACCAAGAACTTCTTAAAAAGATGATACGCAATAAACCAAAAATACCACCAGGTCTTAAGGGTCTTCCTAACCAATGGATACGATCCGCTAACGCTGCAAGTACTAACACCGCAAATACGATCGCAAATTCCATCATCAAATTTAAGGAGTATTGGGGTGAAGATGAGGCGAATAAACTTATAAATGCATATAGAAAATTACAAGGTCGTATATCAAATACCAACAAGCGTGCAGCGATTGAGACTATAATCAATGGGGTCTTACCCGAAAATCAGAAGATACGTGTGAATAGAACGACTGGTAGAATAAATAAGGTCTCATCACCCCCTGTGAACGCGACCAAATTGTCTGGTACCAAACGACCATCACCTAATGTAACCAATAATCGCACTACACCAGTATCAGCTCCTAAACGAGTTATCACTACATCGGTTAATGGTAACAATCGCAATAAGTTGAGAACTTATATGGACACGCTAAACAGACTGACCGAAAATAATAAAAAAGAATACCTGGCTAAACTAAACACTTCCGGTTTAAACTTTATCAAAATTAAGAACGCTGCGTACAATACACATAGGATTCGTGTATTTAATTCACAGATTAACAAAAATAAACTTACATCTAATGAATACAACAATTTCGTGAGGCGAATTAAAAATAGTGAGAAATTGCAAAATGTCGTGAATGAGGCGAAAAAGAAAGCGTCCAAGAATGTAGTGACTTCATATGGAAGAGTGAGTAGGAGACCACAATAAATAAAAATGTCAGTTCATATAAATGGATGTTGTATTCACATACGGTCGCTTCAATCCACCACATTTAGGACATAAAATGATGATTGAAGAAATTATCAACAAAGCTAGTAAAATGAAAAAGACTCCAGTGGTGATCGTGTCACATTCTTATGGTAATAAAACGAATCCCTTATCAGTACCTGATAAAATACGAATTTTGAAGAGATGGTTTCCAGAATTAACAGTTTTATCGTCGTCTAGAGAACGTTCTCTCGCCAAGATTGCGGATAATTTCAATGAACGATCAGTTATGGTTGTAGGTGAAAACCGTAAAAATGCTTTCAGTTTTTTAAAATTTAATAGACTTGCATTGAAGCGACCAAATGATGCACCTTCTGCAACGAAAGCTCGTACAGCTGCTGTAAATGGTAATAAAGAAGTATTTAAGAATCTAACTGGGTACAATCTCACAAATAACATTCAAAATAAGATTTCAAAAGCTTCTACTAAAACCAAGTCAAAATTATAGCTTAGAGAATTAAAATGATAGATAAGTATATGGCGATTGATAAGACTCAAAAAGACAAACTCACTGATTCGGAGAAGAAGAAGATTAAACAGGAAAACAAGGCTAAGGCGAACCCCGGTAAGGCCGAGGCTAAGAAGGAGAAGAATGATGCGTGCAGGGAGAAACGAAAGGAGGAGGGAACCACCAAATCGTTCGCTTAATCGCTTAATCACTTAAAGTTACAACCTCTATTATAAATACATGATTGCTGCTCGTTGCACACCTTTACGTATTTATAATACAATAGAAAAGAAGCGTCATAAATATGCAATCAATTCATCGAAACCTATCATCAAAAACAAAGAGATTGAGAAATTGAAATTAATTGCGAGTTGGAACTTACGGGCAACACAATCTGCTCTCAAAAATTGTGAGGAAATGGTACAGATTTTAGAAGATCTCAGCAACTAAGTGAACCTAAAACTACTGTAAAATTCAACAAATGAACTCCCCTAAGGAGACTTTCAAAAACGCTAAGGCAATCTTGAGTCTCGTTTGGAGCGTAGGAAAAGCACAGGACTATGTCCGCGATCACCATTGCTAGAAGTCGTTTGGCTGTCCTCGGGCGCCACTTACATACACTAACTCTCAATGAGAATGTTCTCTTTCCAAGTGCGAGAGATTGTGTAGAAGTATACCCCACCATGATTTCAGGATACACGATTCAAATGGATGTTCGACATGAGGAGAAGACTATTAATTTTGTCACAGAGGCTATGTGTCCCAGTGAGAAAACGAATGTGTATCTTCGACAAAAGCGGATGATGCGTGAGATGTACCCGGAATACATGATGATTGAGAGACACACCTAAGTAGAAGTACAGTTTTTAATAAATTCAAATCGAGTATGTTTGCCCTCAAGTCTCCAATGCTATTCAGTTGTGTCCCTATCCGACGCAAGATTTCCAGAACCATCCGGGGATACTACAAACTGGATAAGACGAATTGTCAGCCTATCGAACGGGTTGAAGATACACGGATTTTTCACATCTTAGCGTTCATCCAAGATGGGGATACGGGAATCTATTCTGTGAAGGAAAATAACGAGGAAGGTGTCTCGCAGGATAGTATTGTCGCCTTCAGGAACTTTGAGGATGCTTTTCGTTACAAGACCCTCCTCGAAGCAGAGATGAATATGACACCTTTCGTTCAATTTGCTTCCATGTACGAACTTGAACATATGTGTTATACTGGTAACTATGAGTGTCTCGTTGTGAATGAGGGTGCCCTAGTGACCCCACCCAATAAGACTATACAGATTACAGACTGGGAGCGTCGTTCAGCTCTTCTAGATGGTCGTTGGTCTGTGAGAGAGAAAGATTAGAAGAATATACCCCCACCATGTTTTTCTGAAATCACAGCAAATTTTGGTATAATATCATCATGAAACTTTAAACGTCGTCGAATGAACTTTGCATTCTCATGCGTCTCCTTTAGTGTCATCCCTCGTTCAATTGGTATAAGACCTTTCACTTTCTCTCCCAACATTGTGAAAGGTCTCTTAGCTACAATCTTTAGGTTA
>Ga0209091_10003618_pt1 | contig 12363 bp, 9 predicted proteins | sample ArcticOcean_MG_C_6_FD_187438 | JGI IMG/M metagenome (GOLD analysis project Ga0209091, IMG submission 187438) | Marine microbial communities from western Arctic Ocean - ArcticOcean_MG_CB8_128 (SPAdes) (version 2) | ecosystem: Environmental > Aquatic > Marine > Oceanic | place: Arctic Ocean...
CGGAACGTTCAAGCACGCGAACTGAAGTGCCATATGCTAATATCAGCACCGTCGTAAACGCGAACTCACCTAAAGTCGGGTGCGATGCCAACGCCGTCGCGCACAGCAACCCCGCGCACGCGCTGAATAAAGGACTTTGACTGCGGGCAAACCTCACCGTAATCGTCAAGGCACAGACAATCCCACACCCTTGGAATGCGAAGCAATACCACGGCAAAAACCGTTCCCACATCAACGAATACACGTACCAGTGCAACCCGACGTTTGGCTGTAACTCCTCTGCTCTGTACCGATCAAAAACAGACACGCGCAACCACTCTTTCAACTCGTCGTTCGGCACCACGTATTTGTCCGCGACGTTCACAAACGTTCCCAACGCGCACGCGTACTGCGACAGAAAGTGTACCGCGAGTTTCTTCCCACTCGTTCCAAACTCATTTTCACGAACGGACCAAAAATGGAGCAACACTCCAGGCAAAAGAGTCACGGCTGATGGTAAATGCACCAACGACAACATCGCCAACGCGCCGCCGGTTACCGTCGGCGAGCGCTTGTTCGTCTCCGCGTCGAGAGCGGCATACATAACCAGACTCGTGAGTAAAAATTGCACCACTTTCGTCGTTCGCGACAAACAAGAGAGAAGTACGATTGGATGTAACATGTACACTCCAACGATAGATGTTGATTCCGTCTTTTCACTTTCTTTATTTTCTTCATCGTCTGCTTCTTTCTCGTTCTTTCTCTTCGCGCAACCGCGCGCGTATATCTGACTCAAAACAATCGCCGTGAGGACATCAAACCATACGAACGGAACCACAGACCAGAGTACAGTGTCATCACTCTTCGATCCAGCAGCGCCGCCGCAAAATGGCGCGAACACGGCGCCCACGAACGGCGACACTCTCGACGACGACGTGATGCGCTTTTCACCTGTACCAAAACCATCTTTGTCATCACCACCGGCGTTGATGATGTTCGAGAGCGGGTAAGTGTTTTTTAAATGCGCGAATTCTTTCGCGTGATTGAACGCGTCGAACGCGGTCGAGAATTCGAACCGATTGTTGGAGAGACTCGCGATGAGAAAGTTTGGGAACGTATAAGCGAGAAAGAATCGGAGGAAGATGCCGATGGCGAGGAAACGCAGGTCGTTTTTTGTTCTCATCTCATATCATCGAATCGAGCATGTGGATGGAGCAGACGACGAGAGCATTTTTGTGGGGAGGAAAGTCGTTACATGGAACACACGAGAGGACGAAGATAACGAACGAGAGATAAAATGGGGAAAAAGATATCCGGCGCGGCGAAGAGGAAGAAGAAAAAGGAGAAGGAAGAGCTCGCCGCGGAAATGGAGCGTTTGAAGCTTGGACCGACGGAGTTGTGGACGGGGTTGGTGTTGCATCACAAGGATGTGTTCGTCTCGCATGTCTTGTCGAAATTGACCGAGACAGATCGGTTTTTCTTTGGAATGGTGAATAGAGAGAGTCGGGGTGTGTTTGAATACGCCGGGGTAGACGTATTACGTTGGGATGTTCGCGAATGCACATCCATTTCGACGTTGGAATGGATGTGGAATCACATGCCCTGGGGAGAGAAATTTGAAGATGGAACGGTGAGAGATCAAGCCTGGTTTTGCGCGGAAGTTGCCGTAACGAACAAACTCGAGTTACTCGAGTGGGCGAGAGAAGTGAAACATTGCGAGTGGGATGAGTGGACTATTAATGAGGCAGTAGCTATGAATAATCTCGAGATGCTCAAGTACTGCTTCTCGAATGGTTGCCCGTGTGATGAAGAAAAGTCGTGTAAAGAAGCTGCTGGAAGGGGACACCTCGACTGTGTTCGATTTCTTTTCGACAAAGTGGAACCTTCGGAAGATACGGAAGTGGAAGCGGCAAGAAAAACGGCAGCATATGGTCACTTAGAAATCGTGAAATATTTCGTCGAAGAAAGAAACATAACTGATGCAGTAAAGATCGTCCTCTCGGCAGGCGCTGCAAAGTTTGGCCGACCCGATTGCCTCAAATACTTAGTCGAAGAGGCGAAATTGCCTCTTGACCGCTGGCAACACATCGCGTACGCTCGGTACTACGAGCACGCCGAGTGCTTAAACTACTTGCAAGAAAAAGGGTTCCCAGAACCAACGGACGGAGAATACGCTGATTTTGTCGAGGTAATGAAAGCAGAGGCCGAGGAGGAGTACAGCGACTAACCACCGAGAAAAGACAAGATACAAATAGATAACAAGAGAGACTCGCACAACGCTTTTCCAGTTTTCATTCAAACTCACTTGCTTTTCCTTTCGCAAAAGTCATCAGATGCCAACAAAGTCATTAAAATTTTCCGCGCCGCCCGTTTTAACCGGTGGTACTTCTCTCGTCGTCGTTGCTTTTTCTTTCGCAAAAGCAGCGCACGATGACATTCCCCGTTTCTCTAAATGCGTGACGATATCGAACGACTCGCTGTGCGTCCTCTTCTCCACCATTTCCCGTTTCATTCGCATCCTCTCTTCTTCTTTCAAATCCTCCTTGCGGACGCGCGCTTCGTTGAGCTTCATGTTCACCGGATCCCATCCGCAGCCGGACTTGTTCGGACGGTTGCCAACGTACGTTCGCTTAAATTGTAAACGGTTTTCTTCCGTTTCCTGCGCGAGTCTTTCTTTCTCTTTATTTAATTCCTCTCGTTCTAAGTTTCGTTGACGTCTTGAGTGATCTCGTTGGTCGCGTTTGGCGCGAAGCGTTTCGCGCTCGCGCTTTTGCTCCTCCGCTAAATCGATTTTACGGAACCGTTCGATTTCGCTCATATACTGCGGAAGTCTATCGAGTCGCTTTATCGTCGAAGAAGAAGAGGAGGACGAAGACAATTTCTCTTCCTCCTCGAAGAACGGTTCGTCTCTCGGCAGTCTCGCCCCCGGAAATATCCCGTGGTTCTTCCTCGGCGGTTCCAACACTTTCCTCCTCTCCACGTTTTGATACCCGCTCTCGGCTAACGAACGACCGGCGATACCATCTTGCCAATCGCGCTTTTGACTTCTTGCTTTCTCCTCGTCCAGGACGAATAACCTTTGTTGTGTCTTTTCCTCTGTTTCTTCTTTGTCTTCTTCTCGTTCTTTGTCTTCCTCTTTGTCTTCGTTTGGAACGACGACGACTTTGCGTCCGTCGTCGTCGTCTATTTTTGGCATGTGTGTGTATTTTTTTTTATGTGGGAAAGTCGGGGGTGCTCACAAAAGAAAAAAAACACTCAAACAGCGGATGAAAAATCCATTCGAGCATTTTTCATCTGTTTTTTTTAATTCGTGGCTGTCGAGGAAAGTTTTGAGGAGGACGTCACTTCTTTTTTTTATACGAGGACAAAAATGAGAGCGCGACTCATCTTCACGACCTCCTCGGCATCCCCGACTTCGAGGAGTGGGTATCGACTGCGAGTGAACAACAGAGCACTTTCCCGCGCTTTGTTTCTTTTGAATAATGATGATAATAATTATAATAATACTTCTCGTTTTTCCTCCGTCTCCTCCTCGGTTTCTCGAGATTTTGCGCGACGACACCAATCGTCATCATCGCGATTGAGAGGAGGAAGAGGAAGAGGCGTAAAAGTGGTCGCTCGAATCGCTGGAGGTGCAAGTAGTCTTTTGGATGCGGCACAGATGACGACGAAAGCGGCGGAAGCGATTTTAGACGTCTCTAAAACCGTGCGGATGAAAGGAATCGAGGCACCGGCGAATGAGAAATCGTACGTCGCGTTGGACTCGGAAAACGCGGGTTTAGTGGACGACGACGGGTTACCGCTCGTGTATTCTCCGGAGGCGATTCAGACGTATTGGAAGAAGCAAGGCGGCGCGTTGCAACAACGTTGGCTGGAGTTTTTGAAAGAATCGGTGCCGTTTTTGACTCGAGTCGCGAGTTTGTCCTTGCAAGGCGGGAGCGAGGAATTGACCAAGAACGGGGCGTCGTTGGCGAAAGACGCGAGAGAAATCATCCAACGGTTAGGCCCGACGTATATTAAAGCTGGACAGATGATGAGCGTCAGGCCGGACGTGTTGCCGCAAGCGGCACTGAACGAGTTGGCGATTTTACAGGATTCCGTAAAACCGTTCGCGACGACGGAAGCGATTTCAATCATCGAAAAAGAGTTAGGGGCACCGTTGGGGGAGTTTTTCGAGGAGATTAGCGAACAGCCAGTTGCCGCGGCGAGTTTAGCGCAGGTGTATCGCGCCAAGTTGAAAAGTACCGGCGAGTTCGTCGCGGTGAAGGTGCAACGACCGGGGATTTTAGCCACAGTTTCGAAAGATTTGTACGTTTTAAGACGCGCGGCGGAGGTATATCAAGGCATCATCGAACGGTTTGCGCCTCAGCAACGCACGGATTACGTCGCGTTGTTGAACGAGTGGGCGATTGGTTTTTACACCGAGTTGGACTTTTTGAACGAAGCCAGGAATCAAGACACGCTGAGAAAACTATTGATGGAACAAGAGAAAGTGGCGGACGTGTACGTTCCGGAGGTGAACTTTGAGTTGACAACGCGAAGAGTTCTCGTCAGCGAATGGATCGATGGCGTGAAATTGAGCGAATGCGAACCGTCGGAAATTCGGGAATTAGTAGGCATCGGGCAAGAGTGCTTTCTCGTGCAACTCTTACAGGTTGGTTTTTTCCACTCGGATCCGCACCCTGGAAACTTGATGCGCATGAACGACGCGTCCAAAGGGAAACTGTGTATTTTAGATTTCGGTTTAGTTGCCAGAATTAACGAGGAAGATCAAGACGCGATGGTAAACTCCATCGTACACTTGGCGAACAAAGATTACGCGGCGTTGGTGGACGATTTCATCGATTTGAAAATTTTACCGGACGATTGCGACCGAGCAAAAGTGGTGCCGTTGATGGATAAAGCGTTGAGTCCGTACGTGAAAGGTGGCGGTGCGAAAAACTACGAAGCTGAATTGAAGAGAATGTACAACATGGATGGGTCTTTATCGAGCACGGCGGGCGGGTTCCAAGCGATGACGCAAGATTTGCTGACCGTTTTGAACGATATTCCGTTTTCGATTCCGCCGTACTTCGCGTTGTTAGGACGAGCCGTGGTGACTTTAGAAGGCATCGCGTTGCTCGGTAATCCAGATTATAAGTTGATCATGGAAGCGTACCCGTTTGTGGCGAGAAAGTTGTTGTCCGACGATAGACCGGCGGCGCAGAGAGCGTTGCAAGAAGTTTTGTACGCGTCAACGTCCGCCGGCGGGTCTATTTTGAAAGGCGAACGATTAGCGGTCATGTTAAACTCGGCGATGGGTATCGTCGCGGAAACTTCGGATACGTTTGTGGATTTAGAAACGTTGCCGGAAGATGCGGCGAGCTTGAAGCAGTCTCTGAAATACGTGTTGACTCCACGAGCGGAATCTTTGAGAAAGGTTTTAGTGAAAGAAGCCATCGCGGCGGCGGATGTTTTAGCGCGACAAGCCTTGAGGAAAACCGTGACGAGAGCGTTCGCGCTCATCCCGCGACCGCCGTCGTGGTTACCGTTTCAACCACCAAACCCGGAAGATATTGAAGGTCCGATCCTGTTGCCGTCGAGAGGTAACTCCACTCCGGTTCCGACGTTTGCCTCGCCGAGACGAGTGTTGGACTTGACGGCGCCGAAATTGACCAGAGAAGAAGAACTATTTGCGATTTCGTTGGGTGATTTAGTTGGTGGCTTAGTCGGGAAAAACGCGGCGACCGTTTTAACCGGCGACGCGTTGTTGGAACCCGACGCCGTGGCGGGATTATTGTTGGGCATCTTAGCGAGCGGGAGAACGCCGCTCGGAAACGACGATCGCATCTTGTCGCTCGCGAAGAGCACGCAAAAGCAGTTGCAAGTAGCTGAAACGACGAGTCACGACGGTGATGGACCGAACGACGACGGTGGTTTCGACGAATTATTGGACGCCGTTAACGATTTAACGCCGGAAGAAAATGCGGTATTGCAAGCGTGCGGACAAGAAGTCGTCGACGCGCTTTGGAATCGCTTAGTCGAGCGCTTGTCCCCGATCGCAGGGACGAGCGGGGTTGGTTCGTCTGAACTCGATTTAGCCGCTGCGAGCACGCGATAAAATGGCCACTCATTCGTCACACAATAATAATAATGATAATAGCAGCAGCGGCATATAAAGCCGCAAGAGTGTAATTTTAAGAAGTACCAGTACTCGTAGAGCCCTGAAAATTTACAACTGTCGTATATTAATTTTTAAAGCGTGTGCAGCTGTTTGAAGTACTCGGAATACAGATTCGAGCGAATCTTCAGTAACCCTTGCAAATACGTCCTATACGCTTGCATTCTCGCTTGTTCTTTCTTCGTCAACACTTTATTCAGCGTCCACACGACGTTCTTCACGTACGTGACTAAAATATACCCCAACAACGCGCCGCCGAAAACGTATCGTCGTCGCACGCCTCCCCACCGTTGCATGGCGCTAAATTTACTCCTCCCAACCTCGTCGACTTCACTCGGCAACATTCCCATCAAAATAGCCGCAAAAAAGTCGTTACATCTCGGCATGACGTGACGACGAACAAAATTTCCGACGAATCGAAACGCGAACAACTCAACAAACGCCACGAACGTCATGAAAAAAATAAACACCCACGACAACGCCAGCAACGCCGCGCCGCGCATCGACCGTTTCACGTTCTCCGCCCTCTTCAACTTATCCTCTTCTAACACCTCCACTACTTTTCTATCGATTCTCGCGCAATCGTCCTTCATTGCGGTGAGATTTTTTTGCACGGTCAACCGAATCGCTTTGTCGATGTCCTCGCACACCTCGGACAAGGCGTTTGGAATATTCGCGGTTGAGTTTTGCTCGTTGGGTAAATAAATTGTCGGTAACTTGAACGCGTGCGAGTTATTAATTCGCCCGGATAAGTTTTGCGTGATTTGAATCAACACTCTCTGCCGATCGTGTTCTTTCTCCACTTGATCCGCTTTGGACATGTAATACGACAACTTCTCCGCGTGTCTCTCGTTCAACGCCTCGATAACTTCCATCGTCCTCCCGCACAAAGCCTGCCCGATTGGATCAAAAAACACCAGAACCAAATCCACGTGATCCGCCAACCACAAAATCGCCGCGGAAACGTCAAACGGATACTCCATCTCCCCGTCCACTAAACCCGGCGTGTCGATGAAATCAATCGCCGGAAAATTCTTCTCCTTCGAAGTGCTCACCTCGGTGAACACGTTCGCCTGTATCCCTTCGAACCGTTCTAACCCGTCCAAGTGGTCGTAAAACGCGAACGTCGCGTCTCCTTTCAGCGACTCTCTCTTCCGCCCGGAAGTGACGTACGTAAACCCTCTCGTCTCGATGGCCACCCCGGTCGTCTGTATGCTCTCGTCGATGTACCAATTTATAAAACTGCTCTTCCCGGCGGAATGATTTCCAATGATCAAAACGGAGACTTTTTTTCTCGGTTTCCAACACGTCACGTTCAAAAGTGGATCTTTGGCGATTTCGAGGATCCCAACCGACCCGGGTTGGTTCCCGTTCGGACCTCGCTCGTATAAATCGTGGATGGATTTCAAGATTCGTTCGTTCGGGGAAGATTTTTCCCCGTGATGATGGTGATGGACGTCGCGGTGACTATAATGATGATGAGAACGTGTTTGTTCAACTTTGGCACCACTCACACCATCACCACCACCTCCTCCTCTGTCCGTGGTCGTAGTAGTACTGGCGGTCAAAGTCGTCGTCGAAATCGTTTCCCCTTTTTGGTGGTGGTTTCCGTTGTTGTCGTTGCCGTTGTTTTTGCTGGAATTCGATAATTTTCCACCGGAGGAAGAAGAGTCTCTCGGTGGTTTCGCCGGTTTTAGGGTGGTATTCATGACCCCGCCGTTTCCTCCTTGTTCTTTTTTCGGTGAATGATGCGTCCTCTCCGACGTCATGATTGATGTGTGCGTTATAATGTGATGCGAGTTGTTGGGTAAAAGTGCGGTGTTTTCATAAAAAGTGAGAAAGAGAAAAACGTTTCCATATGGTGGTCAATTAAGTTTTTGAAATCTCTTCTTTTGAATTTTGAATTTTGCGCTCACTTTTGTACTGTTTTAATTGAAACACATTACAAGGAACACGAACGATCAGTAGTAAAGCTTTTCTGAAAACGAGAGGAGGAAGACGAAGACCTGGGATATACGCGCGACAAGAACAACAACGCGTTATTTATTTTCTCGTCGAAGAAGACTAATTAAAAAATCATGGCATCGGAGGACGACACGAATTCCGGGGCGAAAATGAACAAAAGAAAATCCGTCTTTGGCTTTGTCTGGCGATGCATCTCCTCGAGTCGAGAGGTGTTTTCAAACGCACACGCGAACGATTGGATGCGCATGTGCAGAGGCATTTCGTGCCCGATATCTCTGAAAGATGCGACGAGAAGATTACGATTTAACTTAAGAGATTTTGCGCCCAATTACCAAGTTTTAATGTTGCTCTCGATGTTCGTCTCAGTGGTGTGTCGACCTTGGTCGTTTTTAACGGTGTTCGCGGTGGTCGTCGCGTGGCATTACGTGATCAACGTGAGGAGCAAAGACGTGACGGTGAAAAGAGGCGCGAACGAAGAACCGATCGTGGTGACGGTGAGAATGCAAGGGATGTTATTACTCGCAGTTTCGGCGATTTTAATATTCGGGTTCACGTCGTTCTCGGCGACGTTCGTGACGTGCGTTTCAATCGGCGCGGGCGTGTGCGTGTCGCACTCGGTGATGAAAGCGCCTTTGACGGAGAACAACAGTCCCGACGGAGGAGGGGACTCGCCGACGAGTCCGTCGTTATTGGCCGAGTTTCAAGAGTACACCGGGTCCACGTTATCCACGTTTAACCGAGGCGCCGGGTTCGAGAAAGTCATCCCGAGTCAAGTCTACGAGTACGGCGGCAAGGCGCTCGACGGCGCCACCGCGGGCGTGAGCACGATTAGCTCGTATTTCGGCCAAGCTATTTTGCAACGCACCGGGTCGAACGTCAGCAATAACAGTAGTAGTAACGGTGGTGGTAATAATGGTACCGGTACTAGCGCCGGCTCTTCTTCAGTGTAATCGTATATGTTTTGAACTTTCAACTTTGTATTTATGAAAAAGGACACCAACACCCCTAATAGAGACAGCATTTAGAGAGCACACTTCTTTATTATCGTGGCGCGCAGTTTAATAGATACATATAGTCAGAATACGCTCGCGAGGAGTAAAAGCGCGCAGTAGTCGTAGAGAAAGTGTTCGTATTAATTCGTGCGCTCTTTGAGCTTTCGACGCATATATAATATATGACCCCGGAAGAGATCAAATCCTTTAACGAAACCCGCAAAAATCGGATGCAACAAAAGTTCATCGTCCCACTCGTATACGCGCCGTTACTGCCTTTAATACGGATTGGATTTAAAGAAAAACCACTGGTGAGAGATCGCGTGTTTGCCGTGGCACTCGGGTGTGGGTTAGTGCACGCCGGGTGGGTGATGAGTCGAGACTCGAGCGTGTGATTGATTAGGTTTGTTGCAGTTGTTTTCCCCTAACTCCTTGTGGATATGAGCGACGACGATAAACTCGCCGCGCCGAACCGTCACAAGTTCTACGTCGACGAGAACAAATTGTTGTACGAGTGGGAGCAAACGTTGGAAGAGGTGAACATTTTTATCCCCATTAGTTCTGAGTTGAAAACGAAGGAAGATTTGTCGGTCGAAATCACCGGGAAAACGATCGAGATTAAGAAGAAGAAGAAGAAGATTGGAGACGACAAAAATTGCGTCGTGTTGTTGCCGAAGCTGGAGCTGTATCGACAAACGATCGCGGATGAATCCGTGTGGACGCGAGATCAGTCCACCGGGGAGATGCACATTCAACTGGTGAAGCTCAAAAAAGCGGAACCTTGGGAAGCGGCGTTTAAGGAACATTGCCGTAACCTCCGAGGAGCGACGGGGACGAACCCCGCGAGCGACGAAATGTCGACGAAAGCCGAGGCCGATGAAAGAATCGAAATGGACAGAAGGCGGATGATGCTTGCCAGATTTCAAAAGGAAAATCCTGGATTTGATTTCAGCGAGGCTGAGTTTGAAGTCGGCAAAGAAGTCCCGGACGCCAGCGAGTGGAATTTGAAATAGCACGTAGTTGTTTGTTAGAGATTGAATTTTGAATTCCTCCACACTTTTTTCACACAAAAAAACACACAAAAACCACTTCAAAAAAAAAGCAACGATATACAAATACCCACATGCTCTCCTCCACGGACGACGACGACGACGCTTCCTGGAGCAACTTGGGCACCGACCAAGGGGAAGAGATAAACACCGTGGTGGAGGACGAGCAAAAGCAGTTTCAGGCTTTACGGAAGAAAAAGAAGAAGAAGTACGAAGAAGAATTGGAGGAAAAACCGCAAATGACATGCGGGGAAACCGAGGACTCTCCCCCTTTAAAAGAAGAAGAGAAAGAGTTGGAGGACATCGAGGACGCGTGGGAAGGCAAAGACGAGGAAGTGCGCGCGTGGCTGGAACTCGCGAAGGCGCAATTTGACGCGAGGACGTCGCCCTTAGTAATCGCGCAACAGAAACAAAGCGCGAGTCACGCGACGACGACGAAATATGAGACCCCTACTAAAGGAGAGGGGGGTGAAGGTCCAGTCCGAGAAAAACAACCGCGAAGAGAGAAGCGAAGACGGAACGCGATGAAAACATTGAAGAGGTCGCTGGATGTGAAGTTGGTGATGAGCTCGGTGGTATCGATTTGCATTGGAATCGTGGCTTTGTATTTAGCCTTTATGTTGTCGTCGACGACGAGGGACGTTGTGATTACCACCGAGAATAATACGCCTTCCGAGACGAACTCGTTCGAGGAACGATTAAAAGCGATCGAGGAGATTCAACGGTGCGAAATCAAGTTGGAAAAGGCGAAAGAGAAGGTGGAGGAGTTGGTGACAAAAATTTTGGAGGAGAAGAGGAAGCTTCGTGCACAACAGCGACGGGGCGTTTTCGCCTCGTGGTTGGCGTTTGAAGACGACGAGTATTCGGAGGCGATTTCATCTTGGACTGCAATGGTCGCAGTGGTGACGTATTTTACCGCGATATCGATGATTTCGCTTTGGTTCTGGAAGTTGGTAAACCTTGCGTTCTTTGGTAACGGCGAGATGGAAGAATCGTCGTTTTTTACGACCACGACGGGGACGACCAGAAGCGGCGAAAGCGGCTCGGCGAAAGACGACGACGACGGAAAAGGAGAAAGACCAATCGACTCGTACGCGAAAGTCGCGAGGCATTTAAACGGCAACAAAACACCAACATCTTCGATCCGGGGCGCCTTGCGTACCCCAAGCGACTCGGGCGTTCCCAAGCCGTTCGCCACGTCTTCACAAAGACGCAGGAGCGTATCGCCAACCGTCTCCAAAGACGGTGCCACGCCTCTCTCAAGATTACCTCGCTACAAAACGCCGCCGTTACCGCCAACCGCCAACCGTCGCGGTCCGGCGAGAGAAGACTCGGTGAATAACTTAGGTCGTCGAATGCAAGACGTCGCCGACGAGGACTTGGCGATGAATCTTTACGGAGAGCAGTGAAAAGAAGAATGAACCCCGAGAGAAAGAGAAAGAGAGACAAAAGAAGAAGAACAAACACACAGAACATCTCATACGCGTACTCGTCGGCGGCTCGCCGCGAGTACCTAAAAAGCTGCTGTAACAATACAATACTAATATACACTTTTATACACAATCTAGTGAGTCTCAACTCGTCATCGCTTCCACCGCCTTCTCTACTTTCCTTCTCACCTTCCTCCGCTTCTCTTCCTTCTCTTCCTTCTCGTCGTCTCCGTCTTCGCCATTAACCGCAAACCTCCCAATCTTCTCCAAAACGTTCTCTTTCAAACTCCCCAACTTCCCGTGCACCGCCACCGCTCGTATCTTGCACGTCCTCCCCTCTACCCTCTCGATGTTTTCTAAACAAAGCTTCACTTTCTGGCAGTCTTTACGTGAGCATCGTAAAACGACAACATTCGACCCGTACTTTTGATCGTAATACTTCACCTGCACCGAAGGACACATCTCGCGACTGCCCGAGAGGCCAAAGGAGGATTCGATTTCCATTCGTAGGTGATTCGAGAGCACACGTTCCGAAAATGTCGGTTTTTTATCGCGAAAGAGTACGTGGCCGATGATGTATCTGTTTTTAAATCGAACCATGGTACATCTCTCCGTCGCAAAAGACGTGCGTGTTCTCCCGTTTATGCGCACTTTCCCTTATGAATTCCCCAAAATAAAGGAGAATTTTGCACGGAATTACACACTCTCTACACACTCTACGTATACAGAAAGAAACGGCTCTCTGTACCGCATATCATCTCCCAAGAGTAAGAATAATACTACGTATT
>Ga0209091_10003623_pt1 | contig 12354 bp, 7 predicted proteins | sample ArcticOcean_MG_C_6_FD_187438 | JGI IMG/M metagenome (GOLD analysis project Ga0209091, IMG submission 187438) | Marine microbial communities from western Arctic Ocean - ArcticOcean_MG_CB8_128 (SPAdes) (version 2) | ecosystem: Environmental > Aquatic > Marine > Oceanic | place: Arctic Ocean...
AACTTCTCCGCCGGCGTTTTCTTCTCTTTCTTCTTCCTGGTTAGTTTCTCCTTGGACTCGGATCCGGAAAAGGACGACGATTGAACGAGCTTCCCCTCGTTGTCTAATTCGTATCCTTTTGATTGCAACTCTCCGCTATCTGGAGACGTCTTCGCACCCGGAGGTTTAATGAGGTAAAAATTACTCGGTTCAGGCGGCGGCGGCAGCGGCGGTTCAATCTGTTCGACTATTTCCTGCACCTTCACGGGTTCACTTGCTGGATCCGCTTTCGGAACCGATGTGGATAAACTCGACGCCGACGCGGAGGCTAAAGCTTCTTGTCTTCTCTTGCGCATTTCGAGTTCTTTTGCCTTCTTCTCGAGATCTTTTTCGTATTTCAGTTGCTCTTTTGCGCGCATCTTTTCGCGCTCTTTTGCTTTCTTGATTTGAGATTTCGTCATGCCGACGTAGGGATCTCCTCCCTTCTTGTCCATATTTTCGGCCGCCGGCGTTATCGGCGTACCTGTTCCTGCTGCTAATCCTTTTTCCTCTTTCTTTTTCGATGAATAATCGGGCGTGCTCGTCGCCGCGAGTGGAATCGAGGACGCCTCGACCACTTTGGTCGTCCTCTTTTTTTTCTGTTCTTCCTCCTTGATGGACACGCCAGAAAGCGCTTCAATCAACTGTTTCTTTGCACTTTCTTCGGACCCAGCCGATATTAACGATTCGCTCGGCGATCGAGACCCCGACCTCGATTTCTTTACGGACATTTCGTGCGACGTCTTCTCCGCTCGTTTCTGCGCCTCCTGTTGCTGTTGCTTCTTCTCCTCCAAAGCAGCGCTCTTTTGTTGTTGTTGCTGCTGCTGCTCAGCTTTCTTTCTCTTTTCCACCGACGCGGTTAACGGTGGCGTCTCCAACGTGAATACTTTCTTCTCCTTCTCTGCCTTCTTCGTGCTCGAAGGCGTCGCGCTCGGCGACGTGTAATCGACCGGTTCCGGTTTTTTTTCCGCCTTGTTCTCCTTGTTATTACTATTATTATTTTTCATAGTCACCAACTTCGGTTCGTTCCCGGGCATAACGTTTCTCCCGACCGAAAAGCTTCTCAAATCCGGCTGCGCGTGCCCAACGATTGCATCTATCGTCACTTTTGGCGCCTGCTCCACCTTTGGCATCACTTGTCTCCCGCCCAAATGCGACACCTTCGTCTCGGCTTTTTGCAACCCGTACACGCCGTCCAACCCTACGTGCGCTTTCATTTTTGGCGTGTGCGTCTTGCAATACAACTTTGCCGTCTCTTTATCGAACACGAACGTGTTCAGCGATAGCGTCACCAAGCATTCGGAACATTTAAAACACCGCTTGTGTACTTTCTTGTTCCCGACGACGACGTTCACCGCCTCGGCGGCGTACACCGTTCTCTCGCAACACACGCACCCATCTTTACTAGTATCTTTCTCACCCACCGACGACGCCGGTGTCGACGCGTTCGTTTTCGCCGCCATCGTTTTCACGTTCGCTTTCTTCTTCTCCTCGCCGCCTTTCGCTTTGCCGTGGTCCTCTTTCTTCGATTTCCCCGACCCTTTGCCCTCTCCTTTTTTCCCATCATCATCCGTCATCCCCTCCTTCTCGTCGTCATCGTTTTGAAACGCGACGTCGTACTTCCCCCCCGCGTTCGCTAACAGCTCCTTAAAGTGCGTCTTACAAAACAACTTCCCATCGAACGCGGCAAAGTTCAGCGCGGTCAGTTGGCACTTGCATTTCGCGCATTTGAAACACGATTTGTGATACGGCTTTTCGTCGTGGAGGATTTGTTCCGCCTGGTAGACGGATTTCGTGCAGATTTGGCATCGCGGCGCTTGGATCGCGACGAATCCCATTTATTTATTATATATATATATGTGTATCGTTTTCACTGCGTTACTTACTTTTTCGTCTCTCTCTCTCTGGTGCTTCTTTGACTTTTTACTCTCTCTCTCTCTCTCTCGTGTATATGAAGAGAAGAGTGCGAGAGATTTCTTCGATCAAACAGACTGAAGAAGGTCAAGCTTTTGGTGTTCGTTAGAAAAAAGGAATCTCGAAAAGAAGTTTAGGTTTATATGCAACCCTAAATAAAAATGTTATATAGCCGACGTTTTCACAAAGGCTAATGCCCCAAATTTCTCACAAGTTATATCTTTTATTACAGGAAACAAACTCTCTGCTTTCAAAACGCAAGCACATCATTTTGAACTGATTAAGGAAGGATATGTTGGAACGTTAAGTTCTGTTGATATCCGTTGCGATTAATGAAAATTTTGATTCGATTCCATCAAGTTGAAATTGAGGATCTTGAGATTTTAGAGCTCTTCTGTTAATCTTACAGAAGCGATATGCTGGAAGTACGTTAAAATTTTCTTCCATAGTTAAGCCATACGGCGGAATATAAGTTTTCCTCTTTCAAAGAAACGAAAACACACAACAACGAACCTGAGCTTTGTTGGTCTCCCTAATCCTCCTTCCTCCTTTAAGAAGACGAGGAGGAGGAGTTGTGGTGGGAGCAGTAGTAATACTAATACAAATAATAATATTAAGAGAGGATGAATAAGAGCAGCAGTAAAACGACGAACCAGCAGCAGAACCAGAGACGAAAGAAACCCTCCTCAAAAACGAACAACAACAACAACAACAACGAGATATCTAAAAACAACAGAGAGAAATTCTCGTCGAACATTTTTCTCAGCGCTCACTGTAAGTTTCTCTGTCTCGATTCCAGCGACGCGTTAAAAGAATGCTTGCAAAACGCGGATAAAACGTTACCACTGGAAGATATCGTTCGATTAGAAATCGTCAATAAAGGCGAACCGGGAGATAAAGGCCGAATTCGGTGTCCGATATGTTTGGAGGATCCGCCAAAATTTCCAGTGGTGAACCCCTGTGGGCATATCATTTGTTCCTCGTGCGCGCAAGAACTCGTCGCGAGAAATCGAGAGTTTGAAATCTCGTCCGTGTGTCCGGTCTGTTTGGAAATGCCGTTCGTGGACGCGGATTTGAGGAGTTGCGTGTTGAGAACGACGAATAGTAGTCATGGCAGAGCAGGTACGGCAACGGATGACGATTGTAAAGTAGGCGATCGATTGACGTTTGAGTTGTTCGAGAGAGATAGGGATTCGCTCGCGACGAGAAGGTGTGTAATAGGTAAAAAAAGTGTCAGCGGCAGCAGCAGCCTGTGGCCGAGAGCAAAAGCGGACGAGGATTTCGCGTGCGATCGTTACAGTAAATACACGACGATATCGATCGATGAAGTTAAAGTTTTGTCCGAGGAAGAGGTGGAAGCTTTAGAACAAGAGGCAACTGAGAATGCGAAACACCTAGACAGAGACTCGACTTTATATTGTTTCATCGCAGCCGAAAGCGCGAAGAAACGGTACAATATGTTTTACGAAAAATGTGGTGGTAGTAGTAGCAGTAGAAATAGTAGTAGCAGTGCTCCTTTTGCCTTGTGCAACGCGATCGAAAAGACGCGTGCGGCGATGGAGACGGCGGAAAAGACTTTGAAAATAGAATCGGCGTGGCCTTCTATGATGAAAAAAGCCGCCGCTTCTCCGCTCGCGGGTAAGATGAATTGGGCAACTAAACAGTCGAAAACGACAATATCGACGAAGGGGTCTTCTGAAGTGGTGGGTGCTTCAGCCTTCGCGCGGGGTGAGTTCTCGGATGATGATGACGATGCCGAAGTAGAAGAGAAAGAAGAAAAAGACGCGTCGGCGGCGTCGAGTATCGACGCGTCCAAGAAATATTATTTTTATCAATCGTCCATATCGGAAAAAGTCGTCTTACACCCGGTGTGTATGAAGGCAATATTGAGTGCCCACGGTGACGATTTTTCGCGAATTCCGAGAAAAATTAAAGTCAATTTGCTCGAGATTGAAAAGACAATCGTGGACGATGCGATTCGAAATCGAAACCCGCAATGGCGTCATTACTCGAAAACGACCGAACTGCTCGTCTGCGAAGGAGATTTGCGGGAGATTTGCGACCGAGAGACGCTGAACAAGTGTGAACAAATAATCAAAAGAGCCGCGCGCAGGAATATGGACGAAGCGAAGAGGAAAAAAGAAGACAAGAAAGAGAGAGAGAAAGAGCGCAAACTCGAGAAAGAAAGGGTAGAAAAGGAGATGGTTTTCGCTCGGGATATTTTACACCGAATGCCAAAGCTTGGACATGAAAATGACGTAAACGAGAAGGAAATGGATGATATCTTCTCGTCTTTTCCACACCATCAGCAGCAACAGCAGCAAAACTTTGCCAACGTGGCAAAGTTTGGATTTGGCGCTCGCTTTCACGATATGCCTTCGCTCGCGCCAGACGCGTCCTCGACGTCTGCGTTCCCCTCGCTCGGTGAACCGGCCACAATGTCGGCGTCAAAGTCTCCGAATTGGGCGCAACCCGCATACATGGAACACATAGATTTTGACTCCGCGCTTTCTAAAAGCAACGAAGAGATGGTGACGACGACGACGACGACGAATGGTGGAAAAAAGAAGAAGAACAGTAAAGGCACCCCGCTTTTCAGCTCGAGCGTCGGTCGAAGACACGTTTAAAGTGAAGCAACAAATTCGTGTATTCAATATACCGGTACCAGGTATATTATTATTATTATTATTCCTCTTCACTGTCTACAATACATTATTATATTCTGTCTGAATTCTCTTTCTCTCTTTCTCTCTCTTTCTCTCACTCTCTTGTGTAAAATGTATTAAACTGTTGTACCAGGCGGCATCGGCGGAACCGGGCTTTGAATGTCCAAAATTTGCTCCTCGAACTCCTCATAGCTCATCGTTTGCCAACCGTGCTTCTTGCGATATTTGGCCAACTGTGACTTCACCTCTTGTCTACTCATCGATGCTTTTTTAAGCATGACGCGTTCGGCGAGTAAAAGCGCTGGCCCTAACGTTTCGTCCACCACCACCTTCACGCCCGCTTTCTCGAGCCTCAATCCAGATTGGACGTCCTTCGCGCGAACGTACACGTCGATGTGCGGATACTCCCTGCGTAAAGTCGCGACGGCGAATTCATTCGTCGTCGTCAAGACGACCGCCGCCGCCGTATCCGCGCGAACGGCTTCTAAAACTGTCTTTGAAGAGACGTCACCAAAAAACACCGTCTTGGAGCTCTTCCTCCCGATTCTCACGTTGTCCGCGTTGGTATCTAAAGCGACAAAAGGTACGTTAGCTTCCGATAACACTTCGCCAATAATTTGGCCCATGCGCGCGTAACCACCAATAATCACGTGTCCACTCAACTCTTCGACTTGACCTTCGACTTGCGCAGCGATCGTCGTCGCTTGCGGCGTCCCGGCTTTTTTCATCTTGGCCATTCGTTGTCCTAAAATGGCGAGGTACGGCGTAATCGCCATGGAGATCGAAACCGCCAGGGATACTTTCGCGATTAACGTCGTGCTTAATAAACCGACTCGCATGGCTTCTGCGAACGTCACGAACGCAAATTCACCTCCTGGCGCGATGTACAATCCCGCTCGAAAACAATTCAACCGCGAGACGTTGAAAATCGGGCCGATGACTAAAATAACCCCGAGTTTCCCGAGTACCAAGCACAAGACAATGGCGAGAATCTCCCAAAGCGAAGAGACTAACAAACGCGGATCGATGGTCATCCCGACCGTCATGAAGAACAACCCCAAGAGTAAACCGCGAAAGGGTGCGATATCCGCTTCGACTTGTAAATGAAACTCCGTTTCTGCCAAGAGCAAACCGGCGAGAAACGCGCCGAGCGCCATGCTCAACCCGAGCGATTGCGTCAACAACGCCGTCCCTAAAGCGCACGTCAACGTCAAGGCCAGCATGATTTCTTCGGAAATACTCGCAATTCGATTATATACTGGTTTTAAAACCGCGCGACCGGCAAAAATAATACCGACAACCGCCACGACTGTCTTCGCCACCGCTTTACACAAGGCCAACGCAATCGCGCCGACGTTGCTCGCATCCGGTCCGGCTAACAACGGCACGAGCATAAACACCATCACCACGGACAAATCTTGAAACAACAGCACTGAAAACGTCGCTCTCCCGTGTCTCGTTTGTGATTCCCCGGAATCTTGCAAAACTTGCAACGCCACGGCGGTACTCGAAAACGCCAACGCCACCCCGACGCACAACGCCGCCGGTAACGTCAACCCACCCAAAGCGACGCCAAACGAGGCAATCGCCAACGTCGATATGATCACTTGCAACGCGCCCATCCCAAAAATAAATTTCGCCATGGACACCAAACGGTCGTACGATAATTCCAAACCAATGTTAAAGAGCAAGAAAATAACCCCAAATTCCGCGAGCACTTTCACTTGCGAGACGTGCGTGATAATTCCAGTCGCGTACGGGCCAATCAACGCCCCTCCGAGCAAAAAACCAACCACTGGAGACCCACCGGGCACTTTCGAGACCGCATACACGCAAAATATGGCCGTAATCATCAAAAAGAGCGCATCTCGCATCCCCGTCTCCTCCGCTTCGTGCGCCGCGTGCCTCGCAATCGCCTTCTCCGACTCTGGCACCAGTTGCTGCACAAAATCCGTCGCTTGTGATAACTTCCCGCTCACTAAACTCGTCGTCGTATTCGCAAAGTGTCGATACGCCGGAATCGGCAACGCCAATCCACCAACCGCGATTAACATAAACGTCCCGAAAAACCTCTTCATTTCCCGAAACGAAAACAAAAACTTCCCTTTCCCGCCCGATTGATTCTTCGTGGTCACTAAACTCATAATCACTCCCGCGCCGTCTGAATCGTTGTTCATCTGCGACAACGACTCGTCCGGTAAAACCGCTTTCTTCTCCGGAGGGGAGGAAAAAAACGCCGGCGGCGGCGTATCCAAAAACGCGTCCACCGGTTTCTCTTCGACCACTTTTTCCTCTTCTTCTGAAGACAAAGATTCTGAAGAAGAAGAATCGAACGAGTCGCCGACGGAAATCGCGGAAATATCGATGATGTTGCCTTCGTCGTCTCCTCTCGGTGTGGCGTTCGGTTCATCGCTGTCGTTCGTCATCGCTTTCAGCGACCCCGGGTTCAAAGCGTCGCATCGACGACGATGATGATGTCGAAAGCACAACGACACCGCCGACGATGTCTTTGACGAAGAGGTCAAATCATTCCCGGCAGAAGGAGGCGTTGTGGTGGTCCTCCTCGTCTTTGCGGAGGCACCGTTTCGCCACGTCGCGTGTTTTCCTTTCCTTCTGGATTTCGTCGTCGTCGTCGTCGCGATGCGCTTCGAAGAAGAAGAAGAAGAAGAAGAAGAAGAAGAAGAAGAGCACGTCGAGGAGGACGATGACCTCATCGGCATTCGCGATCCCGTTACGAGTGCCATTTTATATAGTCACTCTTTTCTCTTCTCTCTCTCTTTTAAAGGAGAACTTTTAAAAGAGTTACGAGAGAAAGCTTATCTCCTCTCTCGAACGAACAGTCGTCGTCGTCGTTTACGTCGTGCGAAGACGAAGTCGAAGGAATACAGAGGAAGGATGAGGAAGAGAGGACGAGGAAGTGCGAAGAAGAGGGGAAAAAAGTGAGAGACACCCGACCCAAAAAAGAACGAAAAAAAGAAAAAAGTGGGGGGGGGGGGTGCTTTTTCTCTTTTCTGTCGTCTTTGAAAAAAGTGGGAGAGACAACAACCAAAAAAAGCGAAAGACGGCGACGGGTTGACCGCGTTGGAAGCAGCGATGCAAAGAGGATACGTGCGAGATGCCGATTTGTTGCACATGTTGAGCGCGAAAGAGTGATTGATTCAGCGTGAAAGTCATATGAAATGTACTAGTATTTTTTATTTGTGTTATAAAAATTATTCATCGCCGATACGAAATATAAAAAAGAATCGCACACGCTCGGGCTCAGGAGGGATTGACTCACTCACGGATAAGAATTCAGAATGTTAAATCTCATAGCCAGGTTGTTACCCACATCATCGCCCAAAAGGTTTATCGCGAACGAACGAGACGAGATACGAAACGAAACAAAACTTTTTCTCGGAAACGCACCTGCTTTTATTTTTCTCCTCTCTTTTACGATACCACTGAGGAAAGAGAGAGCTGTGAGAGAGAGAGAGAGAGAGAGAGAAACGATATTCGGCTCAGGCGGAGGTGTAATCATCGCTCAGACGCATTGCACGCGCCGTGAAGTCAGGCAACAGGTCAACAGTAAAGGGTTCTTTATTATCATCATCGCCGAAGTTCTCGTTTCTTTCGCTCTCTCTCTCTCTCTGTATCCAGAAGAACTTTCCCGAGGACACCAGAGATACAAAAAACGCTCCCTCTCTCTCTTTCTTCTGGCTCAGACGGTTTCTTTAAATCACTTTTCGATTTATCATAGTTATATTCTAGATTATCGCCATCATCGCCATCTCTCGCGCTCGCGGGCTCTCGCGCCCCGTGTTTTCTGCGCCCGAAAAGCGCGCAATCCGCGCGCGCAATCTCTTTTTCTTGTATCTCTTTCTCTCACTTTTGGACATTTTTGGCTCAGAAAGATTATTTAACGACTACTTTTTGTGTAATCATAAACACATCCAATCATTCGTAAACAGTGTTCTCATCATCGCCAAAGCTCTCTCTCTCTCCTTCTCCTGCGCGCTCGTTTATTACTGAGGCATTAGAGAAAGAGAGAAAGAAAGAAAGAGAAAAAGAGATACAATTATACTTTTTTTTTCTTTTGAGGAAAAAAAAAGGCGTTTTGACAAAAAGAAGGAAAAAGACGAAAATTTCGAGAAAACCCTGACGACGAGAGACGACACAAAATCATCTTCGCTCTTCCTCTTTCTCTTTCGATCGAACGAAGAGCATCACATCTCGAGAATTCGGAGAAGAGATCGATTAAGAGAGGTAGCGAGCGGTAACATCGAGAGCGATATAATACTATGCCGCCAAAAAAGAAGCAAGACAAAGACGACGACAACGAACGGTTGGATCGCATCGCCATCGTGGAAGCCGAACGATGTCGGCCGAAAAAGTGCAAACAGGAGTGTAAAAAACAGTGTCCGGTGGTGAAAATCGGAAAACATTGCATCGAAGTGACGGAGAAGAGTAAGATTGCAAACATCGACGAGTTGTTGTGCATCGGGTGCGGGATTTGCGTGAAGAAATGTCCGTTCGAGGCTATCCAGATTATCAATTTACCGAAGAATTTGGAGAAAGAAACGACGCACAGGTACGGGCCGAACACGTTTAAGTTGCATCGATTACCGACGCCGAAATCTGGACAGGTGTTAGGTCTAGTCGGGACGAACGGGATTGGGAAATCTACCGCGCTTAAAATTTTAGCCGGGAAGTTGAAACCAAACTTGGGGAAATTCGCAAACCCTCCGGATTGGTCTGACATTTTGCTTCACTTTCGCGGGTCGGAGTTGCAGAATTATTTGACGAGGATTTTAGAGGATAACTTGAAGGCGTTGATTAAACCGCAATACGTCGATCACGTGCCGAAAGCGGTGAAAGGGGTCGTAGGGACGATTTTGGAGGATAAAGATGGAGGCCCGGACGGCGGCGCGGATAGAGAGTATTTGATTGATATTTTGGAGTTGACGCACGTGATGGACAGAGACGTGGCGAAGTTAAGTGGTGGGGAGTTGCAACGATTTGCAATCTCTATTGTCGCGGTGCAAGACGCGGATATTTACATGTTCGACGAGCCGTCCTCGTATTTGGACGTGAAGCAAAGGTTGAAAGCGAGTCGCGTGATTCGATCGCTCTTGGCGAGAAATAAGTACATCATCGTCGTCGAACACGATTTGTCTGTTCTCGATTACTTATCCGATTTCATTTGCTGTTTGTATGGGAAACCAGGGGCGTATGGGGTCGTGACCATGCCGTTTGGTGTGAGAGAAGGAATCAACATTTTCTTGGCTGGTTTCGTGCCGACGGAAAACTTAAGGTTCAGACCGGAAGAGTTGACGTTTAAAGTGTCCGAGAACGAAGACGAACGGTTAGCGCACGTGAACGATGAAGCGTTTAGCATGTACGAGTACCCGTCAATGGTGAAAACGCAAGGTGGATTTACTTTGAACGTCGACGGCGGCAGCTTTACGGATTCGGAAATTGTCGTCTTGTTGGGCGAAAACGGCACCGGGAAAACGACGTTTATTCGTTTAATCGCCGGTTTAATTAAACCCGACGACGAGACCATCGAGTTGCCCGAGTTTAACGTATCCTATAAACCGCAAAAGATTGCGCCAAAGTTTGAAAAAACCGTTCGCGATTTGTTGATGATGAAAATCCGAGACGCCTTTTTGCACCCGCAGTTCATCTCGGACGTCGTGAAACCGATGAACATTGACCCGTTGTTGGACCAATACGTGAAGAACTTGTCCGGTGGTGAATTGCAAAGAGTCGCGTTGACGTTGTGCATGGGCACTCCCGCAGATATCTACCTCATCGATGAACCGTCAGCGTATTTGGACTCCGAACAAAGAGTCTGGACGTCCAAAGTTATCAAAAGGTTTATTTTACACGCGAAGAAGGCGGCGTTTATTGTCGAGCACGATTTCATCATGGCGACATATCTAGCGGATAAGGTTATCGTGTACACCGGCCAACCAGCGGTAAACGCGACGGCGACGAAACCCCAAGGATTAGTTACTGGTTTGAACAAGTTTTTGAAGGCGTTGGAGATCACCTTTCGCAGAGATCCGACCAATTATCGGCCGAGGATTAATAAAATGGAATCCGTCAAGGATAGAGAACAGAAGCAAGCCGGCGATTTCTACTACGTCGGTGAATAAAAGACGACAACAACAACAACGACAAGAATAGAATTTATATTGGTAATAATAGAAAGATATATACTGGTATATGAATGCAGTGTATTCGCTCTATCTATTTAAACTAATCTGCTCTATATAGTATCATTAAGAAGAAGACTTCAACGCTAAGCTGACTTGCGTAGCTTTCGCTTCAATCTTGCGAGAAATTTCATCTATTCTTTCAACCATTTTTTCTAAATCTTTTCCGTTTTCGCTCGTCGTTAACGCTTCAATGGACTCCTCGTGCGCCGATTTTAACTGCTCCAACTCTTTCGCCAACGTTTCCGCCAGCTGCTTCGGTCCTTTATTGTATTGGTGATGACGATGAACGTTGCTCGGTATCTTGGTAAACGCCGCGCGTTTTTGTTGTTGTTTCGCGAGACCTTCTTCACCTAACCCACCACCACCCGTCGCGCTCGCGTTGTCCATCGCTCTTTTTGTCAACTGCGCGTTCATTTCCCCGGCTCTTTGTAACGCTCTTCGCAACTCGTCTCTTTCTTCCTCCAAGGATTCTTTCTCGTTCGCCAACTCCAATAACGCGTCCCGGACTTTCAAACAGTGCTTTTCCACGGACGCCATTCTCGTGTTCGCCTCTAACTCCTTCGCAAGAATTCGTGCAATTTCCTCGTCTTTTCTGCTTAAACTCGCTCTCGCTTCTTCTTTCACTTCCTCGATGGCGTTCCCGAACGCTACTCTCAACGCCTCGACTCGTTTCGCCATCCCTTTCTCCGTCTCCAACCGTTGTTGCTTTAATTCCACGTTCAACTTCTTCACGGCCAAAGCCATATCCGCGCTCCGTTCTCTCACAGCCGCGTTCGCTTTCCTACACTCTTCCTCTAAACTTTTGATTCCGTCTTTCCTCTTTTTATTCTCGCTCGTCAGCTGCTCGTTCTCTCTCGTCAGTTTTCCTTCCTTCGCGTCCCTCTCTCTCCTCTCCTTCTCCCATTTCCGTTCCTTCTCCTCCAACGCATTCAAGCACTTCTCTCGTTCGTTTTCCACCTCCAATCGTCGCTCTATGTGTCTTCTCATCTCATCGTCCGCGTCTCTCCGCTCCCCGCTAAACGCCACCGCGGCGTCGTCCAGCGCCCGCTCCGCCCGCTCCGCTCGTCTCGACTCTTTCGCTCGCAACTCTCTCTCCCTCCGTAACTCCGCGTGTACTTCCGAAGTGCTCTGTTCCATCGTCAACTGCCGTATCCGCCTCTCCGCTTCCTCTTTCACCGAATACAGTTCCGACTGCGTCTCTTTCACCATCAATTCGAGCGCATCTCGGTTTGATTCCAACGTTTTCGTTTTCTCTTTTGTTCTTTCCAACTTCTCGTTCGTGACTCTCATTTCGCTTCCCATTTTTTCAATCTCTCGAACACATTCATCGTTCTTGATTTTCAAACCTTTCGCGATCGTTTCCGCTTTTGACAAATCTCTTTGCAGTAATTTGTTTTCCCGTTCGGAGCGCTCGAAATCTGAGTGTAGTCTCACCACGCGCAATTTGAAGACGTGCGTTTGCCGCGCGAGCATCGATGCGGACTCATCGTTGGACGAATTCGTTTCTTCGCCTCTCATTTTTGAATTTTTCCCTCTGATTTACTGTTAATGGT
>Ga0209091_10003627_pt1 | contig 12346 bp, 13 predicted proteins | sample ArcticOcean_MG_C_6_FD_187438 | JGI IMG/M metagenome (GOLD analysis project Ga0209091, IMG submission 187438) | Marine microbial communities from western Arctic Ocean - ArcticOcean_MG_CB8_128 (SPAdes) (version 2) | ecosystem: Environmental > Aquatic > Marine > Oceanic | place: Arctic Ocean...
GAAGAATTTAATAATTATGTTTTACTATCTGTAACTACAAGATTTATTAGAGACTGGATAACATCAAGATATTTAGATCAAATTTTACAAATTATTAAAGTTTATAAAAAAGATATAAATAGAATAGAGCTTACAATTAGTAAAAAGAAAGAAAGTTCTATTGATATTAAAAGCAATTATAATGGATCTGAAGAAACAAATGCCAATGTATCATTCATAAAAGATTCTTACTTACAGTACAATAGAATAGATCCAAATAAAAAATTAGATAATTTTATACTTGGACCAAGCAATAGACTTGCCTACGAAGCATCTAAAAAAGTATCAGAAGATATTTCACACTACAATCCACTTTATATTTATGGAGGTGTTGGCATGGGGAAGACACATCTTTTAAATGCGATTGGTTTAAAATTAAAAGAAAAAAGTAAGGTAATGTTTATTTCTGCAGAAAGATTTATGTACCAGTTTGTTAGATCTATTAAATCAAATGAAATGGTTAAATTTAAGGAATACTTTAGAAATACGGATATTTTATTAATAGATGATATTCAATTTATGAATGGTAAGGAGGCTATGCAGGAAGAATTTTTTCACACATTTAATGCACTTTTAGACAAAGGTTCACAGGTTATAATTTCAGCAGATAGACCACCAAATAAATTATTAAGAATACAAGAAAGAATTAAATCAAGATTTTCAGGTGGATTAGTTGTTGATATTCAAAATACAAATTATGAACTTAGATATAAAATAGTTAAAATTAAAATTGATGAATTAAAAAATCTTAACTCTAATGAAATAGAAATTCCTGAAGAAATAATAAAATTTATTAGCTCAGAAATAAAGTCAAATATTAGAGAGTTAATTGGAGCTTTAAATAGAATTATTTCATTTTCAAGAATTTACAATAAAGTTCCTAATTTGTCAGAAACAAAAGTAATACTAAAAGATTTATTAAATTTACTTGAAAATAAAGTTACAATTGACTTGATACAATCTATTGTATGTAGATTTTTCAAGATAAGTAAAAATGAAATGTTATCATCAAGAAGATCCAGGTACCTTGTGAGGCCCAGGCAAACAGCTATATATTTAACTAAAATGCTTACATCTAAATCTTTGCCAGAGATTGGAAGAGAATTTTCAGGAAGAGACCACACTACAGTAATCCATTCAGTAAAGACGATTGAAAAACTCAGAATAAAAGACAATGAATTAAATAGTAATATAGAAAACCTAAAAAATCAGATTTTATATAATAAAGAAAATGAAATTTAATTTAAATCAAGCGGATCTACAAAAGTCCCTTAATTATTGTCAAGGCGTAATAGAGAAGAGAAACACATTACCAATACTCTCCAATGTACTTTTAGAAGCCAGTAATTCTAAATTAAAAATGACGGCGACTGACCTCGACCTAATTTTTATTCATGAAATAGATAATATAGAAATTGTGGAGACTGGGAAAACCACAACATCGTCATCAATTATGTATGACATTATAAGAAAGTTTTCATCTGGAAAAAAAATAAATTTTTCTTTACGTGGAGAAAGCAAGCTACAACTTGAATCAGAAAAATCTGTTTTTAACCTTAATTGTATAGATGCGTCGGAATTTCCGATAACGGATGAAAACTTTAATCAAAACCAATTTTCAATAAAATCTAAAGTTTTATTAAAATTATTAAACAAATGTAAATTTTCAGTTTCTAATGATGAAACAAGACATTATTTAAGTGGAATTTTTATTCACCAAACGCAAAATGAAGACAAAACTTTTTTAACTGCCGCCGCAACAGATAGTCATAGAATGTCTGTATCCAAAGTAAAATTGAATGAAAAAATTGAATTTGAACCCATTATACTGCCCAAAAAAACAATTTTTCAATTGTGCTCTTTATTAGAAGATTTTGAAGGAAATGTAAAAATTTCTAATGGGAAGTCTAAAATAAAGTTTGAATTAGATAGTAGTGTTTTGATTTCAAAATTAATCGATGGTAAATTTCCAAATTATGTACAGGTTATTCCAAAAAATAATGAAAAAAAATTAGAAATTGACCTTAAAACTTTTTTAAATTCTGTTGATAGAGTTGCCTCAGTTTCACTTGACAAAAAAGATGGTGTAAAATTTAGTCTAACAAAGGATATGTTAAATCTTTCAGTAAATAATACAAGTAGTGGAGATGGAAAAGAAAGTTTAAATGTAAAATTTAATTATGAATTAGACATCAGTTTTAATTCCAGATATCTAATTGATATTGCTTCACAGCTTAATGGAGATAAAATAGAAATTTTTCTTAATGACACAGGATCGCCAGCATTAATAAAAGATCCGGCTGATTTTGACAGTATATTTGTTATAATGCCCATGAAAGGTTAGTTTAAACTATCTAATTCAGAATATATTTGTTTCTGCAAAGTTTTTAAAAAATTTTCTTTATCCATTCCGGTATCAATAGGTCTTAAAATTGAAATTGTTAATTTTAAATTTGAATTTAAAGGTCCTTTTTTTGGCCAAATATAACCTGAGTTGATTGCAACAGGTTGGCATTTTATTTTTAATTCATCATATATTCTGCTTACTCCTTTTTTAAATGGTTGCCTATCTTCTGGAGCTAATCTTGTTCCTTGTGGAAATATTATTAATGGTCGATCTGATTTATTAATTAATCTAGATATTTGTTCAAAAAATCCCAAATTTTTTTTTGTTGTTTTGTTTCTCTTGATAGATACAGAACCAATTTTTACTAAGTACCAACCAAAAATAGGAATTTGTAGTAGTTCTTTTTTTAAAATAAATACAGGAGAATTAAAAATTGTTTGTAAAAAAAAAGTTTCAAACATTGATTGATGTGATGAAGCGATAAAAAATTTAGAATTAGTTATTATATTTTCTTTTCCTTTAATAATTATTGTTGTTGATAAAAAAAAACGCAAGCAAATAGATGCCCAATGTCCCATAATTTTTCCACCAAACAAAACAACCTTTTGAGACAAAAAAAACGTGGGTATAAAAATTATAGAAATTAAAATAATTCCGAAAAAAAAGAAAATTAAAAATAAAAAATTTCTTATCATTTGAATCAAATGCTAAATTAAATCTAAAAGTTTTTGTCTTTTTTTGATAACATTAATTTTAGATCCTTTAATTAGTACTTCAGTTGGTTTTGCCCGAACATTATAATTTGAGCTTAGTGAAGCACCGTAAGCACCAACATCACAAATTATTATTAAATCTTTTTCTTTCAATTGTTGAAAATTTTTTAAAGATGAAAATTTATCAGTACTTTCACAGATAGGACCAACAAACTCGTAAGTTTTTTTTGATATCTTATTTATCTTTGATACAGGAAGTATTTGGTGTTTTGCGCCATACAATGCAGGTCGCATTAGATCATTCATACCAGCATCCAAAATAATAAATTTTTTGGGCCCACTTTCCTTTATATAGGTTACTTGTGAAATAAGTATTCCTATGTCTCCTACTATTGAGCGGCCAGGTTCAAAGATAATCTTAGATTTATGTTTTTTCAAAAACTTATTAATTTCAATATTGTATTTTTTATAATCTAACTTTTTGATATTTTCATCATATGGTATTCCCATACCACCACCCAAATCAATGTATTTAAATTCATGATTAGATTTGTTGATAATTTCATCTACTACTCGAAGCATTTTGACGTAAGGTTTATGATCTACTATTTGGCTACCAATATGCACACTTAAACATTTTAAATTTATATTCTTAGAATTTTTAAAATATTTTACCAATTGTAAAAAAGTTTTTTTATCAACACCAAATTTATTTTCTCTTTTTCCAGTAGAAATCTGCTTTAAAGTTTTAGCATCTGTATTTGGATTTAATCTAATACCTATATCTATAATTTTATTTTTAGATTTTCCTATTTTTTCAATTTCAATTATTTCACTTTTAGACTCAGCATTTAATAACAGAATCTTTTTATTTATTGCATATTTTATTTCTTTAGGCGTTTTTCCTACTCCAGAAAAAACAATTTTTTTTGGACTTATTCCAGCTTTTAATGCTTTCATTAATTCTCCAATTGAAACAACATCAGCACCTACTCCAAGTTTCTTAATTTCTCTAAGCAAATCTACATTTGAGTTGGCTTTTACAGCAAAACATATTATTGGCTCGAAAGATTTAAAATTATTTTTAAATTTTTTTATATTATCTTTTAATCTTTTGTATGAATAAGCATAAATAGGTGTTCCAAATTTTTTTGCTATATTTTGAGCTTTTATTTTTTCAATGAAAAAGTTCTTGTTAATATATTTCATTAGACTTTATTATTAAGTATATAATTTTTTTTTGCTTTATATTCTGGGTCTTCTTTTTTTCCACAAGCAAATAAAAAAGTCAAACAAGCGAATATTAATATTATTTTTTTTATCATTTTAATTCCTTTTATATTTAGTTATCATCTTTTTAATATTATCAAAAGATGTTCCACCATATGATTTTTTAGAATTAATAGAGTATTTTAGGTCAAAAATCTTTAGTACTTCTTTTGTAAGTTTAGGTTCAATTTTATTAAGCTCAACAAGACTTAATTCACTTAATTTTTTTTTCTTTTTTTCAGCGTAATTTACTATTGAAGCTGTTATTTGGTATGATTTTCTAAAGGATATATTGTGATTCTTAACCAGATAGTCCGCTAAGTCTGTAGCCGTTATATATCCAGAACTAGCAAGTTCTAGCATTTTTTTTTTATTTGGACTAAAATTTTTCAAAACTTCATTAAGTATTGTTAGACAATTATTTAAGATTTCATTTGATTTAAAAACTATTTCTTTGTCATCTTGAAGGTCTTTAAAATAAGATAAAGGCAAGCCTTTTAAAATTGTTAACATTGAAAATAAATTTCCAAAAGTAATTCCAGATTTACCTCTTAAAAATTCTAGCAAGTCAGGATTTTTTTTTTGAGGCATTATAGATGACCCCGTAACAATTTTGTCAGAAAGGTTAATTAAATTAAATCCATCAGAGTTCCATATTATCAGCTCCTCAGCTATTCTTGAAATATGCATAGAGCAAACAGAGACACTGTACAAAAAATCTAAAACAAAATCTCTATCAGCTACAGTATCTATTGAATTATTTGTAGGACGTTTAAATCCTAATTTTTTGGTAGTAAAGTTTCTGTCAATGTTAAATGAAGTACCGGCAAGGGCAGCTACTCCTAGAGGATTTTCAGATAAAGATTCTAGATTATTGGTAAATCTTTTTTTATCTCTATTAAACATTTCAACATATGCCATCAAATAATGTGCAAAGGAAATTGCCTGAGCATTTTTTAAATGAGTAAATCCAGGCATCATTGTATAAATATTTTTTTCTGAAACATTTAATATTGTTTTAATTATTCCATCTAAATTTTTATTAATTTTATTAGTTTCAGATCTTATCCAAATCTTAAAATCAGTTACCACCTGGTCATTTCTTGATCTAGCTGTGTGAGTATATCCGGCATCCTCTCCAATTATTTGAAATAATCTTTTTTCAATATTCATGTGAATATCTTCATACTTTATATTAAAATCAAATTTCTTTTTTAAAATTTCTTTTTCTATTTTATTTAAACCATAAATAATTTTATTTTTTATCTTGAAAGATATTATTTTTTGCCTAAATAACATTTCGACATGAGCAATCGATACAGTAACATCTTCTTTATAAAGTTTTTTATCTATTTCTAATGAATTTCCAATTTTTTGAAATAAAGAGGAGGTACTATTTTTTATTCTTGTGCCCCATATTGCTGGGTTGTTTTTATTTTTGGTCATGATATTTAATTATACTCATTTACTATGAAATTTTTAATAATATTTATATATCTAATAACAACCAGTTTATCTTATTCAATAGAGCAGCCAGATATAAAAAATATTGTTATCAACAAATATCTCAAAAGTTATAAAGATATAACCTTTAAAGACATAAATAATAAAAGTGTAAATTTGGAAAGGTTTAGAAATAAACTGATAATATTAAATTTTTGGGCAACGTGGTGTGTTCCATGTGTAGAAGAGATGCCCTCATTAGATTTACTTCAATCAAACAAAAAACTAAATAATTTAAAGATTTTTCCGATAAATATAGGGCAAGAAGATTTGCTTAAATCAAAAATTTTTTTTAGAGAATTAAAAATTAAAAATCTAGATATTTATTTTGACCCTACGGTTAGTCTTGCTAATCAATTTTTATTGAGAGGTGTTCCAACCACAATTTTAATAAATAAAGAAGGTAAGGAATTTGCTCGTATTGTAGGCTCTATTGATTTTAGTGATGAAAAATTTATTAGTTGGTTAGAGAATTTTAATTAATGTATTGATTATAAAAAATAAACCATGACATTTTCTCTAAATACAAAAATTATAGAACCAGAAAAAAATAGCACAATTGATAATGCCATCATCTTGCTCCATGGTTATGGAGGAGATGGAAAAAACATAAGTATGCTTACTGTTAGTTGGAAAAGATTTTTACCTAATACAATTTTTTTATGTCCAGATGGACATGAAATATGCCCAATAAATCCAAGTGGTTTTCAATGGTTTGATTTAACAAAAGATGATCCAGAATATATTTTAAAAGAATCTTCTAAAGCAGAAAAAAAACTCCATCAATTTATCAGTGAAGTTAAAAATAAATATAAACTAAATAATTCTCAAATTTGTTTATTGGGGTTTAGCCAAGGTTGTATGATGTCAATTAACCTAGGTTTAACCAGTAACAAAAATTATAATTGTGTAGTAGGTTTTTCTGGAAAAATTATTGATAAAGATGATCTTTTAAAAAGAAAAAAATCAAGTACTAAAATGTTATTATTGCATGGAGACTTGGATGAAGTCGTACAACCAATCAATCTTTTAGAAGCTAAAGATTTTTTAGTTAGAAACAATGTTGAGGTAGAAATAAATATGATAAAAAATTGTGAACACCATATATCAGTTGAGGCTTCAAGTTTAGCATTAAAATATATAAAAAATAATTTTGTTATTTAGTAATTTTGTTTTTATTGATTAAATAATTTAATTAAGTTAGTTTTATTTAAATTATGAATACTGTTGAAAAAAATATATCTCTAGAAAAATGTCCAGCATTAGTACTTAATGCGGATTACAGACCTTTAAGCTATTATCCGTTATCACTATGGAATTGGCAAGATTCTATTAAATCAGTATTTTTAGATAGAGTTACAATAGTAAGTAATTATGACCGCGTAATAAGAAGCCCATCATTTAACATGAAATTACCGAGTGTTATTGCTTTAAAAAACTTTATTAAACCTCAATCAAATCCAAATTTTACAAGATTTAATGTTTTTCTGCGAGATAAGTTTTCTTGCCAATATTGCGGTGATAGAAATGAACTAACATTTGATCATTTGTTGCCAAGATCATTAGGAGGTAAAACTAATTGGGACAATGTTGTAACGGCTTGTTCAGGTTGCAATGTTCAAAAGGGAGGTAGGCTACTTATTAATTCAGGCATGAGTTTAAACCAAACACCATATCAACCATCAACTGAAGATTTACATAAGAATGGAAAAAACTTTCCCCCCAATTTTCTGCATAAAAGTTGGATGGATTATCTATACTGGGATGTTGAGCTTGAAGCTTAATTAAATTTTTTCAGATATATTTATTGCAATCTTTGAACCAGTTTTAATAATTTTATCCATAATATAATATATGCCTTCTTTTGTAGCACCTTCATCATAAGCAATGTCTTTATGATTTAATTCGTCTTCTCTAAATTTTACAATTTTCTTTTTTAATTTTTTCTCATCAGATTCTAGTTGATTAATTTGATTTTCATAATGCTCTTGTATAACTTCTTCAACAGAAGCCGTACAAAGCATGGCTGCTTTTTTACCCAATATCGTTGAACTGAAGCCAAGACTCACACCAAGCAAGTCCCATAACGGTAAAAACTTAGTAGGTTTTATTTTTCTTTTTTTTATTTCATTTTCAAAATAATTACAGTGTTCTTTTTCATGTTCCTTCATTTTTTCAATAGTTTTTTTTAATTCATCATTCTTAATAAAAGTACTTAAAGCAAGTAATTGACCTTCATATATTTTAATTGCTCCACGTTCGCCAGCATGATCAACTCTTATGAATTCTTCTACTTTATTTTTATTTGTTTTTTTCATAATCAAAAAAAAGTTTTCCTATTATAATGCTTAATATTAAGGAAATAATGGTATTTATTGTAGCAAGTGAAAGTCCTATAATTTTAAAATTAACGTCCTTACAATTTATTGTTTTTTCTTTTAATTCATTTAAGAGGTTTTCAGCTGTTAAATTGGTAGTTTGCGAATCTAGGTTGCAAACTAAAGACTCATTAATAAAACCTTGTTCAATTCCAACGTGATAAAATGAGATTAATGTTGCTGAAATAAATATCAGGCTCAGCAAAGTTAGATAGATTTTTTCATATTTTTTAAATAAAAAACTTAAAGCAACTATTATTATTGTTAAAATATAAGGAATTCTCTCTATTAAACATAAGTTACATGGCTGATGTCCCAGAACGTACTGAGTAAAGTATGCGATAAGCAATGCAAAAATACTGAATAACAGAATGAAATTAAATATAGTTCTATTTCTTATTTGATACATTTATTTAATAATAAAATATATAGTTAAACCGATAGTAACAATTATAAGACCAACTATAGTAAACCATTTTGTTCCATTTTTTTCTATAAAAATACTAAAGGTATTTCCAAATTTATAAGACAAGTAAGAAACAACAAAAAATCTTAATCCACGAGAAGCCAAACAAATGAAAAAAAATATGACAACATTAAGACCAATTATACCGCTGGTAATTGTAAAAACTTTAAAAGGTAAGGGTGTAAAGCCAGCAAGAAATAAAGCACCTAGGAAAACATAAAATCCACCACCACCACTCAACTCATTTTTTAGATTTATTACTTTATCTTCATACCCATAAAATTGAACTACATTCATTGCTAATTCTATAAAACTTGAACCAATAAAATATCCCAATAATCCACCAAGTGCAGAAGAAATTGTAGCTATTAAAAATATTTTTAAATAATCAACTTTTTTTGCAATTACCATTGGCACAATCATAATATCAGGAGGTATTGGAAAAAAAGAGCTCTCAGCAAAAGCTAGAACTGCTAAAAAGAGCTTAGAACTTTTATGAGCAGCAAGTCTCAGAGATTTTTGGTACAATTCATTAAACATTTTTAGGTTTTAATACAATTTAAGTTCTTATACTATTTAATTTTATATTAATAATTAATGAAAATTAAAGGGCGAATGGCGGAACTGGTAGACGCGCACGACTCAAAATCGTGTTTTGCAAAAAGTGAGAGTTCGATTCTCTCTTCGCCCACCAAATATTTATGAAGATAAATGAAGTAAATAATTTATTAGAATTATTTTATGAACAATATGAAAAACAAGATAAGGATAAAATCTTTTTAGAATTTCTAAAAGAGCCTTTACAAAAATATTCTTGGAAGGATACTTATTTAAACATTATTAGACTATCCAAAGAAATTTCAAAATTGATAAATAAAGGTGATAGATGTTTGTTAATTTCTGAAAATAGACCAGAATGGATGATAGCAGATCTTTCTATTATGCTTTCAAAAGGCATAACAGTCCCTGCATATACAACTTATGCAGAGAGAGATTACGAGTATATAATTGACGATTGCTTACCATCTATAATATTTGTTTCAAATAAAATTCAATATGAAAAAATTAAAGATATAATTCCAAAAAAAAGCTTTATTAAAAAAATTATAATTTTTGATTCAATCGGTAATTTTAATGATGAATTTATTTTAGATATAAAAAAAATTTTTAACAATCAAGATTATAATATCAGAGATTTCTATAATTTAGAAATTTATAGAAAAGATATTGCTTGTATAATTTACACATCAGGCACACAAGGAAATCCTAAGGGTGTAATTTTAAGTCATGGGGGTATTTTAAATAATTGTGAAGGATCTTGTGAATTATTGAAACCTATAATTTCTGATCACCCAAGTTTTTTAACATGGTTACCACTTTCACACTCATACGAACATACAGTTCAATTTGTTCAAATAGCAGTTGCAGCAAAAGTGTATTATGCAGAGAGCATTGATAAATTAATAAAAAATATGAATGATTGTAGTCCAGAAATTATGACAGCAGTTCCAAGATTTTATCAAAATTTATATCAAAAGATTAATTCTACTTTTAGTAAAGCAAAAGGAATAAAAAAATTTTTAGTTACCAAAACAGTTGATCTAGGGAAAAAAAAATTATTTAAAGTGGAACTTTCTATCCCTGAAATTTTTTTCAATTTTTTTTGTGAAAAATTAGTAAGAAAAAAAATCAAAAATCAATTTGGAGGAAACTTAAGGGCATTTGTTTCTGGTGGAGGTGCATTGGATAGAGAAGTGGGTTCATTTCTGAATGCAATAGGACTACCAACACTGCAAGGTTATGGATTAACCGAAACATCCCCTGTTGTTAGTTGTAATCCTATTAACGATATAAGAGTTGAAACTGTTGGACCTCCGTTTAAAGGAAATATTGTAAAAATAGCCGAAGATGGAGAGATTCTTGTTAAAGGAGAAAATGTCATGTTGGGTTATTGGAATAATGACGAAGAAACAAAAAGAGTTTTAAAAAATGGATGGTTATATACAGGAGATATTGGAGAGTTTGATAACGGTTTTTTAAAAATTACAGATAGAAAAAAAGATATTATAATTACACCAGGAGGTGAGAACATATCACCAGTTAAAATTGAAAATGATTTAATTAAATTAGATTTTATTGAACAAGCATTAGTGTATGGAGATAATAAACCTTATTTAGTTTCATTAATCGTTCTGGCTAATGGTCTAAACAATACAACAAATGAAGAAATTGAAGTAGAAATTCAAAATTTAAATAAAACTTTATCCAAAGTAGAAAAAATAAAAAAATATTTAATTATTAAAGAACAATTTACAATTGAAAATGGATTATTAACACCAACTTTAAAATTAAAAAGATATAAAATAATTAAAAAATACCAAAACGAATTGCAAAAGTTATATTAATTTTTAATCTAATAACGGTTTATTAATCGCATAAAGACTTATCTTTATAACTTTTACAAAAAATTAATTTTAATTTAGTATTTTTAAAATTCTTATAACAATTGTAATTAATTAAAGATTTGACATAACTTACATAAAAAAATAAAAATAAGGCTATAGCGAATCAGTTTGATTCGTATAACTAAAACAGGGAGCTAAAGATGGCTAAACGAAGAAAAGCAGCGAAAAAAACTAAGAAAAAAGCTAAGAAAAAAGCAAAAAAAAGAAGAAGATAGTTAAATCTTTAATTTTTTAAAAACGCTTCTCTTAACAAAAGTTTTGAGAAGCGTTTTTTTTATTCCGAAATTTCTTCAGGCTTTTTTTCAACACTAATCGCTGGCATTTGAGTTTCTTGATTTCTGTTTAAAGCTTTATCAAGTTTTTTTTGAGTGTCTTCCAATGAAAGATTCATTACAACTTGAAATTCAAATAAAATTCTTTCATAAGCCTTTTCAAAAAGTTGTCTTTCGCTATAGGATTGGTCAACCAATAAATCATCACCTTTATTTAAATCTCTAACTACTTCCGCCAAGTCATAAATTTTTCCTGAAGTAATTTTTTGTTCATATTCTTGTGCTCTTCTACTCCACATTGATCTTTTAATTCTTGGTTTGCTCTTTAATATTGAAATAGATTTGTTTACCTGATTTATTGTTGCTAGATGTCTAAGATGTGATTGTTTGTTGATAGGAAGTAATCCAATGGCTTTATCTTTTTCAAATTTAATATCGTAACACTGAACATCAATATCACCAATATTTTTAGTACTCACAGATAAGATTTGCCCTATGCCATGTTTCGGATAAACAACATAATCTTTTGGTTTATATTCTCTTTTTTCTGTCTCTTGTTTTTTAATCTTTTTAATTTCTGGTTTTTGTTCATTACTTTTCGATATTCTCAAACCATCATTTTTTTTATTTTCTTTAATACTAGGTTTAATTTTAATACTAGGTTTAATTTTAATATTAGGTTTAATTTTAATATTAGGTTTAATTTTTTTTTTAATTTTTAGATTTTTTTTTGTTAAACTTTTAACTACTTTTTTTATTCTAATAGTTTTTGTTTTTTTAATTTTTTTAGTTTTATTACTAAAGGTTTTCTTTAAAATATTTTTCAAACTTATTTTTTTCATTTTTGTATTTTTCATGATCCTCTGGAGGATCTTTTTTTGTAGTTATATTTGG
>Ga0209091_10003629_pt1 | contig 12343 bp, 16 predicted proteins | sample ArcticOcean_MG_C_6_FD_187438 | JGI IMG/M metagenome (GOLD analysis project Ga0209091, IMG submission 187438) | Marine microbial communities from western Arctic Ocean - ArcticOcean_MG_CB8_128 (SPAdes) (version 2) | ecosystem: Environmental > Aquatic > Marine > Oceanic | place: Arctic Ocean...
ATTTACGGCCAATCTATTTGTATCCACTTCATCCTTATATTTCGGATAAACACCGTTAGGGTCATAGAACCCTTTGTCTTTGGCCAATTCTATAGGTCTGCCTGGTAAAGTCCCTAATATCACAGGTTCCTGGCATGAGACGCCATCTCTAAAATATCCCATCACCCAACTCCCCTCAACACAGAAACTCGGCGATTGGCCAAGGCCAGATATGCCGGCAGATGTGATTGGTAGTATAGAGGAGGCCCATGGTAAGTCCTCTGTGGGTAATATGTTTTTATTTGCTGTGTGAATACCTAAACAACGAACACGAAGACGGCCAAGATATTCTGGGTCTTGTCTATCTTCTACGACACCATTGAACCAGATAAAACCATTACGGCCAAGGAAGTTTTTGTCTATACTCATTTTATTTTTTCTCGATATATGTTTGCTTTTAATTCACTCATCTTACTCTATTTTAACCTATTTAATATGGCCTTACGCCAGTGTGTTAAAGTTATATTTATCACTGTGATCCTCGCCGATAGGTAGCCAAACCCTTGTCCAATATGAAAACAGGCAGTCGCCAGACTGACTTCAGCTTCTTTGTCCTCTAATCTACCTTTGAAGAACCTTTGATATGATCTTTTATCAATGTCCTCTATCAGTTTCATAGAGAGGTGGTTATATGAGGTTTTAATGTTGTTTATTAGTTTGTTCATTGTCTTATATACTTGCCTTTCACGGTGGTTTGTGTTATGTTGTAAGTCGTTCTCTCGGTCTTTGATGATAGGCCTCTGGTAACCTCTCGGAGGCGCCGGAAACTCTTAAATCCTCTATATCCCTTCGAGTAAATCATTCTTAATTTGTTCTTTATCCAATTCGTATATGTTCATTAGTTTAGTATTATATTCTTTCTCGCTTATGATGGTTTGATTCAATTGAGGGTCAAACTCTGATCTTACGGCGTCCTTCATACATTTAAGGGACATCTCGTGTCTTTCATCTACTACGGATATATTGTGTTTAATGGCCATGATAAGGTAACGACCTGACCAATAAGGATTTGATTGTGACTTGGCCTTACTGTCTGATAACGGTCTCATTAATGGCATATCAAAGGTAATGATATCACCAGCATGCAACATTGTGTTACCATAAACTTGTAGTGATAGATTTACGTTTCTCATTTGCAATCGTTGTGAAAGTCTATTCTGGACAGTGGTTGCTGGGTCGGCATTCTCGTAATGGTCATGTATTTTACTTGTTGATGAGCCTACCATTAACTTGGCCATATGTTGTTGAGCAAGGTCTTTTTCTGTGTCTTCAAAATGAGCAATAGGTAAAACACTCTTTCGTTTTGCCTTAAAGCCGTCTTCATGTTCAGTGTGAAAAAACTTACCATATGAGTCCAGATAATCAAAATTTGTTTCTGATATAGTCTTATTAAATGTATCATGGGTAATCATTCTACTTGCAATCATACCTTCATTTAGATTAAAGAGAACATTAGCCGGTCGTTTGAATTCATATCGTATAACATTCAATAGGTCATTCTCTACATCATTACTTGATGTGTTGGTGATCTGATAGTTATACTTAAAAGCGGCAGGTCGAGCAATAGAGCCGCCTAATGCTAACATGGATTCAATAGACCTGAAGAAGAAACCATTGGTCGCCTCATAGAAAACATAACCAGTATTATTATATGATCCAGATGTGGCATTATTTCCCATTAACTTAATGGCGTCAAATGGTTTTAAATTTGGTATTACATACTTGGTGTTAGTCTTCGTAGGCTCAAATATAAATCTCTTTTTACTATTCAGTCCATCTTTACTGTGCAATATCTTTTGAACACCTTCCTCAACAGGACCAGAAAATGCCTGACTTATTCTGTTAAATGAATTGAAATACATCTCTTTTGAACAGAAATATATTTGATAGTATTGAGCACGAGGATTGGTCTTGTCTTGTTGAGCACCCTCTATCTTGTATATGTGGTAAGGGTGTCCTTCATCTCTTACGGCATTCACACCAGGCAGACCCGGTGTATTAAATGATAGTTCTAATTTTTCTAAACCTGTAATAGGCAATACTGATCTTACATCTTGTGAGTCATAGACTAGTAATGAGCCATGTATGAAACCAGAAAATATATCTTCGGTAAGTTCTATGTTTGTAGTGATCTGTTTAATGTCCATCTCATACATTCGGCCTTCTTCCTCATTCTTACGATATGATAATATCTTTACGGTGTTGAGGTTGTAATCACCAGCCTGTGATATGATATTTGGATTATCTGATATGTCTGCCATGATCCATTATTTCCTTACCAACTTACTAAATTCTTGTTCAAATGTTGGTAGATAAGCAGGATCAAGTAATTGAATTTGTCTCTTTTCTTCTTGCAGTCTTCTTTCATATTCATAATTTGATACAGCTTCAGCACCTGTAACATCACTATTCACTTCAATTTTGTGTGAGTAATCTTCAGGACCATTTGATGTTGTTCTACCACTTGATTGTGTGATTTCATAATGATGTATGGCACCTGGATTTGAATACTTGTCTTTTACAAATTGTTCAAAACCATAATCACTTAACGGCCAACCATAATATCTATCTGTTATATTGTTCATTAAGAATATTAAATAGTGATATGTTGAATCACCATAAATCTTGTAAGCAACTTGCTCTGGTGTTTCACCACTTCTTATATCATACTTATCAAGCAAAGAAGCATTGTCTTTTATAGAACTTCGTATTTTAACTCGTCTCAATATATCTGTTACAAGTTTATATTCGTTATTGCCTGCTATGTCGTATGCTAGTTTTGGAAACTTTGTAAAAAAACTCATTAATATCCTTCGTAGATTTCGTCTTTAGTTATGAATTGTGTTTCAGTAAATTGTAATGTAATTTTAGTTGAAACTGGAGCACCACCTTTAAACGCACTAAACTGTTCTTCAGGACCATAAACTACGTCCATGCCTTTTAGAACACATCTTGCTATTTTGTTTAGATGTTGGTTTGCTTCACCTAAATGAGCATAGTGTATTTCAAACTCACTTGGCACTCTAAACAATCTACCACCAGCACCTTTGTCTAATGTCGGGTGCATATGATACTTGAATAGAAATACAATATTCTTTACTGCTTCCATTTCTTCTCTGTTTCTAGGGAAGAATTCAAAGTTATAATCAAATGATCTAAAGTTTGGTTTTTCAAAAAACTGTTCTTCATGTGGGTTAATAGCAACACCAAATGCCTTACTCATTAACTGTCCAGGTGATCCAATTTCTAATGACTCACCTACACCATCAATTAATTTTTTACCTATATCAACACCAGCACCAGCGGCGCCTCTTACGATTGCTTTAATTTGATCACTTGTGCTCTCTGCTGATTTTGCTTTACCTAAAGCGGTTGCTATAGTTCCTGATAAATCTGTTTCTTTTGTATTATAATCCATACCATAACTTACTTTAACTCCTGGTGGCATATACAATGCTATAGCGGCAGTTGTTTGTGAGTGAGTTGGAAATTGTGATAATACTGAATTCTCTGATGTCAATGGTTTTATTGTCTGTTTTGTTTTAGGGTCTTTCAACGATCTCATACTTGCTACTGTCGGTGATCCTGTGTCAAAGTCACCACTAGCAGAACCAAAATTTATTTTGTTACCTAACTGACCAGCAATCATTAAGTCTTGTGAAGCGTTATCAAACTTATTTGAGATAGCATAAAACAGAATATAATGTCCTAATTCGTTTTGTGTTAAGTCTATCGGATATTGTATATAACTGAATTGTAATGGATCATTGTCCATTTTTTCTTTAGTGCTATAGTCTATTTCTAATGGCGACTTCTTCAATAGTTCAGCGGCCACTTTTGCTTGATTGCCTGATATAGATGGTGCGAAACCTGATGTGATACCACTAACACCACTGATTGCCTTATTGACAAAACCAGTTGCCATACCTTTTAAATGTGAGGATGCTCTTTTTAACATGTGATAAATACCTTTGTAATAATAGTAATATTTATAATGAAAAAAAGAAGATCGCATAAAGGTATTTACAAACCAATCAATCCAAGCAAATATGCTGGTGACCCAACAAGAATCGTATGGCGTAGTTCATGGGAGTTGCGTTTTTGTAAATATTGTGATAAAACAGACGATATAATCTATTGGGCAAGTGAAGAATTGGCCATACCCTACACTAATCCAATCACTAGGAAGCGTCATAGATACTTTCCTGACTTTATCATAAAAACCAAAAAAGGCAAGCGTTATATGATAGAAATAAAACCACTAGCACAGACTAAACAACCTAAACCTAGACTAAAGAAGTCAAGAACATTTATGATGGAGAGTTTAGAGTATATCAGAAACGTAGCCAAATGGCAAGCCGCTGATGTATATTGTAAAGACAATGGTTTAGAGTTTAAAATCTTTACTGAAAAAGAATTAGGTATTTCTTAAGCGGAATATCCTTCAACGCTCTTATCAAAATAATTATCACCTGAAGATGTACTAATACTGCCTGAATACATATCGGCCTTCTTAACATCATTTTGACTTGTTATATTTGTAGGTTGGTTATTAACGATAACTGTTTGATTGCCTGATTTGTTATCACTTACTAATCCCTTTGCCTGATCTTTTGTCTGTCTTTGAATTTTATCATCTCTTAACATTTGATCATCTGGCGACACCATCTCGTCTGGCGCTGTTTTGTATTTTGCTATGTAATCTTTATTCTTCTTATCAAATTCAAGTTTATCTTTACTTAATTTATCAATCATTCTTCTACGTTCTTGTTCGTTAGAGTCTAAACTTTTCAAGTAATCCATTTGACCATTCGTATCTAATTTATTATATTCACTAAACTCCGCAGGTGTCATTATGCCTGAAGCACTATCATAACCTGATGTGCCTGATTTTGTTATATTTGCTGTGCCATATTTTTCACCTTTAGATTCAGCAAATGCCTCGTTCATAGTAGCACCACCATCATATGCTCTGTCTCTTGACATTGGATTAACAGAAGCGTCGGCATATTTATTTTTTACACCTGTCTCATTAACTGTTTCGCCAAGTTCTTGTGTTGCCTTTGTTTCTAATTTTAATTTCTTTTTAACAAAATCTGGTAATGGTAACTTTTCTATAAGAGAATTGATAATAGTTTTAACTCTATCTCCTAGAGCACTAAAGAAATCTGAAATAGGTGCAAAGATACCCATTATACTTGATTTGATAGCGTCAGTATTGTTTGCAAAATTTGTTTTCATTTCACTAATCATATTTGTAAAGGCAGTTGAAATGTATTCTGGTATTCCAGTGATAAAAGATAATAGACTTTCACCTATTTGCTTAATCACCTGTATTGCTGGATCAAAAAATTCAAGAAGTAATTTAGTAGGCAATGTTACAAGATTTAACAAACTTTGTCCTAAGTCTTTTAATCCACCCATTATATCTCCTGTCACTATTTTTCCAAGACCAGTAATCAATGGACCAATGATGTCTATTATACCTTCAATAACTCTACCTATACCACCAATAATATTTTTAAATAACCAATCAAAACCATTTTTAAATGCTTCTATCATTGGAGCACTATCTTGTGCCATCTTTTTAATCTTATCTATAGCAGGCGTTAACGCCTTTATTATTTCATCTGAATATTTAAATAATAGAAATAAACCACCAGCAATTAAACCTATCGGTCCTAATGGTCCTAAAAATCTAAAGAAAGATCCGCCTTTAGAAAAGAGTTTCGCTAATGGTGAGAATATTTTACTTGCGAATAGACCTTTAAATAACATACCTATCTTTCCTATGAAATTCATAAGAGGTGCTACAGCAGCGCCTAAAGCAAAACCTATTCCTTGTAATCCACCTTTTTTATTTTCAGGTTGTTCAGGACCTATAAAACCACCAACAGCGCCACCACCACCACCACTTTCTTTTGATAACTCGGCAGATTGATCGTTCTTTCTTCTAGTTTGATTTTTCTCAAATGCTAAAGAATCAGCTAATGTTTTTGCTATTTGAGTTGTCTTTTTAAAAGACTTAAATGCTAATTCTTTTATTTCTTTTAAAACATCTATATCTGGATTGGCACCATTGCCACCAACAGCACCTGCACTACCAGCAATAGCACCACCAACCAACTGTTGTTGTGATTGAATAATCTTTATTGCTCCTGATGGTAATACTAGTTCAGCCATATTATCTATTTATTTCTTTTGAATCTTACTTGATCTACCATTAACATATAGTCCAAACCAGGCAGCGCCAGCACCAACAACAACAGATACAAAACCTGCTTGTGCGTTGTTAGGATTCTCTAGTGCCATGAACCATGTCATAGTGTTATAGAATACTAGTCCGTATAGAGCCATCATAACTCTTGGAACAGTTCTCCAATTTGATAAAAACTGTGGTAATTCTTCTTTAAAGAACCACCATACATTCTTAATTGTTTGTTTTCCTTGTTCTATCATTAGTTTCCCTCTCTCTTATTCTTTTCGTTTTCTTCTTTTATATACTGTGTCAGTAAGTTAACATATACCTCCCTCTCCCAAGGTAACATATTCTCTAACTCGGTTAAAGAATACTTGTGGTGTTGCATCAAAGCAAAATTTACACTAAAATAGTTTTCTAAACTATCGTGTGAGAGGGCTATCCGAAAAAATCGGTCAGTCCTTGCAATGTTACCTTACTTGTCACTTTTGTTTTAGGATTCTCAACTTCAACTTCGTGTATCAGTTTAGGCATAGTAGTGTAAAAGTTTTGTATAGCACTAAATGCTTTTGTTGATAAACTCTCTATGAATTTATTAAGTTCCTCTTTCGTATAATCTGTTGTGTTATAAATCTTCTCACCCTCATATATTTGATAGATTGAATTAGCTATTAAATCGAATATCTTATTAGTCTGCTCTTTTGTAAAGTCCATTGACGGATCTACAGCACTTAATGTTGGATATTTCATAATAATACCTATTTTCTTTTCTTCATCTACCACAATATTATTTGTGTGACTATCATCAACTTGTACTTCTATCTTTGTTAAATCAACTTCTATGTCAGTGTAAGTTGTCTTATCATCTGGACATAAAACTTTTAATTTAGCAACTTCACCAACTGATTTAGCTCTAATGTTTAAAAATATGTATTCCAAATCAAAGGTAGGTAAGTCATCTACATTTAAAGAACCAAAAGTACAAGCAGCGACTATTTCTTTTAGTGCATTTACTACTTGTTTTTGATCTTCGGACTCTAAAGCTTGTAATAAAATCTTTTCTTCTTTTACAAGAAAGGGTCTAAACTTTACTTTAATGTCAGCAGATGGCAAAGTCAAATCAAACGATTGTGTTTCTAATATCGGTAATGCCATTATATTCCTTTTGTTATATTAATTATAAAAATGGTGGAAATACTCTTCCACCGGTTGCTCTACCAATCGGTAAGTTTCTTCTTGCCGTATTGATAACTTGTTGACCTGCTCTTTTCAATTCAGGCGGCAATCTATTTAGAATACCACCAAATAGTCCTCCGAAACCAGCAGCAGGTTTTATCTCTGGTAATGTGCCAAATGAGGCACCAACAGAGAAATTATTTACTTGGTCTATACCTAAATTTCTCCAATCTCTAAAATTCAGTGTTATTGGTAAATTTACAATTTCATTTTGTGATCCATAATTATATCCATAACTACCAATTGTTTCAGGATAACATTCATTTAATCTAACAGCATATGTAACTCTGTCTCTATCGTTCTCGGCGTCAAATGAACCTAACTGAAATATATCTACAGAACCTGTGTATTCATCATAATAATGCATGTCATGTGAGTTTCTATCAAAAATCATTTTCTGCCAAGTTTCAAAGAATATTCTTTGTCTTAAAAACTTATCACCAAAAACTGATAGATTAACTTTACCACTAAAAGAATAAGCATAAGGCATTTGTCTCTTTGGTCCATATGTTATATGATCTTTAGTATTGATGTCCCTAGATGGCATATCAATTTGATTACACATCATACCAACATTTCTAGCCAACTCTTGGCCACCTACATCATTTATACCTTGTTGAGAAGTATCAAATCCTTCAGCTGGGTGATATTGTTGTTGATTTAATTTTAATTTGTTTGGCATATTGAACCTAACTAAAAATCTTGTTTGTCTAGCAAAACCCTCACCTTGTCCTATACCTGCTACAAATCTACCTATTGTATTTTCACTAGCACCAATACTTTTACCTGGAAGTTCAGAAGCTCTTTTTAAAATACCACCTCTTGTCAAAGTGTTATCTCTAGGAAGACCTATTCTTATGTCTTGTCCAAATATTCTAGTTCCGCCTCTGAGGATTGCCATATTACTTACCTTTACATTGACATTGTTTTATGCCAAATAATTTTGCTATAATTTTTCTAATTGTTTTCATTAAATCATACTCCTACTGTCTGAATAAACTCTTGTTGTGCCAGCTTTTCTAAACTGTTGAACAGGAAGATAAACAGCTAAAGCTGCTTCATCAAAGTCTATTCTTAAAAATCTTGATCTTACATGACCATACAAATATTTCTTTATTGTTGGTCTGACTAAACTAATACTCTTTACATCATCATAGTTGGCATTAATCTTTGTTTTCTCATTCAGGCCACCATCAGCAAACTTTTGCATTCTCTCTAATAATCTAAATCTCAATAGTGATGGTAAATAATGAAAGTTCATACCCATAAAACCACCTTTGATTGGCTCTAAAGGTAATACTAAAGGAAAAGTATCGTAATAAGGTAATGTCTTCTTACCTTTAGGGTCATAGAAGAACATATTTAAACGACCAAGACTAGGTCTGTTGTTCAACTTACCTGAATTCATTAACTTTCTAGCAGTGATATTATCGGCCATTGATTGAACATTAGTTCTATACCAATTTGCTGATTTCTTTATACCACCTTGTTTATTTACTAGAGGATCGAGTATATGTGCCATGTCTATATTTATACACCTAAAATTAAAAAAGAGGTAGCGATTTCTCGCTACCCCTTAAAGTATCAGTTAATTAAGAGAGAGACTTACTCTTCCTCTGCCAATTTACTAAAATAAGACAACGTATCGTCATCATCACTTGACTCGGGTTGAGACTTAACCGGATCACTTTTCGCTGTACTATTAGATTGAGGCGGGAGCTTCACATTCTCAATAGTGCTAGCGTTTCTGTCACCCGTAATTACTCTATGAAGTTTCTCTTTGAGTTCCTCATACGATTTAAAATTACTAGGGTCAACAAAAGCTTTTAGGGCATGTTCTTTAGACCAGATTTCTTTAATCTTGTCATCATTATCAGCAACTGCTGTTATGCCTTCAAATTCAGACTTGTCGTAGTTCCAATAACCATCAACTTTTCTGATTTTTAGTTTAAAGTTAGCACCTTTCCAAAAATCAAATGGATTGATTGGACTTTCATCATCAAATGCGGGTTGCATTGCTTCAGTAATCTTATCAAATATCTTTTTACCAAATTTGTATAATCTTACTTGACCCTCATTCTCTGGATGCTTTGGATCACTTACTACTAGGATATTAGCATGATATGATAATTTTCTTTTTCTCTTACGAGCAATTTCTTTATCACTATCAACACCAGTATTCCATAGTCTTGTGTTTTCTTCACTAACAGGATCTTTTTGAGATAATGTTGTTAATGAGTTCTCAATATACCAACCACCTTTGTCTTGGAAAGCATGAGACCAAACTCTCTGCCAAGGTAAATCTTCACCCTCAACCGATGGTAAAAATCTGATAACAGCATAACCATTACCTGTTTTGTCCATCTCTGGTTTCCAATATCTGTCGTCTTGGTATTTGTTTTTATTTGATTGGTCTTCGGGAGCAAGGTTTTGCTCTAGTGCTTTTGTAAGTTTGTCAAAGTTACTTGACGAGCTTTTTAACGTGTCGAAATCCATTATATTTTCTCCTTGTATGTATTTTCGTATTATTATATTTGTGTTTCCTGTTTAATCGGAATCATTATTATTTATAAGAGTTATCTCTTCCTCAACCACTTTTCTAAATCTTTTTTATTTGGTTTAGGTGTGTTCTTATAAATTCTGTATTGTTTGTACTTCTCACACCATTTCATAACAGTGTCTAATATTTTATATATTATTCGGTCAAACATAAACTCATTATATCATATTTTGACAAAATTGTCAAGTGTGGTTTGAAAAGAAGTTGTATCAAAATCTATCTAACATTATACAAATACATCTTTCATAATCATTTTACATTCAGTCTCATTAAACTTTATAAAAGGCTTTAATCTGGTAATCGTAGATGAGATTTTAGGCCATACAACTTTTTCGGTAATTTCTTTATTCCAATTCTTACCAAACGATAAGAAGTGGTCAAGCACGATTGCGGTTTGTGTAGATAATTTCTTTTGAAGTAGTAATCGTAAAAGCCTAGGATGTTGTCCGCTATTACATAGAAAAACATCATCAAAACGAATATTACGAGAAACAATATCATCACTGATAGATACGCAATCTGATTTAAAATGGTAGGCAAATGACTCTTTACGTTTCTTAAAATCCAAGTAAACATCTCTACCATCTTGTTGTAAAAGATTACCAATCCACCCTTTACTATCTGTAGCAAAGTTAGCAACAAAGAAATCAAGTATATTATCTTCTCCATATTGTTTGCTTAACTTGTGAAAGAAATATCGATCATTCCTTTTTGTAAACGTTTCAAGTTTGCACTTAACCTTTCCATATTTGGTATAATCATAGTTGTTAGATGTGAAGTGTAACTTAACTCCCAAATAAATTTTATATACATCAAATCCATCATACATATTATACTGGCAACATACCACCTTTAGGATATTTCAACAACTTTTTGTTTGTTGCTTCTAACTTAATCTTTTCTTTTAATGATTTTGATATCAATGGTTTCGCTGTTGATGGATCAATATCATTTTCTTCACAATATAAAAGAACTGCCTCCATATAGGATATTCTTTTTGATTTTACCATACTTTCTATATTTAAACTAAACTCTTTACTATTCATAATATTCATTTCTTTTTAGTGTGGCGACTTTAGTCTCCCTCCATCGCCACGTGTTGCAACTCGGTTAATCAAGTGTCTTTTCCAATTAAACTTTCATTCATTCTTAAATTGAAAGTGTGAAATAAAATACACTTTTCAGGCGAATTAGGTAACTCGGCTACTGCCAAAGTTTGATTCATCTGGTTAATGTAATATGTTAATAGAAAGACTATTGGACCATCTTCATTTGATCCTTCTCTACCAATACTTATATTAACTGCTGTAAACTTATGTTCAATTATATATTTGTTTACCTCATCTTGGTGACCACAAATAAGTGGATATTGGTTAAAATAAAAGTTATAATGATCTTTAGCATTTAATATACTAGTAAAAAATATAACCAATACAAGTGCTAGTTTATACATCTTTAGACTTTTACTTTATCCTTATTCAATTCCTCGTAATATTTATAAAAACCAGCAATCGCCTTTACAAGGTCTTTCTCATAGTCTTTACGTTCTTTAACAAAGATTTGTGATGTTCCGTCTTCACTTGCCAACATGATTACTATTTGCTCAATAGGTGTATTAAACATTTCTTCATACATAATTGCGTAAGCAGTACATTGCATAAAATAATTATCAATCCAACTCTCTTGTCTTTCTTTATTGGCAGTTTTAAAATCTATTACAGATAGTTTACCATTATATTCAGCAACACAATCAACTTGACCAGCAATTGTAAGTTTATGACTATACATAATTGCCTCTAACAAGTGTATGTTATCAATCTGATCTATGTAAGGTTTTAATAACTTAAACAGACCAAGTGGTAATACGGCTCTGATACTTGGTGTTTCGTTTTTAATATATTGTTCAACTAGTGTGTGAGTTGCTTTACCTCTACGTGAGGCTCTACCCATTTCCCATTGAGCAACCTTTTCACCAATGGCGTCTCGCCATTTTTGTAGGCCTTCTTTTTTAAGAATACCTAATACTGTTGTCACAGATGGATATGCTTTACCCTCAATATCGTAAAATCTAAAACCGTTGGTTGACTTGCCTTTGGTTTTAGGTAGAACAGTTTTATCTAGTTCTATAAACTTAAACTCTTTTTTCATATTATATTCACTTTCATTTATTGTATGTTTATATTATATCATAATTTAATTCAAAAGTCAAGTCTAGGTCGACCGGTATAACTGTAAGTGGTCTTCTATCTTTTCAGGCGAGTTTCTTAACTCTTCCCTATCCTCTTTTCAGTTAGGATTGTAAGACTCGT
>Ga0209091_10003636_pt1 | contig 12329 bp, 10 predicted proteins | sample ArcticOcean_MG_C_6_FD_187438 | JGI IMG/M metagenome (GOLD analysis project Ga0209091, IMG submission 187438) | Marine microbial communities from western Arctic Ocean - ArcticOcean_MG_CB8_128 (SPAdes) (version 2) | ecosystem: Environmental > Aquatic > Marine > Oceanic | place: Arctic Ocean...
AACCTAAGTTAGAGAGTAGAGTTGTAATATAAACAGTAACAAATGGAAAGTGTTCAAAAGCTCACCCATATCGAACACATCCTCAAGAGACCTGACTCCTATGTCGGTCCAGTTGAGATGGGTACGGAACCCTATTGGATACTTAATGATGACAAGTTTGAAAAGAAGAACCTCAAGTACTCCCCCGCTCTCTTGAAGATCTTTGACGAGATCCTGGTTAACGCGATTGATCGGAACTCTATGTATCCAAAGAATGTTACGACTATTGCTGTATCCATTGACAAGGAAAGTGGATCCGTGACGATTGAAAACAATGGACCACTCGGTGGTGTCAGTATTCTCATGCATGAAAAGGAAGGTCTCTGGAATCCTGAACTAGTCTTCGGGCATCTTCTTACCAGTACCAATTATGATGACTCGAAGAAGAGAATCGTCGGTGGTCGTAACGGGTACGGTGCTAAACTCACTAACATTTATTCTTCCGACTTTTCGGTAAGCATCAAGGATCATGAGACAAAACAAATGTATAACCAGAAGTGGACAAGTAACATGACCACTTGTGAAGAAGCAAAAATAAAAAAATACGCGGGTGCGACATCATCTGTTGCGATCACATTCACACCTGATTGGAAAAGATTTGGAATGACAAAGATGGAAGCTGACATCTATAGCATTTTCGAGAAGCGAGTTTGGGATGCTAACATCTGTACAAGTCTCAACTGTAAGGTAAAGTTGAATGGAGACGTTCTTGTCAAACATGGATTTGATACATATGCCAAGATGCACGAAGGTGTTGAGGACGTATGTATGTTAACGACTGATCGATGGTCTGTATGTATCGGCCCAGCTGAAAATGGTATGGAGCAAGTGTCATTCGTGAATGGTATTTGTACCACCAAGGGTGGCTCACATGTGGATCATGTTGCAACGTATATCGCGAACGGTATCATTGAAGAGATGGCGAAGAAGATTAAGTTGAAACCCCAACAGGTTAAGAATACATTTAACATCTTCGTGAAGGCAACAATTGAGAACCCAACATTCTCCAGTCAGGTCAAGTCTGAATGTACCTCGAAGGCTCCAGACTTTGGGAGTAAGTTTACCGCGACAAAGAGTTTCATCAAGAATGTTCTCAAGACTGGTGTACAAGATGAACTCTTGGCACTCTCAAAGTTTAAGGAGATGAAGGAACTCCAGAAGTCTGATGGTGCCCGCAAGTCTAAGATTACTGGCATCCCCAAACTGGATGATGCGAACAAGGCGGGGACGAATAAATCCAAGGAATGTACCCTCATTGTGACTGAGGGTGACTCAGCAAAGACACTCGCAGTTGCTGGTCTCTCAGTTGTAGGTCGTGACAATTATGGTGTCTTCCCACTCCGTGGTAAGTGTAAGAATGTCAGGGATGTATCTGTATCACAGCTCACATCAAACCAAGAGTTCAACGATCTCAAGAAGATTTTGGGACTTCAACAGGGTAAGGACTACAAGGATGTCTCTGAACTACGCTATGGTCGTTTAATGATCATGACGGATGCTGATAATGATGGGTCTCACATCAAGGGTCTCATCCTCAACATGATTCACTACTTCTGGCCGAGCCTCCTCAAGCTCAACTTTGTGGTGAGTATGGTGACACCCATTATCAAGGCGACGAAGGCTTCCAATGTCAAATCGTTTTACACAGATTCTGCATTTAGAACCTGGTATGGTGATGGGAAGCCGGGGTGGAAAGTCAAGTACTACAAGGGTTTGGGTACTTCCACGTCGGCGGAGGCTCGTGAATACTTCAAACAAATTCAGGATCTCACTGTTCGATTTGATATGGATAAAATGACGGACGAATCAATCATCCTCGCCTTTGACAAGAAGAAGGCGGATGCTCGAAAAGTGTGGCTTCTCGAGAATACGGCAAAGGATGCTAATCAGCTCCAGGTACCCTACGGGAGTGTGAAACAGTTGGACATTACAGACTTTGTACATAAGGACTTGGTGAACTTCAGTCTCGCAGACTTGAAGCGTTCCATCGCCCACATGGCTGATGGTCTCAAACCATCCCAGCGCAAGGTTATGTATTCATGCTTTCAGAAGAATCTGAAAGATGAAATGAAGGTTGCTCAGTTGGCGGCGTATGTAGCAGAAAAGAGTTCCTACCATCACGGTGAAGTTTCCTTGGCGGATACGATCGTGAAGCTGGCCAACGACTATATGGGGTCCAATAATATCAATCTATTGGAACCATGTGGTCAATTCGGTACACGGCTCATGGGTGGGAAGGATGCGTCCCAGACGAGGTATATCTTCACCAGGCTCACCAAGGATGCACGAAAGATTTTCGATCCCAGGGATGATGCCATCCTCAATTACTTGGACGATGATGGTCGCATGATCGAGCCAGATTTCTATATGCCCACAATCCCTATGGTGTTAGTGAATGGGACAGAAGGGATTGGTACAGGTTTCAGTTGCTATATTCCCCCGTTTGACCCCAAAGTCATCAAGGAAAATATCATCCGAATTCTGAATGGGGAGGAAATCGTGACCATGCGACCGTGGTTCAGAGGATTCAAGGGTGTTGTACACGAGGAAGAAGATACCTGGATGACAGAGGGCGTATGGAAATGGTCAGGTGAGAATATTGTGGTCACAGAATTACCACCAGGTCGTTGGACCCAGGACTACAAGGAGTATCTCGATGCTCTAGTCGAAAAGAAGTTGATCGGGGGGTACACCAATAACTCGACAACCGATGATGTCCATTTCGAAATTACAGAGTACACAGGAAGGAATCTACTAAAGGATCTCAAATTGAGAAAGACCTTCCGTGTTTCAAACATGCACCTCTTCCACCCCGTCAAGGGTATTCACAAGTATGCGAGTCCAGAAGAAATTCTCAAAGACTTTGTGGAACTCCGCATGGAACATTACAAGAAGAGAAAGGCTCATCTTATCGATGTACTCGAGAAGAAAGCGACGATGTGTGATCATAAGTCGAAGTTTGTTTCCATGGTGATCGAGGGAAAACTGGTGGTGTTCAAGAGAAAGAAGCAGGATTTAGAGACGGAGATAGCAGTGACATTTCCCAAGATGGATGGTACGTGGGATTATCTTCTGAATATCAAGACGGTTGATTACACAGAAGAACGTGTAGAGACTCTTATGAAAGAAGCTTCACAGGCGACGAGAGATTTGGAGAAAATGTTAAAGACGGATCACATCGATATGTGGAAGATGGACATTAAAAATATATAACCCAATAATAAGATGCCCACCGCTAGTGGTGCTGGAATAAGTCTGAATGCCATCGGCAAACAGGAATCATACATTCTTAGTGACAACGTAGATGAATCCATTTTTAATTATGATATGAAGAAACATTCTAATTTTACAAAATTTAATAGAACAACAATCGTCAATCGAAGTCCTACATCCCCTACATGGCCCTTCAACGAACGTATTAAGGTCACCTTTAACCCCCAGAATATGGGTGACCTCTTGAGTAACATGTATATACTCATAAAACTTCCCGGTTTAACAGCTGGAAAAAATTACTCTGATCAGATCGGTCGCCACCTCATCAAGTCTGTCACTATGCGTGTTGATGAGATAGAGGTTGAGAAAATCTACGACGACTGGATGGTCATCCACGATGAGATGTATATCGAGGTGTCTGAGAAGGTTGCAAATCGGTTTATGTTGAATCGGATGTTGGGGTTCGATACATCGAGTGCTAATGGTGCCTATGCGTCACGCGAGTCGGAAGTCATTATACCGTTACCATTTTTCTTTTCGAGGAAATATTCGAGTGATGAATATCTTACCAATGAACCAAATCGACCATTCTTTCCATTGTGTGCAATCCATAAACAGAAGATCGAATTCGAGTTTGAATTTCATACACAAACATTTTTTACGAGTGAACCAACAACGATGACATTGGAGAATTTCAAAATCATAACAGAAGAATTCACCATTGATCCCATGGAGCGTCTTTATTTAAAGAACCGCCCATACACGATGATTACAGATGTTGTTAAGCGACACCCTACGTTACAAACCACCCGAGGTGTTGATAATATACGAACAAATCTCGTACCCAACAGTCGTGTTAAATCGATACACTGGTTCTTACGTAATACAGAATTTGAAAATACTAGTCTCGCCACAATTGAGAATGAATTTGATACATACAGAATATACATACGAGACCCCACGAAGTTGACCCCTCCTCTCCCGTTCGGGGCGTTTAGTTTGAAAAATGTATCATTTTTTACAACACTTACAAAGGGTGGTGTGACAACATTCTCTCGTGTCAATTTTTCAGAGGAACCAATTACAGATGGTAATGATGAAGCTACTACCGAAAAAGTAGGAGAGGTGTTTTCAACGGAATATAATATTGTACCGTGGATAGGTAACCCTGGGTCAGACGACCCAATCATAACTGTAAAGGTTCCATCGAATTCATTCATAGAAAAATTTACGTTTGAATTTTACACTGAAGAATCATCTACCAATGATACTGGCACAAACAAAAGGTATACCAATATACCAGGTTTCGACATTAAACAAAATAATACTATTGTCATGTCTTCTGAAAAGATATCAGACTTTGTCAGTAATTCGCAGGCGACTTACACACAGTCATATAGTATCGTACTCGATACAACCGTTTTCAGGGTCCCCGATGCAAACTTTTCTGACTATTATTACATTCAGAACAGATTCAACTTTTCAAAGAACCCCGATTTTGATGAGACGTTCACATTTTTTAACCCGGTCATGAAGAGTGCTAAGTTTTTTATTCAAGGTGTTGATTTACCAAATATTTCAAGTACGACGGATGCGTACTACAAATACATGATACCATATCAAAAGCGTTTATCGAGACCTGTTAGGAATATATATACATACTCGTTCGCTATTCACCCACTCAATGTAAATCCATCGGGTAGTCTAGACTTTAGTGATATTAAATCAGATAGAACAAGTATAGAGTTGAAGTTAGACCCTCTTCTCACAAAAACATATACATTATATATCTATTATACCGGATACCAAACATTTAATTTTGATAAAGGGTTCATGTCACTCGTTTACTAAATAATGTATCTTTATGTTGAGAGATGTACTCGAGGATTCGATTCTTAATACACCATTTGATGAAATTTAACTGAGCAATAGTCGTTTGAACTTCATGAGATGTACCCGGGATCGTATAGGAAAATTTAGCAGAACGTGCGAATGGATCAAATAACTTTTTACTGTACCCATCAAGACTCGACTTGTATGCACAATGTACGGTAAAAAGACGACCATTTGCCGTCGTGTAAGAAGTATGATATTTTTTAGCATAGTTTGTGATGAACCATTCAATATTTCTGAGAGAAATACCACCGGATTTATCCAGTATGCTTAGCAATGTAGATTTATTCTTGTCGTCGGAATAGAACTCGTTTACGGAAGATAGTAGAATGTCTGTTTTACTCATGTCTTCTATAATACAGAGTTGAAATCTATAAGCCGCTTACTCCCAGAATCCAGTGAGGCGATAGATGTCAGATCATCGACTAGTTCGATCGTGTGTTTGCGTATCATCTGTGAGTGGTGATGTTTACAGTATCCGTCATATTTACCGTTTAGATTACATCGAAGGTTACCCTTTTTCATACCTCGGCAAATATTGTTATCTTCCGCTGGGGCATCACGGACTAAAATCTTATACGGGATACTATAATTGACAGCTATCATCCGTAAATACTCACTGTATGACTTGTGAATTTTTTGTGCCTTGTTCATGTATTCATTTCGTGCTTCTAATAGGTCATCTTTAACAATTTTCGATGCTTTACGTTGATCATCCTTGATTCTCCGAAGTTCGTCGTGATATAACTCCTTTTGTTTCTGATGTTCTTCCCTAATATCATCATGTATTTTTTTCGTAACATCGTTAGCACTATGCTTTTGACCTAAAAGTTCTTCTTGGTATAACTCCTTCGCCTTTTTTAGTTCTATTTTATACTCTTCTCTGATAATCTTAGTCTCTACATTTACTCTCTTTGCGACTTCAGCTTCGAAGAGTGTAGTAAGCTTTTCCATCCTAATGAATTATCAATCGTAATTCTTAAATACATCTTCATATGTCAACTTGGTAGAACGAGCAGCCTTGATCCGTTCTCGAAGTTCTGTGGCTTTACCCACTGTGTCTAATTTGTACTTGTTACATTCTTCGATGAGCTGCTCCTTCTTCATACCACTCAATGCTGGCTCCTTGGGTTTGGGTGGTGGTTTATGTTGAGCAATCAAATCACCGAAAATCTCATTCCGTGGATCTTTCACAAGCGGCTCCAATAGGTCACATATCGGGTTCAAGAATTTATTGGTAAAATAATGATGATAGTCCACTGGGATGTTATGTTCTTCCACAAATGCTGGATCTTCTGACTTCTCGAACGCTCGTGCTTTCGGGTTATCAGTCTTTACCAGAAGGTAAGGTACTCGGTCACCAGATTGTGGTTCGGAACCAGGTTGTCTTTCACGCATTTTATCTCTGACACGGACGTGTGGTAAATTTGGATTTTTGTAGGAGTCTCCAAGTTGCTGTGAGAGGGTCAACTTGTCGTTTGGGATGTCACCTTCGAGTAAGTTAATTGCTCGCTCTAAGGCCAATTGTTTAGGGGGTCCTGTATCACTACTCTCAAGTACGACATCTAGGAGTTCCTTACACACTTCACGAACAAACATTGTATTGTCACGGCGTACAACCTGAAGTCCCTTGATGTCGATATAATCCATGTTCATCTTCCCCTGTTTGTCTTTCGTCCAGAGTTTGGCAGCGTATCGCTTCTTACTGTATAAGAAATAGGGGCAATAGACCTTCTCGAGTTCAAGGTTGTTTGGTTTTTTGAATAAAGCCGTACATGCTTCAGCAGCTTGTTCACCGAGTTCCCAACTATATTCGATCGCTTCCATACCCGTTCGTCCACCCACGTCAAACTCGATCATCACGGAATCCGTGTCCCCATACCTCACCTTTGCACCCGGGTAGTTCGTCTCGACGTAGGTTTTGGTCTCTTCGATCATATCACGACCCTTGAATGTTGTAGTAGAGGCGATCGGTACACATGGAAGAATACCTTTACCAGCACCCGTAAACCCATAAATCGAGTTCATACTGATCTTATAGGCGAGTTGTTTTCCGTTGTACACTTCCTTCATGAAACCTGTCGCCGAAGCCATATCCTTCTTTGCCTGTTTCCTAAACTGTTTAAGTTCCGCCAAAATACTGGGAAGGAGACTGGGTACATCTTGTGCAAATTTATACACATTCCCATTCAAATCGAAGGTTTCGTAGTTTATACCAGGGATATTACCATATCTTCTTTCGTCCATTACAAACGTGGAATAACAGAGGTTATGTGCCATCATGATCGATGGGTAGAGACCCTCGAAATCGAGAGCAGTGATTGGTGTATAATATGCACCAGCCTGTGCCTCTAAAACTGTCGCACCCTCGTAGGGTACAGGTGGAATGGATCCGTATCGGATCGTTGGAACCATAAATCCCATTTCACGAGCCTTTTTAGTGAGTTGACTAAACACTTTGATCTGTTGCCCACGTTCCACAAGGAATGAGATGGGTACCCATGTCGCTTTCGCCATCTCTAACAGGTTAAGGAGTGTACAGAGACGTTTCACGAGTCTATGTGGAAGTAATGTATCCTTGATACAATACTCTGCGACATCTCTGAGTTTGACGGGGTCACCTTCCGCGAAACGAGCAAACATCTCTTTGGGTGACATATCGATCTTTTGATCACCAAGGTAGTGTTTGGAGACATTGTTCAGTTTATAACTGTCGAGCTTGTACCCCTTTTTCACTTCATGAAAGAGATCGAATATGAAACGCCCAGACATTGGGAGAAGTTTTAGCATGTTATCACCTAACGCACTAGATGAAAGACGTTTATAAACCATTTCGGATTCTTCGTTCTTGAATCTCCCAAGATTGAAGAATGTTCGGGAACACCCAACCTTTATAGCACGTTTATAAATGTATTCAAGATCGAAGCCAAAGATATTCCAACCGGTCATGATGTCGATGTCTTGTGTAATGATATAGTTTCGGAATGCTTCAAGCATTTCTTTCTCCGTATCATAGCTTAAAATAGTAGATCCGTCCAGGTCTGTGTCGGTCTTTTTGTAACAAAAACATGTTTTGTCGTAGGGTTCGTCTGTGTCTGGTGTGCATAGGGATACAGCAATCTGGAAACACGCATCACCACTGATATCCGCATTCGGAAATTTACCAGTAGAGCTATTAGACTCGATATCAAACGATGCCACGACAAATGGTGCGACGTCGTCACTTTTGATAGGTGTCATTGTTTCCCAGTTATTGCAGAATAAGTCGATAGTCACATGTGCCAGGTTAGACCGAACACAGTCCTTTCCTGTATCTAACCACCCCGTCGATTGGATTCCAGTTCTGTGCATCATGCGAAGAATTGGATCAAGGTTGGACTCATACACCTTCAGGGGAAATGGTCCACTAGAAAGTTTCAATGGACTCTTCAGGAAATAATCAGTATTTCTTCTTTTTTTCAGATTAGAAAAGGTGACCCGCATGAATAGAAAGTCTTGATTATTCTGGAAACCCCAAATGTCCTTGGACTTTACAACAGTGTAACCGATACACTTGTCTTTGATATGAGCGTAAATCTCTTTTGCGTATTTGATATCAGGAAGCTTGATATAAAAGTATGGCTCGAACGCTGTCGTCACACATACAGATTTACCGTCTTCTGTTTTACCAAATATACTAATAAGATGATCTTCGTCTTCGTCTCGTGCTTCCCATGTGAGTGCTTGAAAAACGACCATACCTCCTTATGTATACTTTGAGCCAAATTTTTAATATCGTTTACTAGTAAATGTCAGCTGCCTTGATTGACCTCGTGTCCAAGGGTGCCCAGGATGTCTACATCACTGGTCAACCTGAAGTCAGTTTTTTCCGTCAGACCTACAAGCGTCACACTAACTTCTCCGTCAAACCCGAACGCATTGACTACATCGGTAGTTTCTCGTCTGGTGCTGAAGTGACAATCCCCATCAAGTCTAAGGGTGATCTCCTCAGTTATGTGTGGATTGAAGCACCAGGTATCGCCGCCACGGGTGCGGCTACGACCGGTCTCTTCAATAAAGACTCTAGTCCTACTGAATTTCTCCTCTACGTCGGTGGACAACAAGTGTGCCGCCTCGATTCTCTCTACGTTCAAGGTGTCCATAACGTTCTTTACAACGAAACACAGGCTCGTGCCTCTACTGCCGTTTCCACTGCGGAAATGAAGCATAATGCGAGGAATACCGCGGAAACAGCCGATCACTATGTGATTCCCTTCTTCTTCAGCCAGGACTGGACCAAGTCTCTTCCTCTTGTGGCTATGCAGTACCATGAAGTTGAGATTCGAATCAAATGCCGTGACGGTACCTTCTCCTCTACACCAAAGGTGTTTGCCATGTATGCCTATCTCGACACCGAGGAGCGTAAGTTCTTTACCGATAACGAACACGAGATTCTCATTACACAGACGCAGCATCAAATGGTTGGCTCGACCGATTCCGAAGTCGATCTTACTTACTTCAACCACCCCACGAGTGCTCTCCACCTCGTCTCTGCGAATGTTGGTGCCGCGTGGGACACTGCGTACGGCTTCAGTGACGCGACTTTATACATTAATGGTACACCCCTCTCGGAGGATATGTCCAGTGAATACCATCACAGTGTGGTTCCCAAGATGCACTGCCAGAATATCCCCGACGATCTATTGGAGACTGCTCCGTTGTACACCTGGCCTTTCTGCCTCAACATCGGTAAGTCTCAACCTTCAGGGTCGTTGAACTTCTCGCGTATTGACACTGCTAAGGTTGCTCTCCGTGGTGTCACGGGTGGTAACGCCACGCAACGTATGTATGCGGTCAACTATAACATTCTTCGTATCAAGAATGGTATGGGTGGTGTTGCATTCGGTAATTAAGTACTACCTAAGTGCTCTATATATAATAGGCTATAAGAGTAATGGATGGTTATAGCACACTCTATTATTGTCGTGCATGTCAAAGAACATATGATGGGAACGCCCAGTGTTGCTTTGAGATGGATCATGTAGAAGTTAAATGATTACTGAATCTTTAGCAACACGTTGTGTTTTCAGTATTCTTTCTAAACGTTGCTTTTCCTTTCGCATAAAAATTGTTAACTGATCTACTTTACCCGTGAGTGTTACTCTCCCGTAATGTTTGTAAGCGTTTACATTTTCAACTCGTGTCATGTCAACCCATATCATCTTAGTATCAAGTGTCTTACTATGATGTATTGCTAATACAGCGGCATCTCGTTTCATTTCCTTAGGAACTTCATCCCCCTCATACTGTAACACAACATGAGCACCTGGATACCCACTCGCATGCATCCACCAATGTTTCGGGTTACTTGATTGTGTTAGTATATCATTCTCTTTCGCATTTTGACCTATGTGTACAACCACGTCATTTGATACAATGTATTCCAACATAAGTTATATAAAAATGACATGTTTAACTATATTAAATGAGTCTCACTCCCATCAAACTCTTGAGAAATGGTCCAAACAAAACAAGACTCTTGAAAATAAAAGAAGAAACTGCTGATATCGATATGATGGATTATATCGAGTCTCGTATAAACACGAACACAGCCGCTCGAAAACTGATGGCAATCGAAGACGCGACGGAAATGGCAAAGCAATTCCTTCTGGACGGAACTGTACTTGAACGCATCGGTGACGCGATAAAAAAAGAAGCAGACCATACTTTAAACTTTTCATGCCGACGCGAAAAGGGTCCACGGAAGGGTATAAAGTACATACAACTAGAAAAGAAATACCCCAATACACAGGAAGGACATTTCGCGATGGCAAAGGTTAATCATAACACCAAGACTGTGGAACTCTACGATTCCATGGGGAAACAGAATCCAGAATTTAAAAAAGATTTACGTAGCCAATACATTAACTATACCATTATTCCCAAGGGACTCCCTTTCCAACCTTCGGGTGGGTTTGTCTATAAAACAGCAACAGAATTTAAGGTGAAGGCGAAGGCTCGATTTAAGACAGATGAAGCATTGATGAAGTCCTTTGAAATTTCACAGTATGATGAATTGTCACAGCATCATTTCTGTTATATTGAGGCGTTTATTATACTTATGAATAAAACACTTGGTACTCCATTGGGACCATTGGACCCCCGCGATAGACTCCCCTTCGTCAAGAAGGTTGTTTGGGGTCTTGTTCATAAATTTATACCAATGTCGAAAAGAAATACACCTGAATGGAAGTATTTTGTTAAAAATTTCAGGTATTATATGACTGTCACGGATGACAAGAACCGTCGTCTCAAACTTCAAGACATTGTACAGATGTCCCCGAATGGAATACGCCGAAAAGTTATGAAGATGAATCTTCCCGATAACATAACGAATAAAACAACATTAAAAGAAATTGTATCTGTATAATAAATGCATGTCGTATTACAACCGAGTCCATCAGTCGTACATAAATTTAGAGTAACTCTACCAAGTAAAAGAGCGATTGACTTTGGGAAGATTGATGTTGAACATTATGTGGATCACGGAAATGCTCGTCTCATGCGTGCACAACTTATTAGAAAGGGTGCTATCATTCCTAGGAGGTTACGAATAGAGAAGGACCAGTCTCAGATACACAGAGAAATGTTACAAATCAAAGAGAGTACCGATGAAGATTGGGAAGATTTCTTCAGGGCTGAATACTGGGAACGATGGCTACTTTTATCCTACCCAGATGTCAATAAGGCCAAACTCTATATGACTATGAGCCAAGGTATACTTTTTATGCCTACAGCCGAGGACTTCTGGTATTGTGAAAATAATCATGGTATATTGTAATATGAGTTGTATCGTTGGTCAATCTAAACGAGAAAATAGTGTCGAAATAGAACCAATGGGGTGTAGGCCAGTGAGTTCAGATAGTTGTAAGTCTGGCTTCATGGCACCAAGTGAAAGTATCACAAAACCCAAGGATTCTTTAGATCAGTGTTGTAAATGTAAACCGGGTAAACCTTGTGCATATTGTATTGACCCTTCAAAATGCACAGAGGAGGAACAGGAACAGTATATGGCGGAAGAAGACGATGAGTGTTTTTCTGAAGATACGGGACTGTACGAACCAACACCACCAGAAGAACCCATGGAAGAATATGTACCTGAAACAGTAGAAGATGAAATGAATACTAATAATTTAGTCTATCTA
>Ga0209091_10003640_pt1 | contig 12325 bp, 5 predicted proteins | sample ArcticOcean_MG_C_6_FD_187438 | JGI IMG/M metagenome (GOLD analysis project Ga0209091, IMG submission 187438) | Marine microbial communities from western Arctic Ocean - ArcticOcean_MG_CB8_128 (SPAdes) (version 2) | ecosystem: Environmental > Aquatic > Marine > Oceanic | place: Arctic Ocean...
GCCTCCGACTTCCAATAACCTGACTCTCCAAGGCAGCTAGTACCCAGGGTATGATTCCTCCCTTGCGTAACGAACCCCGCCTTCAAGCAGGGTGCGACGCAAGGCCTTCTGGTAAGTGTTTGGTAGTAAGTGATTCGGCCCGGTTCTAAGTATTTGGGGTAAGTGTTTGGGCGAAATTCTAAGTGGTTAGGCGGGTTAAAAACAAGTAGTATTGTGGCTCACTGAGGTTGTAGGGGTTACGCCTGAGATATAAAGAGGCTTGATACCCCGGCTTTTGTTATGAGGCTGATCTGTGTGGTTCAAGGGAGCTTCACACGAGACGCACTGCCCAGAAAATTTGAGAGGATGCTTTTTGGGAAATTCCAGAAGTGGCACGAGCTTAGGCTCCCTTGACACAATAGCACCAAAATTGTTGTTTAAGGTTCTTTCCAGCATTCTGCTTCCTGCATCAAGACTCTGTTCAAGATCCCAAAATGAAGTTTTCTTGGCAAGTAAGTCAAGCATTTCAGCTCGTTTTGGACGGGTGTCTAGCTCATGCTTAAAATTCATAATTTCATTGGCACTCATTGTATCATCAACTTCTTGCGAAGCAATCTGGGAAAGAATTTGAGCTAGGTCTCCCCTGTCTGCCTTTGTCATGCGCATTTCATTCAGGGCGCGTTGCAACTGGGACGTTTCTCGACGGACATCATCGTCATCAGTTTCTGTGGCATGTAACGCTGATTGTAGGTACACCAATATCTCAACAAATCTGGCTTCAACCTTGACGTCCACATCTTCATAAGAAACTTTGTACTTGAGCTGATTCAGAATATCTATAAGCTGTTTTTCTGCTTCATTGATTGCGGCCAACATAGATGGTAAATGGCACTCTGCATCTGCATCGATTTTTGCCTGAACTCCTTCTAGCTGCAATGAATGGGAGCTAACGGTAGTTTCAATTTCTATTGAGGCTTTACTACTGATGGCTATAGCGTGGTCTTGCAACATCTTGCGCTGACACTCAACATCGGCCTCGTGGATTTCTAGTTGGTCCCGGAAGCTCACTAACAAGTGAGTCAACTGGGAGCCTCTGTCGTCTATGTTCTCAGACAGGCCAGCTTGTAGTTCGGTCGGTAGTGTCACGTTCTGTGCAGGAACCAACAAGTTCTCTTTTAGCTTGGCTACACGGGCTTGTAAATGTGATACCGCTTCTTCAACGGTCCCCAAACGTATGTCCACTTTGGATAGGGACGTCTGGGTTCCTTCGAAATGCCGTGTAAACCGTGCGTCCATGTCATTTGCCAACTTCTGAAGCGCGATGATTTGCCCGTCTTGACTGCATACTTTGTGCTCTAGATTCTTGAGAGTTGAGAGCCTGTCTTGCAATAATGAGGTTTGATGCTTAGCATCAATCAATTGATGTCTCGTCCCAGCAAGCTCTTCGGATTGCTTCCTGATGCTTTGCTCAGCCGCAGCTAAGAATTCACGCAACTGTCTCATCTCGTGGCGGGCTGATTCAAGCGACTCGTCGTGTCGATCAATAGTTTCTTGGGTGGCACTTAGGATAGTGTTGTGTCCTCTTAGAGTCTCCAAAAGAGTCTCTTCTGCCACGTAGGGCATGCTGTGCTTTGTTGCTCCTACCATGTCGACGTGTGAGCTCTCGATATCAAGCTTCATTTGCTTTAAAATCCCCACGGGCATAGACTGGCGACTTGCGACGTCAGAAAGCGATGTTTCAAGGCTAACTGGTTCAAGGTCAGCTGAGTCCATCATCGCGTTGTCGCGATTGATATATAAGACAATACCGCCGCGGGTAGCACTAGGACCCCCCCGGGCGTCACCCTAGTACTACCTTTGGCACCTAGTAATTAATTTTACTATCTCCTAGTGGCCGCAGCGGCGTGGGCCAGGACACTAGAAACCGCCTACCGGAGTAATTACCACTTGGGACCTCGCTGATGACCCAGCGGCTGGGCCTGAGGCCGCTACGGAGGTCCAAACCGCGACACTGGCAGCACCGTCATTCCGTCGAGCACAACTTGAATTCAGGCGGTCACGTTTTTTTTACTTGAAATGCCCCCTCCGAGTCCCATACTCTACCTACGCGCTTCGGAACTACCCGTGGGTATTTGTAGCTGCAACTTCAATCACGTCCGAGGGGTCATAATAGCACCTCCTTACGGCCGTGCCCTTGCTGTGTGGGTGTGCCACTGGCAGTGAATCACCGGGCGCTAGGCCGATTTGTCCAGGCGGGTGCCCCCCCCCCTCAAAAGCTAAGTGTTTTGTTGGTGTTTCGAGGCCGATTGAAAGTGTCATCGAGCCCTCCGGGGGGCGGAGTAAACGTTTCGTAGGTTTGTTAGGACGGTCGTCTCTGCGCGTGTACAATGTCATATGCGTGAGAAGTATCCGAGTCCACCTACGAACTTTTAAGTATGCGCTGAAACAAATGTCTGGGACAAACATTTAGCGTAACAAATCTAGTTTAATGCGTAAAGTTTACGTACTTGTAGCTTTAATATATTTCAGCGCGACTACGTCGACGCGGCTGCCGCGGAAATTGACAACCGATCCGCCATGCATAGGGTTTTCTTGCAACGGCGAGGTGCCTAGGAATCAGAATCCTTTTCCTTTCCCCCCATGCTCGCAGGAATGTCCTGACCACGAAGGGCAGTCCCGGAGAAGAACTGGGTCGGCTGGTGGGAATGTATTTGTGACTATTGTGGAAGCACAAAACCTAAACGATCGGGATGGTAAGACAACTCCTGATGCAGGCATTGCAAAATGGAGTGATGCTTATGTCCGCGTTCAGGTCGGTATACCCGGTTTTTGGTCGACCAGGGAAACTAGTAGAATTGGGAACGAGAATAAATATTGGTTGGGCAAGAAATTGTCTATGGGATGGCATCGTTCAGGTGAGGCACTGGTGTTCTTTCAGGTGCTGGACTACGACACTGGCCTAGAACTAGTAGATGGTGGCGATGATTTACTGGGGGCGGGATCTTTTTGGCTTCCTTTCTGCTCAAGCCTCGCTGTAGAGTACAATCACTCAGTTTGTGATGAGAGGGGCTGTGTAGAAAACGACATGCCCTGGGTTCTACAGCGCCGAAAGCTCTGTCGCGAAGAAGCCTGGATTCGCTTAAGTGCAAACGCATCAGCAGCCATTCGCGTAATTATTGAAATTGTGCCATTTCAGGTTCATGTAGTTGAAGGAGAAGACCGCCTGTCCACGACACTGTTTGTAAATCAAAGAAACGGTGGCAGATTAAATAGTACAACATCCCCTCTTGATGCAGGCGGTGCTCTTTTGTTGCAGACAACAAGCCATGTGAGCCCGTCTATAAATGCTCAGCTGGCTCTAAATGGACAGCTGGCTATATATGCAGAGCTTTCTATAAACGCAGAGGCCACGCTGACTCTCTGTCGCCCGACTAGCTGCCACAGGCTTCCAGATTGGCTTCGGGAATGGGAGTACGTTCTATCGATCCCAATTATGCAAGAGGAACAAAGCCTAGGCTACTCTTGTTGCCAACACGACTTTGACCCAGCTGCCCGCGACCAATATGGTATTATAACACAAAATATAATAAATCTTGGATGGCCAGAGTGCGAAATGGACTACTTTGTTGTTTTTGAACCGCACTTTGGCACGGGTGCTAAAGGGCACCGATGGCAAAATCGTTTCAAATGTATTGCGCTTCTTGTCAGGCTGATACAACTTGGAACTCCACTCCTTATTTATTTGTCAGGCGCTCTTAGATTATTGTCGAAGTGTAAGTTTCGACTTCACCGTTTGGGCGCACACATGCTCACGCCCAAGAAAGAAGGCGGGAAATTTACAGGGGCAGCAATATCAACCAGTTTATTTCAAAGCGAGGGCATTTCGATGAACAATGGCGAGTTTCGCCACAACTACTACTGGGCAACACGCTGCGCATTAAACATGCTTGCAGTGCCCTGGATTGTCTTCTGGACTACTGGCATCATTATTACCATGACCGTGCGACCGCCACACGTAGGAATTTTCATAATTTTGATTGGCACTGCCATTCAGTCGCTTGCATTTGCTCTCGCTCTTTGGAAACTTGAGCGATGGCGTCTCACGCGATCTAGCTTGAATGCTTTAGTGTGTAGTATGACATGTTCCTTTTGCTTTCTAATTGTTATTGTTGTGTTCGGTCCTTCACTAGCAAGCTATGATAATTATGTAAAACAAAAGATTGACTTCCTCTCATTCGCAACAGTCTTGCTCACGTTGGGGCTCATTCCTTTCACTCTGGAAGTCATGGAATTCAATGCAGATATCTGTCGCGCAAAAAGTGCACTCGTGCATGCACTTAAGTATGCGGCAACACTTATTAAATCGAAGCACCCCGATGGTGTAAACCAAGACTACTGGCTAATGAAGGAATGCTATAGTGCTTCATCTTCTTCGCCTTATTTTGATTTCGTACCTGATATTGCAGGACATCTCTGCGGGTTCAGCAATTGTTTGAATTCAAGAGAGATGGCTGCGGTGCGTTGTGCATTACTCCGCACAGTATCTCGATTAGTGTTCCTTGTACTTGTTGTTGGTGCTTTCATGTTGACTCCAAAAGGATACCTAGCACTAGTTTATACCCTCTTTCTTAGTTTGACTGACGCCGTCCATTCTAATCTTAACCTTAATTGTGCCTGCTGGTCACCGAGTAAAACAGTTTATCTCATGATTGCTTCACGTGCAATTGTCGTCCTCATAGACACACGATTTTGGATTCTTGGTCTATCTATGGTGTACTGTGTATATGGAATATCTCTACTATGCAATATTGTGAACAAGCGCCTGCCGTACATTGATCATCTAGAGGCCTGTAGTATGATTTTCCTTGCGACAAGAAGCAAGAAGCAGAAAGTTGTCTACTCGTCCTCCTTTGATGTAGCTAGTACGCCAGAGGGTGCTTTGTTGGTGTTGACAGCAACGCTGTTTGTTATCACTCTGGTTGCCGAGTACGCAAACCCATCTGGACTGTCTTTGCCCCACATGCGCTTTAGTAATCATGCAGAGCTCCCTACTCGCGTTATACCAATTGTGGTCTGGCTCTTTGTTGCATTTGCTGGTTCAGTACATGGTTACATCCGAGCAGCCTACCTTGATACTCAAAGTCTGTTGATGGGTGGTGCAGCTATGGCATATGTTGTCACTCCATCATTCAACTTACCCAAAATATTGGCAAGTCTTGCGTATCTATGTCTCATTGCAATGGGCTTACTGTTATGGGGGGCTTCGGAGGCGCCTGCGGCCCTTGCTGTTTGTGCCATCGGTCCACTATGTGCCATCAGCTTTGTACGTACCTTTTCAATTTGGCTAGCCAATGATTGTGAGGTCATCACCTGGCCACCTGTCACTGGATACGTTCCCAAAGTAGATGACTCCGAGTCAAAACTTGCATTTGAAGTACTACAGGTAATGATGAACAAACCTCAGAAGCGATCGGAGGGCGTCAAAACTTTAAGAACTCTTCATATGCCGCATGTCGTACGAGTCGGAACTGAGAATCAACCAGCAGAGGATACTGTTCAAATGCCGGTTCTTCCGCCAAAATCCATCATTAAGCAGCGTGCATTCTCATTAAGGCGGCTGTACTCTCTCCCTGCTGCTACATTGCCTCAACGGCGAAAAGTTGTTGAACTTGGCTTGCATGCATGTCGTGTCACTAAACTAAAACGGAGCCTCAACGATGATTCTCACAAACGCAAGGAATGTAAATCATTACCTAATCTCACCTTGATAGAAATTTGTACTCACTGCACTGGGCTTATATGTAAAAGTATGACCAATGAACCTTACGCTTGGCAAACAGCAGACCAGGATTGGTTTGAGATCCCGTTGTGGGAGGCAATTCTGACTGGTTGCCTCCTCCCAGATGAATACATGACTGTGATTTGTGTCGTGCTTGTACCTCTCCTAGTAATGGTTCTAGGCGGTCTCCTTTCACATCTTGCGTACCCTCCGTACGCTGGTCATCTTCTCTGGACTGTGAGCACGTTTCTGTTTCTAACTATGTTTCCCATAATAAAATGGTTCAAAACCTACGAAGCTGAATGGAACACGATTGTCGCCAGCTTGGTCGGATATTTGCTGTTTGTCGGTACATTAGGGTGGGCATACAAAGCCTGGTTAGACGCGCGAATTGACGTTGTTGAAGCAGTGTGGCTTATTGATGCCCTCATCCTGTATCCCGTGGGCCTATATAAGCTCTGTCAAGTAATGGCTTGGGTTGACAACGGCTACAAAGATCAAGGTTTACTCTGGGGCAATCCAAAATTGAACGACTCACGCAACAGGAAATCTGACTCAGGAAATTTTAGTGTGTCACCTATATTCTACAGACTATACTTGGGTTTGGTGCAGATAGCGAATCACTTACTAGTTGTTTTCATATGGGCCCAAATCTATCTCTGGAGCTCACCAGTGAATGCACTAGCCTGCTGCTTCACTTTACTATTGTTTGTGGGCACATCATACTTTATATGCACATGGGCAGAGAACGCGTTTTATCTACCGCCAAATCTGTTGCACTCATCAGATATTGTGATCGGCAGTGGTTCTATTGTAATGATTTTGTGTGTTGCTGTTGTCACTGGTTCATCATCTATACTGATCCTCTCTTTTTTTTTCGTGCTACAGCTGTGCAAATGCATTATAAAGATAATGGACCTGGTCCACCTGGACACAGATCGAGTATATTGGTTTGCTCCCACTCTCTTTCCGGTATACTCATATTCAGCACAGAATGGTACCCTAGTAGATGAAACGCAGCTTACTGTCCACTGTGTCATGTTTTGTGGAATAGGGTTGTGTTGGACTGCAGTCCTAGCTTGCTTCAGCCAATGTATTTCTCTTGGGACCACTCTTTTCTTTTTTTTCATTTCGCTGGTTGTTTCAGTCTTTACCAATGTCTGCTCACAAGTGCCCCTGAAAATGGGCGTCGTCGCCTCGTATCCTTCCTCAGGAATTTTTGTAGATGCCGCCCTAGCGACGTTGCGTAGATATGAGGGGGATATTCGCGCAGAGACATCAAAATTTGAAGTTCATTGTGATGAATGGGATGGTCCTGAAGGTCAACATGACGTCAATCACCATGAAAGCAATTCCCAACGACACAGCAATCCAAAGCTGACAGAGAGTAAACCAATCAGCACAGGCGACTCTGATTTCAGGTCATCGGCGCAGGCAATAGCGATGAGGATCGATGCCGCAGAATGTGCGTTGAGGCTAGTTACCCTAGGCAATGAACAGCAGCCGATATGGCGTGCAGATGCCATTTACACCGACCGTGATGCTCTCGCAGAAACATGCGCATCTCGTGGCCCTTTTGGCTACATTGGATCTGTGGCTTGGATATTCTACGGCTTCGAGTTGAAGACTTTGTGCAGTTGCCTCAGAGATTTTGATAAGGAGGGGCAAAGAGTCCTCGCACAAGATACGGTGGAAATGGAGGCTATGCAGGCGATTCTTTATCTTCTCGAGCTTGATGCCTCTTTCTGCAATCATTTTACAGGTGAGCTCAAGGCCCTGGCCCACTTTCACTTCCTTGTGATAACATCCAACGACGCTCATTTGACACACAAGCAAATTACTTTCAAAAAGTTTGTGCGTGAGAGTCGTTTCAAATTGATTTCTAATGGAATTTTACCACCAAACAAAGTGCTTCAAGCGCCCGACTCCACGATGCTCAACATGCGGCTTGCTGCATCGTGGCTTCAGTCTCTTGGCCATGATCAACGTGAGCGTTTCTACTTGCTACAAGATAATTTTACTGTAGAACAGATAGATCATGAATTGAAAGTAGATCAGCAAGACCGTGATGAAATTGTGGCTGCGCGTGCACTTTCCCAAATGCGTGCCCACCGTGAGCAAGAGAATGCCGCCAAGAGAATAAGTGCTTGCTTAGTTCGGCGTTCTAAGCGCACCTTAAATTGGCTGGCATCTCTGAGACCAGAGGATAAAAAACGCTTTATGAATGTACTTCAACGGCAATGGGAAAGCAACATGCACCCTACGATTGAAACCGGAGATGAGCCCATGCGCAAGTCTTATCAGCTGCACGTGCTTCTGAATAACGACGAGACATTGGGAAATTGCCGTGAGCGCCTTGCGGAGCTCGAGGCAGGTGAATCAGACTGTTATCCTTCAAGAGCCCGTAAAGGGACTCTGCAATTTATTGACCCTGAATTTCAGCCTAGCGAATCGACGTTGGGGCCCTGCTTTGGAGCTAATTTTATTGGTACATGGAATCACGCCCTCTCGGTCAATCCACACGCTGTTCTCTTCGCGGAAGGCGGCGAACCTGATGATGTCCGCCCAGGGGCCTGTGTTAATGACAATTGGCTTATTGCCGTGCTCTCTATGCTGTCCACGGTTGGTGTCAAAGACGATGCTGATGCAGGTGCTCAGATTAAAAAACTTTTCATCAATATGATCGATCTTGAAGGCAACATCATATATGACTCTGCTATCGGAGCATTTGGCCTCCAATTATTTGCCAATGGTCAGTGGGAAGCCGTAGTTGTAGATGATGCACTTCCAATGCTTGGCGATGGCTCAGGTGGCAGTGGCATTGACGCACTTGTTGCCCTTGACACATTTAGGCGCGAGCAGAACTCATTTCAGTATCCTGACTGTGTGGACCAAAAGTTGAAGCTCAATGTGGCTGCTTCTATAGATTCAATCTTACTAGAGGCCTATAAAGAACGTTACAAGGACTGTGCGGGTTTCGCTATTGCACACGTCTCTGAGATGGCTGAGCTTTGGCTGTCCCTCCTAGAAAAGGGTGTCGCGAAATACTATGGCAGCTATGGTGCCATTGAGAGCGGATTTGTTCATCAAGGGCTTGAGTTATTGACTGGAAATCGTGCTGAGTGCCTGCACATCGCACAGGCTTCTCGTGGCTTTGGCAAACGAGCACTTTGGGGTAGCCTCCTGCGCTCGCATCGGAGTGACTATATTCTGGGGGCTAGTGCTATTCCAGCTGAGCATGCTGCATTGTCGCTTCATCTCTCTGGACTTGTGTTTGGAGCAACATATACTATTTACGACATCATCGATGTGTTTCCGGAAAGGCACAAGTTAATCAAGCTGCGCAACCCTGCTGGCCACACAGAGATTTTCAGAGGTGCATGGTCGCACTCATCCACTCTCTGGACAAAACGCCTGCGCAATAAGTTATTTCACGGCTTAGAGCCCCATACCTTCTGGATGTCATTTGATGAGTTTTGTTGTGTGTTTCGATGCATCTTTATATGCCACTACTATACAGAAAATTCTTTGTGTTGGAAGAGACAGTGCATATCTGGGGAGTGGACCCGTGGTCATCCTGACAATCGCGAGAACACGGCGCCCGGTCTCCCCTCACTTCATAATCCATGCTGCGAAGTTGAACGTAACCCTCAATATTCTGTTGTTATTCATCGACCCACTACACTGCGCGTGTCTGTTGAGCAGGTTCACACGAAAGGCCATGCTGCGATATTACCTGTAGCCAGCTACCTTTGCCGTGCCACACGGCGAGAAGACAGCCGTGTCAATCGCATCACCAAGCTAGAAAACCACAACCTAATTAGCTCGACGGGCCGGGCAAGACGCGAACGTGTCATTGAGACTTGTGTGGATTGTTTAGATCGCGGTGTCTATGTTATATTGGTCGGTGCTTTCCAAGCCGAAATGGAGGGCCACTTTACACTTTCTGTCATTTCCAATAATAAAGTCTTGATTGCCCAGATATGGCCCCCAACTTGGCGCTCACAAAACAGGCAAGTGACTGTAGAGCAAAAGCACTCGGGGCACGGGGGGGCTGACTAAATTTGAAGATCGAGTTCCCGGCCACTTGCCCGCCGACGATTGTGGCTTTGGACCCCCATGCGGGTCTGTTGCGCGCACTGAGACGGGTGGTGGGGAGGGGTCATTTTTGCATCGAGACGCGGCCGCCACATTTAGCCTAACGTGCAGGTATTCCAGGAGCCCCGGGCTTGAAAAACGGAAACTTGCTCCTATGCTGGTAATTGGGTCTCCTGAGGGCCCTCGGGTATCTATGACGTGGGTTGCATGCGCGCAAACGCGGCCATTTAGCTCGGTACGTGTCAAAACCATGCGCGACGCGGCACATTCGAAACGCCACCGGCGCGACATTCGCAGGTCACAAAAATTGCCAGACCAAACCGTTTCGCTCGCCTGTTTCGGTCACGTCCCATTCAACGTCCTCACGTCCCATATGGGTAAGTAGACCGTTTAGGCTCGAATTGCCCGCGCACCAGGCGCCTCTTTATAGTCTGATAAAGAGATACGGCAAATTACGGGGGCGGCATTGAAATGAAGAAAATGGCCTAGCATTTCCCCCTTACTAGCCTGAATGTCGAATTTTGCTACGAACGACACTACGGTACTAACTCTAATTCAAGTATAACAAGCGCTAAAAAGAGCCCTGGGGATTTTTTGTTACTACCCCGCGCGTGCTCTAGGGTAACAAAAACCCGTTTAGTAAGAATAAGAGATGGGTAAAAAGGTGGCTGAGTAGCGGTTTCCCGAGCAACCAAGCGGTCTACGTAGCTCACACGACCCCTTCGAGGCTCCATGCTAACAGGTTTTGGTCGTGGTGCCCGTTTCGCACTTCGCGTACACGTCGTCGACGCACCTCGTTTGACACCCGCGTTTGCAATCAAAACATCATTGCACCGCAAAACCCTTCCGACCAGTCGTTTGTGGGCTATGGGCGAGCATTATATCGAAAGATGGTTAAGCTACGACCCAATTACGGATTTCGTGCCGGAGAGCAACACGCTGTTCACCAGCGCCGCGGCGCGCCCCCGGGGAGAGCAGCTCGTTTTCATCCGGCCTTATGATATATGCACCGACGCCAGCCCTCGCTGGTGTCTAACTGGGCCCCGGGGCCGCGTGCGCGCAGTGCGCTGCTGGGGCAGCCCGAGTCCTTTTATTTGCAAAGAATAGCGAAATGGCCATAGTTACGGCTCTCATTTACACGGACGGACCTCACCGCACGCCCCCCGGAGCTCAAACGGCCCTTAAGAGGGCCCTACGAGCTCCCCGGATCAATGCGCGACCTTCGGGCGCTCGATGGAGGCATTCCCTACGGTGGGTGCCGGGCCCTTGGCAAATTTGGGGTCACGGTTCGGTCACGGTGATACCGTGACCCCCGGTCCAGGGAATTGTCCAAGGGGGAGGGCACTACATGCAATTTGAGCTTCGTTTTCCCAGTCACTTTTGCGCTGGTGATTTGGAGACTAGGGGCGGGATATGTGAGAAGAGCCCGGAAATAACTTCAAGTTCAAGTTGAAAGAATCATTCACGGCGCACCTGACAAACATAAGAATAATAATATTGATATATTAACGCCATTCAAGTGAAACCCGCGCGGGCGTCTATTGTTGCAAGAGGTACTAAGTTACAGTGGGGGGGTCACGTACTTAGGGGAAAACGGCATAAAGCAGCTGCCCAAGCCCAGCGTAGCGGCACAGCGCGATGCGTCTCGACTTGCGAGCACCCGAGCGTTCCTCGGCAGCTTTTCATTTCCGCGCAAGCGCCAAAATGCCCGAGAACGCAAAACGTTTAGCAATTTTAGCTAAAAAATGCTATTATGAAGATCGAAGTGTCAACGCGGAAAGTCTCGCTCAGTGTTGTCCCCGCCCCTTTGTAGTCCCCCGGGGCGGGTAAAACATTGATAATTTATATCATGATAAGAACTATATCTCGAGGCGATGGCTTCCACGGCCGTAGCGCAGCCGTTGAGCGTCGTAGCTCCGCGAGGCCGCGCCATACCATACCGACTATCGGTCCTAATGCGAAATTCAGCGAAAAAGCGGCGTAAAATGCACCGTCGCGGCTGAAACTTGGCATCCGACGAGCCTGAGCTCATGTCGGTGGGCCTCGGGGGGCGCCGCGCATCTGGTGCGCGGCGCGGCCGATGGGCCGTGGAGTTCGGTTTTTACCAAGCCAGCTTTAGATGAGCCGTTTGGACTATCATACTTGTAAGTTTGTTAGCCTAGTGACCCCCCCATTATAAGTACACCTTGATTGTTGGAAAAAAACACTATCACTGAGTAGGGACCCTGGTCTATCAGATTCAAAAGGGATCCATGGTGCAAACGATATGGCGACAGGTTTGCAAACGAGCACCATGAGCCACGATCTTGAGCGAGCTGGTACCAGTTGTCTCGTGTGAGGCCGGCTTTCTTGAGCGACTTGAAGACGCCGCGGCCGTAAGTAAAGTGCGGGCAGCCGGGAAGACGTTTGCGTCTGATCCAACTGGTAAGGAAGAGTCGAGGAAGTCGATCTTCGGGCATGCAGGCGACG